>Ga0068864_100001440_pt1 | contig 19633 bp, 22 predicted proteins | sample KBSSwiS72_FD_66586 | JGI IMG/M metagenome (GOLD analysis project Ga0068864, IMG submission 66586) | Switchgrass rhizosphere microbial communities from Kellogg Biological Station, Michigan, USA - KBS Switchgrass S7-2 | ecosystem: Host-associated > Plants > Roots > Rhizosphere > Soil ... | reverse complement strand
GGTATGCGAGCGGAGCGAGGGCGTCGGGTTTGCTAACGACTTCGTCGGCCTGGATTCCGACTTCGAGCCTGAGCGCCTCCGGAGCCTCGACGTTGTTGCGTGCGGGGAGGTTTCGGTGGGGCTTGTAGTTCCCCGCATCCTCCTCGACCAACCGTTCCCGCCCAAGCAGCCTGAGAAGCGGTTCGTCCTCGACGACGGGCTCCTGCTGCTGTCGGATGATATGATTGCTTTACTTACTTGACGTTGCTCGCAGTCCCGCTCTGGTCTGCCACAACTAAGGCACAAAGGTTTATCGGGGAGTCGCTTCCATAATTCGTTCCAGTGACCATATGTCATTGGCTGGGTTTCAACGATTAGAGGCTGAGAATCTGAAACATCTTAGCGGACACCATAGGCGAGCCTATGCGGATCAAGACCGCGTGTTGTTGGTCCGTTCCCGACAATTGGACCAATTAATTGCCGGACAGTGGACAATCTTCGCAACTTTTTCTTGAGGCCGACGACGGAGATGCTCAATTTTTTGCAATCGTTGCAAGAAGCGTGCTAGTCAGCCAACGCCAAATGGGAAACGCTTGTTAGTGTGCCGTGCCCACAGTGATATTAATAGGAATGAGGTAACTATCATAAACTGGGTGTTCGTGTCCGCTGCACCTTCACCTCTTTCGGTGCGGACCTACCCACCTCACAAGAAAATTCTTGACCATACACCGAGACTCTCGCTTGTGGCCCGTAGCGGTAACCATGCATCGGATTTCTCAGCTCACCCAACGTGCTAAGTGCTTTTCGAAGTGAGGAAAATGTCTCGGAACGCTGCGGGAATTCCACATAGCCGTCTATGTCAGTGGTCGCATATCCGGAGTGGACTTTCGAGCCGATGGCCATATACTCCCACTCCTGCTTCACAACTATTCCACTGATGGGATTATCGGTCTCGTCGATCACGCGCAGACGGAGAGCGGGGGCAACAATATTCTCATGCGGGTACAACAAGAGCACGGCTGCCGGAATGATGCAGAGAGGCAGAATGTATTTTAATTTACTGTTCACGGAACAGCAGCTTTACTGTTTTCGCGGGCAGCGACGCACCAAAGAGCCTTATCTTGAGCAAGTCTTTGTGCCTCGTTGCTAGCATATAGCTCAATAGTTAATACGACAATTCAAGACTGCGATTTCACGCAGATTGAATGATTGCGGCTGTCCAAAACGTTCGATGAGCTGGGCCCATTCCTGCTTCTCATCAGCAGACATTGACGTCGCGAATTGTTGTTGAGCAGATGTACTGAATGTCTGTCTCTATGTGTCTGGCCGAGCAAGAGGAAGATGAGGATTGCGTGTTTCATAAACCAGCCTACCAGAGGCGCCACCAGGGCTTTGGCTTCGACGCGGAAAGGCCTAATGATCTCCACGTGGCGACGGCCCAGTCTCGATCAGTTTGTTTCGCGAAGCTGATCACGCAAGTCGCCACACAGCCATCAACGCAAGTGAAGCCCTTCAATTCAAAGCCGGTGTCAGTCTGGGTGATCTGAGCTCCACCATTCAGACCGGGTTCCTCAAATGAATGGCGGTCTGCTTCGAAAGGCGGCGCCAGTTTGCTGGAAGCCGTACCGAAGAGTGCAGTGGCAGGAACGGCGCCGTTTGTATCTGCGACCCAAATAAAACTCACGTAGACGCATCGCACCCCTGCATACGCCTGCCAACTGTCGCCGTTATCGATTTCGGTGAAGTTCCTCGGCACGACGATCGTCCAACCCTTCATCGGACGGCACTGTTTGATATCTTCCGCCATTCGACCTCTTAAGTCTCACACACAGCCCACGCGACATTTCAATAACAGGTGGGCGTTCAATAGATTATCCACGAATCGTCTCCGCTCGATTCACGGCGTAGGATCCGATTGCCCTGCGCATCAAAACTCCACTTCCGGTTGCAAGCGTTCGTCTTTCTGACCGTCTACTCTGCTGAGTTTGACGGTATTTCATTGGAACAAAATCGGCCTATCGCACCGAATTCCCTTATCACAAAGCGCAATCAATGCCTCGAATACGCGCTCGCCATCAATGTTGTGAAAGCAATCGTAGAGACTCTGTGCACCACGCCGAAACTCTGGTGTGTGCTCATTCGCGCCCTGCGGCTGCTCCGCAGGCAACTGTTTGAACCGCTCGCCGATAAGCTCAGGCTCTCGACGAAGCTGGGGCAACTGCGTCGGTGTCCATTCACCATCGCAATCGGAATGCGTCATCAAAACCGGATAATCCTCCGCTCGCAGCTTGGCTGCGATGACATCGCGGAAATATTCAAAATCGCTGTAGTGCCCGAACACCCAACCAGTAACCTCCTCATCGCCGTCGAAAATGGTGAGATAAAGACTCATGACTTGTGGCTCCGTATCACAATGCCGTGCTCACGTGCGAACGCGTGTAATGCAGATGAAGCAGTGCAATCTACAGTAGTGATCACCAACAAGTGCCGCCGACTCTGCTGCGCAATGAATGTGGCGAGACGCAACTCGTATGTGAGACGCAACTCAGAACACGCTTTGATGAGAATGACGGATTCATCCTTCAGGGCATCTGGTAAAATTCCACGCGCTCGCTGTTTTTACGAGGTCTGTGTGCTGTTTGAGTGTGACCCAGTTTAGGTTCGGACCGGCGTTTAGATCCCCGCCGAAGCACAGGCTGGATATACCATTTAATCTGGCCAATCTTTCCTTCGTCGATAAACGAGGTTTGCATGGCTTAGGTCCATCTCCAGCGGTGCTCAGGGCAAGTGAGTCGTTTGTCGACACTTGGGTTAGCGCGTTGATGTCGCTGATCGAAGATTCCGCTTTAGGTCCGACGTAGTTGGCGACCATCAAGGGAATCCACGTTGTAAGTTCTGAAAGCTGTTGGCGAGTTTGCGAGGACGCAGAGGCTCAGGATCAGCCTTCAACTAAGACGGCGGGAGATTATTCCTGTTCGGAACAAAAAGTCAATGTCAGGATCAGTAGTCTGATGAGCAAAGCGTGGGCTGGCTTCTCGTGGCGCAGGTCAGCCCACGCCACGGGAAGAATCGCCGCCGGTTCCAATGACCCGGCAGTTTGGACACCTACACGGTCATTGGCGCCGATGCACTCCAAACCCCACCAGCGGGCAGGGGCGCTCCACCGCTACTGAGCGTAATGGGGGATCCTGTGGCGGGGGTCAGGATGACTTTGAAATCCGAAGGACCACCCCAGTTGAGTCCGATTGCGGTCAGGGTGTACGCACCCGCTGCCAGAATCGACTGTGGTATGACCGTGTCGTTTACCGGATTGTTGAATCCGGACTTGAGGTGGAAGAGTTCAGAACTACCCGCGGGGGTTGATGCGACGACACTCAGTTCATTGTCGCAGGCTGTTGCTTGGATCTTGACTATTTTAGACATGAATTTTCCTTCTTCTTGGTTAAGGGAAACTAAAGGTTCGTATTCCCTTGAGGTGGTGAGTACCGAGACTGGGAGTACTCTGAATTTTAAAGTCTGTCACGCGAGGGAGTGAAGCCTATTGCAAACCCCAGATAGGTTTAGTCAACTCGGTAGATCAAATTCTGAATTGCCCTAACTGAGGCGTAAGAGCAGTAGATACTATTTCGGAAGTATCCGTTAAGTCATCCAAGCGCACAAAATGTGGCTCATGGTCGCCGAACTAAACACCCCGACTATCCTCAGTAGTCAGTTAAGTACTTAAGATGACATCCGTCTGTGCGTTGAAACACATAACACAATCAAGATTTGTTTAACCAAACACGTTTCGTTTCTACGACCTCGAACAACTCAATCAACCCGACGACTTGAGGGCAATGCTTTCCTAGAAACACACCTAACCAATCCACCGAAGCGCGCCCGCTGATCGAGGGCGTTAAATACCGTGAAAAAGAAAAGGCCCCTGGAGTTAATCTCTGAGACCTTCGCGATATCGTGGTTCCCCCACAGGTGGACAATCTTCCGAACGTTTTCGCCGATGCGAGTTAAGGAGTGCGTCTTTATCTTAGCCTGCCAATGCTGTTTTTGTGCGGCTGACATCACGCGCCCACGGTCCATCCGGACACTCCATGAGGCAATGCGCGCGGGCGTTACATCTCTTTTACGAATGGTTGCGCTCTAGCAGCGTACTCGCGCCGTGTCTTCATCATGGACTCTGTTAATGTGAATTCGAAATCGCCCAAACGCATTTCGACTTTTTTCCCGTTCGCAATTTGTTGAAAGGCTTTGTAGCTGATTCGCCCGGCGACTAGGACCACGTACTTGCCATTTATCACTTGCCTTTTAGCAGGCATAAACGCGTCGTAAGACACCCTCTCGCCATCGATGATGGAGTGGAGCGTGGTCACATCCTTGTAGCGGTCGTTCCTTAGGGACCATGACGCGAATACCACACCCACGTAATCAGGCGACTTCGAACTTGTGGCCGAAGTGAGGTCCGCACGAAAACTTAAGTATAACCGCTGATGGTCCAATTCCGGCTCTCTTGTAGCTACTTGTAATTCATACAGCATCTCGGTCTTATATCCGTGAATCGATCATACTTGGTTTCCATTTGGCCTTCCGGTGGCGGGAACACCTGGGCGTGGCCATTGACCGCAAAAGCGCACACCAGCGAGGCGGCGAGGAAAAGACGGAGGGGTAAAGACACTTCTAAGAAACCTTTCGTTTCGTAACGGTTTGGAGGACAAAAACATGCTCGCGTGAGAGCACATGCGACGCCAGTGCGCACTGTGAGCGCGAGGATCTTCAGTTTTCTCAGGTCCGCGATCTGACCGAGAAATACTAACGCAATTTAATTGCCTTCGGGGTTGGGCGCACGGACCGAGCGTTGGCCCGCCTCGGAACTTACGGCGAAGTAACTTGCCAGTCTCGACGCGCTATCGCCTGGACTGAGAAAGATGGAAACGGCGATTTTAGGTGCTAAACAGACGCAGGCCGGTCGGCCTCGCCTGCGCAAGCAAAGCAGGACTTAAATAAAACGCTCTGATGCCCGCAGACTTAAGTGCAGCACTTGAATGCGGACATCAAAGCGGACACGAAGGCAAAAAAATGGCTCCCCACAGTGGACAATCTTCGCAACTTTTTGTTGATGCCAACGGCAGAAATGCTCAGTTTCTTCGATGAAGGCGATGCTGTGCGGCGCATGCCGTTAGGTTGCGGCAGGTGGTTGCCCCTGATTCTTATTTCCCAACCACTGCCCAAGGCCACCCATTACTGTTCCCAGCCCGTAGAAGATAAAGGCGATGAATGATGCTACGGTTGCGGAGTGGGCGCTGCTCTCACGCTTCTCCGAGACATGGCTGTCCATGTTGTCGTAAAGGGAACTACCTGTTCATCGAGCTTGTCATATTCCTCCTCCATTTTAGTGATCTCCTTGTAGGCAGCGCTCACTTGTTCATCATGTTTCTTGCGGCCGTCGGCGTCCGTCTCATCTTGTCCCGACCGTGTTGAGCGACTATTTTCCAATCCTTGTTTGTAAGCATTCGCCTCTCTCTTAATCTTCGCATTAAATGCCTCTGTGAGTTGCACACTGCTCTTAATGCGTTGGTCTAAATCTGCCGGCGGCTGGATCCTCTTAGCCAGTTCCTCCAGCTCTTTGGCACCCGCCACCAGTTGATCGCTGTCGGCTTGAAACGACTCGACCCAGTGCTGCTCAGCATCCGCCTCGTCTTCGCCACCCTGTTCGTCCGCCTTAGTACGCTCGCTGGCGTTATTTAATTTGTCCACACTGTTCTCGATTTCCGCCATCTTTCTGAGCAAGTCACGCTGGCCATTGGATAGGCTGGAGAACTGTCGGACTTGAGTCTGTTCACTCTGAACAGCATCCATGTTTTGAGCGTCTTCCTCTAGGGCCGTGACGAAGCTGTTACTAATCACCCAGGAGATAAAAATAACCACCGCCGCTATGTACAGGGAGAGACGAGAGAAAATGGTAAGCACCTTTGGAGCAATCTAACCTTGTGTATCTTGATCTGGATAAAAACGGGAAGCAGTGTTAGCCCTTCGTTTCCTTCCGCATAAAATGAGCGGCTCAAGTTTTCAAGGGACCACAGGCCCGTCACCTGGCTCAGACTGTAACTTTTAACAGTGTGACGAAACCGGTTCCCTTCCTAGAATCGCTTGTAGTAGCTGTTCAGTTATCGAACAGCAGCTAATATTGGTCCGCATAATTAGGAGCACAGTATGAGTGTCAAAAGAATTGTGACTCTGATCCTTGTCATGCTTTGTGCGACCATCGTCGTTGTGGCGCAAGAGGAAAAAAAACAAGAGTCCGAACACTTCGCTGCATCAGCGTACTCTATGAACCGCGGTGCAAGGATGGTGAACGTCGATATTCGGGTGAAGGAGTACACCGACAACGAAAGAACGCAACAGTTCGCAAGCGCCCTAGTTGAGGGCGGACAGCCGGCTTTGACGAAATCTCTGGAGAAGGCTGACGACATCGGCTCGATCCAGCTAACTGGCCATGTTGGATTCTATGACTTCAAGCTTATTCGCTCGAGACCCACACACACCGGTCGTCGGATCATCGCAGTTTGTGATAGACCACTGCAATTTGGCGAGCTCTATGGTGGAACAAGGTCCACCGATTACACGATTGGGATAATGATTCTCGATCTTACTAAGGATAGCAAGGGCAAAGAAAAGGGAAGCGGAGTCCTTTATTATGCTGCTAAAGTAAAGATAAAGAACAAGACAATTCATATCGAGCACTTCCAAATCCATCCAGTTAAATTGGTCAATGTGAGGAAATACTAAAGCTCGCCGAGTGCGCCTCGTGTCCCCACAGTGGACAATCTTCGCAACTTTTTGTTGACGCCAACGACAGAGGTGCTCAATTTCTTCCAAATCTCGCGGGCGGGTAGCCCGGCAAAAGAGCTTCAAAAGAGTCCGGAGGCAGCCTACATTGGACAATCTTCGCAACTTTTTTCCGAGGCCGACGAAAAGACTTTGACCAAGACAATGATACAGTCAATTGAAAAATGGAAGTTGACGCCGTCGAGCAAATAGCTTCGGAGAGGCTACAAAGAAGGTCGTAGTCATTTCGGAAAGGCTTTCGCACTAACTTTTAACGGTACTTCAGAGCTGGCGGCAGTGCAGGAAGATAACCAAGACGTGAACATGCGGATTTCTTTTTCTCATCTCGTGATCGCGATCCACATAGGATGGAGTCCGCTGTCGGCATCCAGATCATCGTAGAACCGAACGCGTTTGATGAGAAGCTCGCAGACGGCAACTCCGGTCCAACCATTCGTTACACTAATTCTTAATTCGTTCGGGCGAACTTCTGGGACAGCACGCCGAGCTATTCAAGGCACCAATCAACCGCCGCTGACAACCTCCCGCGCCCAGATAGCCACCGTAGCGAAACTACTCCATTGCCACCGGCGCGTCCCCAGCAAGAGCGAGTTAGGCAACGCTCGGTCAATCCACGGTACTCGAACCGGCCTGTCAATGCCTCACGGAATCGACGAATGTCCGAAAAAGCATCAAGCCCTCCCGTTCGTACGTAAATTCGGAGACACCCGGTGCAGGTCTTGACTGCATCCGCACGACCACAAGATCCAGATCGGGAATGACGTGGACATCCGTATCCAGATGACCGTGAGCTGCAAACCCCTTGATCTCAGGATCGATCCACCACAGCAGTCCATACCGTGTATTCAGGCTCTGCGAAGGGCGCGTCGACGAAGTCAACCACTGTTCGCTCACAATCCTCCGGCCTTGCCACATGCCCTTCGCCAGCATGAGAACACCCAGCCGCGCGAAATCGCGGGCTGTCGTCTCCATGTCCGCGTAGGTCCAGGCATGATCGGGATATACATGCAATCTCGTCTCGCGCATCCCCATTGGTTCGAACAAGCGGCGCCGCGCATAGTCCTGAATCGGCTCGCCTGCGGCCTTGTCCAGAATCGGCGAGAGCAGTTGTGCGCCTTCATTGCTGTAAGCCCAGATGGTGCCAGGCTCGCTTGCTGGCGTCAGCCCCATGACATACGCGTTCTTGTCGCGAATGAACCCGACGCTGCGATCCTGCATCATCGGGAGGCCAGAGGTCATGCTGAGCAAGTGACGAAGGGTGACCTTGGCTCGCAATCCGGAACACCATGTCGCGATGAACGTACACACAGGCTCGTCAATTCCTTTAATGCGGCCGTCATCGATCAACATCCCCACCAGGAGTCCTGCAACCGACTTGGTCGATGACATCGCGTACATCGGCGTTTTGTACCTGGTGGAGTACCATTCCTGAACGATGAGACCTCGGTAGATGACCAGGCAGGCATCCGCACCTGTTCGCTCGCAAAGCGCCAAATGCGCTGCTAGGGCGGTACTGTTCAGGCCAACCGCTGCCGGGGTCGTTGTCTTCCAGAAACCATCATCGGCTGCAGTCAAGCCGCTGGCGGGAGGTCTCTCTCCTCCCTGGGCATGTCCCTGTCGTGTTGCGAACCCAACGACAAGGCAAGCCAATAGAATGGCGGAGTATCGCCGCGCGAAGAGACATACTGTTACCGACACAGACCACCTCCAATTTTAGTGTTACCTTATAAAATGCACTCGACCCATGCCGCCAAACGCCGTGCGTAACACGCGAGCGAACTGCGAAGCAGTTTGCGAGTCGAGTGCGCGGAGCGCACGATGTTGACGCACTTGTTGGGCAACATGCTACGGCTCCTCGCCGAGCCTGATTGTTGGTTCGGCTGATAAATTTGTCCAAGGACGACTTGAAGAAGTAACCGGCTTCGATCATGTTGCCCAACGCTGTGCTTAAGCGGCGCGCGAACTCACTCAACTTCAGTAATACATTTCAAGTTAACTAACACTCAACCGTCCGCTTCAGGCGCCTTGTTCGGCGGCGGCCAAGAGTCTCAACGCGCCGAGCTTCACTGCTATTTCACTAATGTGCGGGAGCAGCTAGCGGTCAATGTACAGGGATTCAGAAACCCTCCGACTTTAACCCGCTCTGTGATTTCACTCTGCCTTACATTGCGTGTGGACACCGTTATTGTTTCCGCGCCCTGACCCTTTATGACTTTGCCTGCTGAAACTTTCCACTTAAATTTAACCTTTCCCGATCGCGCTCCGCCATCAACAACTACTTTGAAGCTAATATTCTCGCCAGCTCTCTGACTCGCTGAACGCTCAAAGTTGATTATCGGGCAGGGGAGTGGAGTGATTAATTGTCTCACTCTGATTGATCGGGCCCAGAGCGGCATTGTTCGATGACTGAGGCTTAGGGTCTGACACTACCGAGATTTGTGATCCAAGAGCGACCAGCAATCCGACGACTAGAATTATGGGTTTCGATGTCATTTTGGTTACGAAGGAAGTAGCCACCGAACTATGTGTATGTTGATCTGGGATGAAATCGGGATGCGGTGTTATCCCTTCGTTTCTCTTCAGTTCATGCAGAAGCTGGTGGCAGACGGGGCGCGTCCTTGCGAATTCTCAAATGTAGGGGGCTTGTATTTCTGGGCCGTTCCCGAGCAACGGCTTTGCAGTGTTAATGCGTATGCGGATTATATTGATTTGAAGTTAGGTGGTGTTGCAGCGAAGTTGTAATCTGTTTTCGCGTGCGTGGAAACTTGAACACGATGATTGCCTATCTTTATTTTTAATGTGAACGGGATTTGGAAAATATGTCAGAGGTACGAGGGCGCGGTACAAGGCTTTCGCTTGGTTCTGGGTGGAATCATATTAGGTGTTGTAGCAAGGCTTCCGCTCGCCCCGTTTGTTCGCCAGCATGCTACGGTGTCACACCGATCGGACATCACTACCATCATCATCATCGCTTTGCTATTGAGTTTCGTCGCGCTGATGGCTTGTTATATTCCGGTGCGCCGGGCGACAAAAGTTGATCCTGTTATTGCACTCAGATCTGAGTAAGATTTAAGGATCAAACTCTCACTACGACGTTTCGCCAACCGTTTGATCTACTGGCAATTACGAACACGACTTGGCAAAGAAAAAAGGCCGCAAGAAACGATTCCGGCGTCCTTCAAGTCGTGTCTCCCCACCTAGGACTCGAACCTACAACCCTTCGCCTAATACAGAATGCTGAGCTACTGCAGGATAAACGTCCTCACCTATGTTGTGCGTTCTTACAATTTGTCGGGGGCAACCCCTGTAACTGACATTTGACGTGGAAACAATGTCGTAGTAGTGTGCGCGCATCTCATTTGCCAGAGGAGTCTCACTATCTGGTGCCTCTCTTCTGTTTCCTCTAACCTCGGGAGACAATATGAATAAACCTCTTTCAAGAAGGCTCCGGGCCCTAGCGATTGCGCTTTTCTTTACTGGAGTGGTTTCAGCCGTGATCGCCTACGCTTTGCCAATGAAGGGACCAAAAACAAGACCCGCTAAAGGTTTTACGATAGTTACGAAAGAAGCCATAAGGCTGAACGATCCAAAGGCACAGGCCAACCCGCTGCAATCCGATTACGTGGTTACAGTCAGAAGTCAAAAAGCGGATGGAACCTGGAAGGAGGTCCGCACTGCTTACAAAAATGACGGCAAAGTGATAAAGGTGCAGACCACCTTTGGCATTCCAGGAAATGGCGTCTATCAAGACTCAGGCAAAGGTGACTTGGAGTTTCTATCGGCGATGCCGTCAACAGAAGTAACTTCACTCGTTCCCATTGTCGACGGTCACAGTGATCCTAAATTCGTCAGGGAGGAAGTGGTCCAGGGTTACACGTGTTACGTGTTGCGCTATGAAGTCGACAGCAACGGTTCATATGAAGAAGAGTATTACGCTCCGGAACTGGACAACTACCCGATCAGGTCTGTGAAAGTCGCGCCTCACGGTGTCGCCACCACCGAAATGGTGGAACTCACATTGGGCAATCCTGCTGAAGAGGTCTTCACGGCCGTTCCCAAGGGCCCCGTTAAATACGAGGCTTTCAAGAGAAAGATGAAAGCACTCGAAGACGACGGAAAGCACGAGGCGGCGAATGCAATGCGTCTGGATCTTGACCATCAACTCTCAAAAGTCCCCTGAGACTCGCGGGAGCACAGACGTTAACCGACTCGAACTACTTTGATTGCGTCCTCGCGAGTTGAATGACCAAATCTCTCGCTTCTTCACAAGGAACTAAAAAATGCAAAGCAGAGTGTTTGATGTGACTTACGCGCTTCTCGCTATCGTCGGAATTCTCTTCATGACCTGGGCAGCTTTCCATCTCGCACTTGCTCGAGAAGTTCAAGCATGTACACAACAAGATTGCTCCTCGAGTTGGACGGTATTAAGCAGCTCTTGCGATGATCTCTTCCAGTGCGGCTGCGACACTTACTGTATAGCAACCCCAAATACATGCTATCGCGAGAGGGGTTACTGTAACGGAAGCGTTCCTTCGAACAACATAATTTTCAGAAAGTGTTACTTGGGTCAGTGCCGCTGCTTCGTGGGCGGCCAGGGCGCCGATGGGGGTTGCAAGCGAAGTGCGCCTGGGTATTGTCTCGGCATTCAAGACTTCATCGGCTTCCCATCGTCTGGGTGCATAACCGGACTGACCTTTAATCTTTACTGCACACGAAGCAACACATTTCGCAATAAATGCGAAGGCTACGTCGAAGAGGACTGTAACTGCGAAGGCGGCGGCTTTTTGTCTCCAATCGTCGTTGACGTGGATGGCAATGGCTTCTCACTGACTAATTCGGCAAGCGGCGTTGTCTTCAATATGCTCAACGATGGAGTTCCGTTACAACTTGCGTGGACATCACCGGGCTCGACAAACGCGTTCATCGTTCTCGATCGTAACGGCAATAGCACAATTGATATCGGAGCGGAGCTATTCGGTGATCTGACGCCTCAGCCTAACGTAGATTCACCCAATGGATTTCTCGCTTTGGCCGAATACGATAAGCCCGGTAGTGGCGGCAATGGCGATGGAAAAATCACTAACCGCGATGCGATCTTCTCACTTAAATTATGGCAGGACTTGAACCATAACGGCGTCTCCGAGTCGTCCGAACTGAAGGCGCTAACCGGCTTGATCGAAGGCATTGATCTTAACTACAAAGAATCCAAACGCACAGATCAGAACGGAAATCAGTTCCGATATCGAGCAAAAGTGTTCGGCCCCGGCGGACAGCAGGGTGGACGTTGGGCTTGGGACGTATTCTTAAAGGTTCAGTAACGCCTCCGGCACGACGCTTTCGAAGGCATTGGAAGACCTGGTGCCGAAGGTTGGACAGTTTCCCACAGTAAGCAATATGCGCGACTCGGCTGACTGTTTGAGGGACCGGAACCTTCACGGCCCCTCTTCAATTCGTGTCTCCCTCGGTAGACAGTTTCGGCAACTTTTACAAGCGTTAGCACAAAGACGCTGTCCCTGTAATCACTTGCACAATGTCCTCTGGTGGAGCAAGTGGTTCTTGGAATTCGAATTCCTTTAAGTAGTGCAGTGACAGCTCCAGGTTGCTGCTTCGTCGAGCCGCAGCAGCCAAGTTGTACTACTCTCCCAGGAATCTTACCTGCCTTAGCAATCTGATACTTTTTGCTTCATCTCATTGTTCGTCAGGAAGCCTGGCAGCGTGCATTCAAGGGCGACTGGCAGTACTTTTCTTATCGCGAATAAATTGACCTGCGTTTGGCTTCTCATTTGACTCGAACTCTCCGCGTATGTTTCGGTTACCAGCGCGGTTCATTTCTGATGAAACGAATTTCACGCCTGCTGATCACGTCGGTGCTGCTCATTGGCACGGGTTGCTCACGTTTTCACAACACACCGACCGATTCGCGAGGTGAACGCTACGTTGTAATTTCTCCTAATCTACAACGAAATCATTTGGGCGCTGGGAGCGCAGGACACAGTTGTCGGCATTGACCTCTCAACCACCTATCCTCCTGAAGTCAAAAAAGTGCAGACGGTCGCTACCATCGCGCCTTGAGCGCCGAAGGCATTCTTTCACTTCATCCAACGACAAAAATTCATGACAATAACATCGGCCCGCCGCGGTTCGTTGATCTCATCCTTCGGCTTGAAACTCTTCAGACTCGCGACCGCCTCCAACAAGGTACCGTCAACCGTGAAGGGCTCATCGCTGAGCAGTTCATAGTCGCGTGCCTGGTCCAACAGGGCCGCAAAGAAATGCGCCGCGATGTCGCCGCGCAATAACCGTTCGCGGTTTTTCGTTAAAGGTGGTCGGAGCCCACACCCGGTCATCCAGGTTCAGACCGACGAACCAGCGAAACAGCATGTTGTAATCAAGTTCTTCCATCAACAAGCACTCGCTGCGCACGCTGTAGAGCACTTGCAGCAACAACGCTCGCACCAACTTCTCCGGCGCGATCGAAGGGCGCCCCAGGCGCGCGTAAAGTTTGTCGAACTGAGGCGACAGTTCCGCAAACACCGCATCGCAAAGCTTGCGGATCGCTCGCAGTGGATGATCCTGTGGCACTCGTTGCTCGGGCGAGAGGTAGCTGTACATTACCGCTGCTTAAGGTCGTCTCCGCGCATTCGTTTTCTTGCTCCTGTTGGCGAGGTTGTAACTACTCGCTCTTATTACGTTGGACCATGCGCAAAGTTACTTTTTCAGCAGCCTGCTAGAGTTAGGGAATTGGACCATCAGAGTGTTGTTGAACCGGCCACATGCCCCAACGAAATAAAGCTTCGTCGTCACGGCCGTAGTAGGGCACTCTGCGCCAGGCTGATTAATGTGATAGGCGGTTGATCTCCTCCAACGATGTCAATGACAGAGTGCTGTCCCGGTATAAGCGATGAGGCATCCAGTGCAACAAGTCACCCACTTATCCGCCTCGCTAACGCCGGCTGAAACAATATCGGGTCCCGGAATCGTTACGTCATGCTTAATGCCACATTGGCACTCAGCTTGACAATCATATGAGTCCTTAATCGCCTTGAAACAATCTGCCGGCCGAGTCGGCTGAAATCCAGCCGGTTGCAGCACAATATCTGAACTTACAGACATGAGCTGTTGAAGCGGCTCTGTTTTACCGATCCATTTCTTTGTCTTTTCGTCAAAACGTGACCAAGACCCCACGAGCCAACTTGTCTTATCACTGAAATCGACAACTTCAGTGGACAGCAAAGCCGTATTGAGTTTTACGTAATCGCCCTCCGCATTTTGACGAACAAAGCTTCTAAGCGCATTGAAATCGACTGTGCCTTTGAGCTGAATGCTCTCGCCTGGTTTGATCTTCGTTCCACCCGATTTGCCTGAACTTGAAGGTGAACCGTACTCAATTGCCTGGACATAAAAGCCGGGGCGAGGCCTATCCTTCACAGGGAACTGCAGTTCGAAACGCAGATAAGAAATATCGGATTTGGCGTGATTGGTTACTTTGAAGCGCAGATCGCGGATCCACGCTTCCTCATTGGGCTCGAAAGCATGATCCAGGGAAACAGGTCCGTTATTGATCTGTATATCAGTTACTTCAACCGGCGCTGGGCCCCATTTTACTTCCTTCAAAATCTTACGTTCCTGCGTTTGTGCCAAGGACAGAATGGGAGAAAGGGAATGGGTAGTTGTCAATGCGAGTGTGGCTAGCATTGTTAGAGCAAAGGTAACTTTCATAGTTTCTCTCCTCCCGACGTTGTGATCGCTATAGAAGCGGTGTGGATCTTAGCAGAAAACCTGTAACCAGGTTGGCTCAGATATTTTTCGAAATGGCGTTAGCCTGAGGGGGAAAATAATTACAAAATAGGTCGCTAAATAGTAACATTACCAGGTGTGTGAGAGAACGTTTGTACAGAGAACATGGCCACCACTAATTCCGATCATTTCCAGTTCGCGTTCGGTATGAAATTAGCATCCTTCTTCTTCACTCTGCTTCTGGTAATCGTCATTTGGGGTAACTGTCTCGGACAAGTCAGTCCCAAGTCTGCCCAGCCGAACTCGAGCAAAAAGAACCCTTCCCAAGTTACTTCCAAGCTTAAGTGCATGGAAGCGATTTCGTTGTTGCGATCGTTGGCAACGGAGACCCCTGGTTTCGATGCTCAGATACGATTTCGTATCCAGTCGCAGATTGCCGGCATTCTTTGGAACTATGACAAGTCCTTTGCGCGAAGTCTGTTTCTCAAGGCATGGGAATCCGCCGAGGCGATTGATAATACTACCAGGGAGTTGGCCGAAATCAACTCAGTGACTTCACGCGACGCTCGTCGCCAGGTTATTCAACTTGCGGTACAAAGAGACGCTTCCCTGGCCGAGGAACTGCTCGCTCGGATGGCTGAAAAAGATGAAGAGAAGGCTGAACAGGCAAACGGCTCAACCGAAAGCACGGCGGCAAACAGTTTATCGGCTGCTGATTTAGATCGATTTAGTGTGGCAGGTCAGCTGCTTGCCGATGGAAAACCCGATCGCGCTATCGAATTTCTTGGCGGCACTCTGAATCGCGTAGTTATTCCGACGCTTAGATTTCTTTCACAACTAAGAGGGAAAGACGCTGCTGCTGCCGACCGACTTTACCTAGCTTTATTATCACGCGTTCTGGAGGATCCGACATCCGACGGCAATACTGTTCTACTGCTTTCATCATACATCTTTAATCCGGACCTTTATGTTCGGATCGGCAATAATGGGTTTCCAATCTTTGTGCAAACTGGTCTAGGTAATTCAGCTGGAGAGCCAGCCGCGGCTGTTCGGTCGGCGTTTCTGAACTCGGCGATTCAGATCCTTCTTAGACCAACTCCGGATATTACAGCTCAGCGCATCAATTATATGGCTGGCACGAGGTTGCTACCTGCGTTCGAGCGGTTTAACACCAATATGGCCGCCCTCATTCGGGTGAGACTTGCCGAATTATCTGCCTCCATATCGGCTAACTTAAAAACTCCGGATGTGGTTAATAAACTACAACAGGCCATTGATGCTAAAGGTGACAATCAGAGCATTCAAGACATTCTAAACAAGGCTGCTGAACTTCCGAATTCAAGCGCGAGAGACCGACTCTATATACAAGCGGCAGTATTGCTAGCGAAGCACGGAGATAGCAGGGCTAAGGAAATCGCGGAGGAGATTAGTACCGAAGACCTGAGAGAGAAGGTGCGCGTTTTCGTAATTATGGCACTGGCTAACTCGGCATTGAACAAGAATCACACTCAGACCGCACTTGATTTCGCTCGATCGGAGAATCTAGGTGCTATAGAACGTTTATGGATTTACCTGAAACTCGCTGACCTCCTCGGCAAGAAGCGAACTGAAGACGCCATTCAGGTCATCTTCGAGGCTCTTCCTATCGTCAGAAGAATGGACCGCAGCGCAAACAAAGCACGCGCTATGGTAGCAATCGCCGTTCTGCTGATTAAGTTCAAACCAGAACTGAGCAGACCTTATGTCACCGAGGCGATTGCCGCCATTAACAACGCCGATCCTTTCGACGTCGAAAACCCGGTAGTGGAAGTCTTGCTGAAGACACCGGTGGGGGATTGGAGAAGCTCCTACGCAATCGAAAGTTTTGCTCTCACGAATCTATTCAGCGAATTAGGCAAGCAGGATTTTTTTGAAGCGATAAATAATGCTAACTCGTTAAAAGGTAACGGCGCTCGTTCCTTTGCTGTCACGGCTGTGGCGCAATCCGCGCTCGATCAGCGTGAATCATCTCTCTGCAAAACCTCTGGATAGCTGGAGCGAGAGTAACTTGCATCTTGTAAAGCCCACGCCGTCCGTTTGAATGCTTTTTATGCGGCTCCCTGCAGGGCACGCCTACCAATCGCGATCATTGAATTGAGAGTCTTTATAAATCGAAGCGCGCTCAGGCGTCTGGCTTTGCCAGTGTATGTCTTCCTGACCTCGCTCTGCTTTCTATGGCAACGTTGAGAGATGGAACTTGTGAATGATCAATTGATACGCCTTAGGAGCAACGCTTTCCCCTGATACGCAAGACGTTCCGTGAGGGCTACCGAATTTAATGCGGACCAAACTTTTCATGTTCGTTTGGACCAAACGCTCAGTTCCGGCGAGTCTCGCGTTGGCGATACTTTTACGACGACCGGAGTCGATCCAGTCTACTCAGCAAATCGAGTTAATACCATCGGGCAGCGATGATGAATGGACGAGTAACTTCCGTGCAAAAGGCCCGAAAAGAATGGCGCGAACCCGTCATGCTAACCGTCGATTTCGTCAGTTTCAGATCCGACCGCTTGACACGCCAACCAAGAAACAAACGCCGCGCCGTCCAGCAAGGGTTAATCGCGAGTTGACATTGCTTAACTGGATCATGTCACAAAACTAAGGCCACCTTCGCAGGTGGCCTCTTCGTGGTTATTAAATAATGCTCCCCACAGTGGACAATCTTCGCAACCTCCTTTTGACACCAACGACGGAAATGCTCAGTTTCTTTCAAAAGTTGCGAGAGGCGCTCTGAGTCCGACATCGGCATCAAGTTTAGAAGCAAACCGCACGGATGCGGATTCTCTTGAGAACGAAAAACTCTGATTCCCCTGAACATAACGGCCTGATCACCACTTCCAACGAAACAAGATCGTGCGCAGCCTTTTCAGGCCGCCTAGCGAATTGCGGAAGTGGTTTAATATGAACGGATGTCAATGAGGGTAAAGAGCTATGTCATAGGTGAACTAGGATCACGTGGGATCGTTTGGGCTGTTGGCGGCTCGTCGATGTTCGCGTATTGTTCGCGCGCCAACAATTCTGCCACAACGAAATAATCCCCACTCATCAGGGACTGCTATTCGCAGCTAACAACTCTGCTCAAATAAAAAAGTTCTTGACTTGTCGACCTCAGCTAAGTGTTAGGCGGGCCCTCGCGCTAAAGGAACACAGGCTTTGGTCCTAGAGGCGGGGCTTTCACTTGATCATACAACTCACGCAAGAGGGTCTGCTTATTTTTCTCATCAAACGTAGCATCCGGCCAGTGAATAACGAATTTCGTTTTTAAGTAGCGTGGCAATCCAGCCTCGACACTCTTACTATGTACGATGACTAAATATTTTGTGTTGTCAGGTGGCTGACTGGCAATGTCACCTTGAACTATCATGGTTTCCCATCCGACCCCTCCCACCCTTCCGTCAGCTTTCTCGGCGTACTTTTCATCCGAAATTATAATAACTCGCTCAGCAAGCGCGAGCTCATTTGTCATGAACTGTGGCAGATCCATACCGTGGCGAAGATTCCATATGTCGAGCCGCGCATCAATGCCGCTATCCCGCAAAAACGTTCCAAGCCGCTTAACCCACTCCTCGTGCTCGGGTGATGTATGAGAGTAACTAACAAAAACACGCATGGCACTCTTCGGTTGTTGTGGCTGCTTCACGTCAGGTTCGGATGGTGCAGAACTTTTCGTCAGCCGAGAAAATACTTCTGAGTGCAGAACGTGGATAACGAGCCGCGCATCCGGATGCGCAGTGGACTTGAATCCAGTTGTTAGCGCTTCGAGAACCTTCTCGCTTCTCATCCCACCCGCCCCGGCGCCGAGTAGGGGCGCAGAAACAAGTCGGATCGTCGAGTCTTTCTGTGTAGCCGTGCCAAGCTGTTCACCAATTCGACGGATAGCATCAACAGTTGAGGAGTGGTTCACAACCGAAGCTGCAAAGGCGACGAACTGCGCGATATTCTCACCGCCTTGGAACGGCATTACGCTTACATCGCCGAGCTTCATTCCAGGATTCGGATATGGGATACGGTGATGTATAAGACGTTGCCGCACAAAGTCAGTGATGGCTCCGCCCGTAGCACATGGAAGGACTATCAGGTCACTTGGGCCATCAAACATATCACCAAGCTTTAACTGAACTATTGCCATACTTCTCTCCCTGTGCCGCCTAACGTAAGAGGTGACCGAGGGCGCAATTCATTCACCCCTACGGTTCAAGACATGCGTGTAAATCATCGTCATATCTACCGAGTAAGTCGATCGTTCGGTAACCATCTCGCACCAAATATAGGGATTGTCACAGCCTCTGAGGAGCAGTCCAAGGTTTCGAGTTCTCGAGTTCCGGTTTTCGAGTTGGGTGGAACTCGATTTCAAGACCTGCGTTCTTGCGAGGTGCGCGAAGACTATGAGACTCCCGGAATGAAGTCAATGTGACAAATCACGTCTTCGCCCCGTTCTCCTAAACAGGAAAACCAAAGGCCGACACTCAGATTGGCCTTTCGATTACCTCACCACCAACTATTAGACGGGCGCGGAAGCAGAATAGACCAGACAGAAAATCCCGCTCTGGATCAGGGACCCACTGCTCGATGTTTGCCAACCATCAAAGCGAGAAGCCGAATTAGTGAACTGAAGAGCGGTTATGTCACAAATCGTGTCACAAATAACTTGAGGCCACCGTCTTGGGTGGCCTCATCTTTGATTATTAAGCAGTATGATGGCTCCGCAGGTAGGACTCGAACCTACAACCCTTCGGTTAACAGCCGAATGCTCTGCCATTGAGCTACTGCGGAATAAGCGCCCTCACATAGCTTGTGAGTCTCTCACTATGTGCCGGGCGCGAAGCGCTTTTTATAACAAATGCATTTTCAAGCGTCAACCACGCGCCAACCAATCCGCCCGCTCTCAACTTGCGCTCGGAAACAATCTGCGACAATATCTCCAGCCCGATTCCCTTGAGAAAGGTCGCTAATGGAACGCCGTACAACAGCCTGGTACAGCCCCAACTTAAACATGGAGATGCCCCTCGTCGCTTACGGGCATGCCGGTCCGCCGCTG
>Ga0068864_100001434_pt1 | contig 19658 bp, 5 predicted proteins | sample KBSSwiS72_FD_66586 | JGI IMG/M metagenome (GOLD analysis project Ga0068864, IMG submission 66586) | Switchgrass rhizosphere microbial communities from Kellogg Biological Station, Michigan, USA - KBS Switchgrass S7-2 | ecosystem: Host-associated > Plants > Roots > Rhizosphere > Soil ... | reverse complement strand
GACGCCGAAAGTCATCTCCGATGTTCTAAAGACGCTGGCCAACGCCGGAGTACGAACCACTACTTACTGGATTGTCGGTTTTCCGGGCGAGACTGAAGAAGACTTTTTGGAGACCTATAACTTCATCCGCACTCATCACCAGTTCATCTACGAATTAGAAGCTCATCCCTATTATTTTTACCCCTATGGCCAAATCGGCTCTCGGCTCTATCAAGCATACTCGCTCTTTCCCGATGAAGTGACCCAGCACACGAAGTTCAAGATCTGGGAAGTTGTTGATGCCGATCCGGTGCGTGAAGAACGATACCATCGCCTGCGTCGTATTTCAGATTTAGCGGTCGAACTCGGATTGCCAAACATTTATACAATGGCAGAACGTTATGCCGCCGAAGATCGCTGGCACCGGCTGTACCCGCTGACTACGGAAGTCTACGAAGGCACACGGATGCACAGAGAAGAAGTGAGCCTGCCCGAACATCCTATCGAAGTCTTTGCGCAGCAGTGGAGACAACACCCCGCATCGAACGTCACTGGCCCCGACAGCGTGCTCTGCTACCACACATCGGTCAGCAAGAAACTGAATGAGGCAACGTTGACAACGGCTGTCGAGCAACTGATTGAGAATAACGAGACGTTGCAAATGGCTTTGCGCAACGGCCAGTACGTGGGCTTGGAGACCACCGGTGACCAGCCAGAGAGGCTGGTTGCTGTATATCAATCCGATGCCTTAGAAGGCAAAGATTTGGAGGCTCTTATAGAACGCCAAGTCGAAGAACTGTCAGCACAGGTGAAGCCACAGCGCGGTTCTTCGGTTCGCGTGGCGCTTATTCACAACGGGACAGACTCTTCCGAAGTGGTGCTGATTGCTCATCAGGCCATAGCCGACAGCAGGAGTGTCGTGTTGTTGTTTGAAGACCTATTCCGTATCTATGAAGCACTGGCGAACGAAAAGGAAGTGAGCTTGCACCCGGTGGAAAAGAGTTACACAACCCTCATCGATGAATTGACGGAGGCGGACGCTTCCAGCTTCGCGCACAGTTCCGGCAACAACGGCTCGCGCGCTTCACGTCCGGATGAACACACGCAGACAGTGAGCGGTGAGATTGACTGTTCCGTTATCTCGCTTGATGAATCCATCAGGCAGCAACTCTCGACAAAGTTTCTGGAAGCTCACGATGTCAAGCTTCCGGAACTTCTTGTTGCGGCTACGCTGAAATGTCTTGCCAGGATGACTAAAAAAGAGTGTGTGGATTTGAATGTCGTCTACGATTACAGGTGGATAGACACGAGCTTGAAGGATACGGCAGCCGCGTTGACCACGACATATCGCCTGCCTGGCGCGATTGCGGCGTCGGACATGCGGGAAATTCAACGTATCTTGAAAGACTTGCCTGCTGGCGGCAGCGCAGCGACATCCCTCACTCCCGGTTCCAACAGAAGGCCGCAGGTATTATTGAATCTCGGACATTTTCAAGAAGATGCGTGGCTCGGAGGCGACGAGTGGACACCGCTTGGATTCCCCAAGATTCGTGGCCAATCGTCCAACTCTTACTCTCTGGAAATCGTCGCGGTCTTCACAAAGACAACCCTTGAATTCCATCTGAAAGGGCAGAGCGGCTCAGAAATCAAGGAACTGATCGGCATCCTGACAGAAAATCTAGGTTCGGAGTTGCAGCATGCGCTGGAAGGTTCCCCGCAATTAGCTGTTGCGGTGTAGTTCCAGTCTACTTTAGCCAGCCTCTCCAATTACAAGCCACAGAAGGGTTTTAGTGACCACGCCAATCATGCATTCGCAGACCGGATCATTGACAACTATGGATGCGCCGTTCGCAGGCGACGCCTCTGACTCCAAAGAGGAGCCGACCAACCTGGTCGAACTTCTCCGTTGGAGAGCGCTCGCTCAACCAGAGCGCGTGGCTTACACATTTCTCGTTGACGGGGAAACTTCAGAAGTTTGTCTGACCTTCGGAGAATTGGATTTGCGCGCACGCGCCATTGGCACATGGCTGCAATCTGCGGGCGCAACACGCGAGCGCGTGTTGCTACTCTACCCGCCCGGCATCGAGTACATCACAGCTTTCTTCGGCTGCCTCTATGCCGGAGCGGTTGCCATCCCTGCATATCCGCCGCGCCTCAACCAGAAATTGTTTCGCATTCAAACCATCCTGGAAGACGCAAGCGTGAGCGTCGTGCTCACAAGTGCGTCAATCCTCTCCAGGACCGAATCGCTGTTCGCGCACACACCGTATTTGAAGATGCTGCGCTGGGTAGACACCGAAAGTATTGCTAGTAGCCTGGCGGCCAAATGGCGCGATCCGCTGCTCGGCGAGGATTCTCTGGCTCTACTACAGTACACATCAGGTTCGACGGCAGAGCCTAAAGGCGTAATGGTCAGTCATGGCAATCTGCTCTACAGCGAGCGAATGATTCAAACCGCCTTCGATCAAAACGAAGATTCTGTCATCGTCGGCTGGTTGCCCCTCTATCATGACATGGGATTGATCGGAAATGTCCTCCAACCACTTTACGTCGGCGGCCGATGCGTACTGATGTCGCCAGTCGCCTTCCTGCAACGTCCCTTCCGTTGGTTGCAGGCCATTTCAAACTACAAAGCAACGACCAGTGGTGGTCCAAACTTCGCTTACGACTTGTGCGTCCAGCGAACAACTCCCGAAGAGCGTGCGATGCTCGATCTCAGCAGTTGGAGCGTCGCCTTCAATGGAGCTGAGCCTGTGCGCGCAGAAAGCATGGAGCGCTTCGCGGACGTCTTTGCATCGTGCGGCTTCCGCCGGGAATCGTTTTACCCCTGCTACGGATTGGCCGAAGCGACGTTGATCGTTTCCGGAAAACAGCCTGGAACACTTCCGGCTATAAAAACAGTTAACTCGAGGTCGTTGGAACAGCATCGAGTGATTGACAGCGTGACGGACGCTGAAGACGAGCGGCGGCTGGTTAGCTGCGGCGACACGCTGCTCGAACAGAGGATCGTCATTGCTCATCCGCAAGCGTTGACAGAGTGCGCAACTGGCGAAGTGGGCGAAATCTGGGTGTCCGGGCCAAACGTCGCGCAAGGCTATTGGAACAAGAGCGACGAAACTGAACGCATCTTTGGCGCGCGCCTGCACGCGACTGGCGAAGGCCCCTTCTTACGCACCGGAGACCTCGGCTTCCTTCAGGACGGAGAACTTTTTGTCACAGGCCGACTCAAAGACCTGATAGTCATTCGTGGACGTAATCATTACCCGCAGGATATTGAGCTCACAGTAGAACGCACGCATCATGCATTGCGACAGGGGTGCGGAGCCGCATTTTCAGTCGAAGTTAATGACGAAGAACATCTGGTTGTCGTGCAGGAGTTGGACCACCGCCAGTCGCCGGACCTGGATGCCGTTATCGAGTCTATCCGGCAGTCGCTCATCGAAGAGTATGAGGTGCAGGCGTGGGCCATCTTGCTGGTCAAGCCCGGAAATGTACCGAAGACTTCAAGCGGCAAGATTAGACGACACGCTTGTCGCGCGGCTTTTCAGGCGCAGAGCCTTGAGGTCCTGGCTGAGTGGCGTGCGCCGGCGAACGTGGAACGCGAAACACTTACCGGGGCTCCTTCGACACAATTGCATACGGTTGAAGCAGTCGAAGCGTGGCTGGTTAACCGTTTAGCAGCGATGCTCGGCATGAGTTCCGTTGACATAGATGTCGGCCGGCCGATTTCTATCTACGGTATTGATTCCTTAATGGCGATTGAATTGGTTCACAACATTCAGTCGGCCCTGGGCGTCTTCCTGCCCATGACCACCTTCTTACAGAGTTCCACTATCGCTCAACTTGCAGCGGAAAGCTTCGACCTCTTGCTCGTGAATTCTTCGGCCACACATGCCCTGCTCAATGCGATACCGGAGGCGTTAGCCGAATACCCGCTCTCACCCGGTCAAAAGTCGCTATGGTTCATGCACCAACTCGCGCCGGAAAGCGATGCTTACAATCTGGCCTTTGCTAGTCGCCTGCGCTCACTGTCAGACGTGGATGCTTTGCAGCGCGCCTTTCAATCGTTGGTCGAACGCCACCCTTCATTGCGCACGACTTTTACTTCAATTCAAGGGGAACCTGTTCAGCAGGTCAGCAACAATGTGGAGGTCTTTTTCCGACATGAAGACGCTTCGAGATGGACAGAGACTGATTTAAACGAGCGACTGGCGCAAGAGGCGCGTCGGCCTTTCAATCTGGGAGAAGGGCCGCTCATACGTGTCAATCTCTTTACCCGCGCGAACTCCGAGCAGATCGTTTTACTGACTCTGCATCACATCGTCGCGGACTTTTGGTCGCTGGCCGTGCTTGTTAACGAGTTAGGAATATTGTACGAGGCGGAACATGCGGGCACGTCCCTTAAACTCGCTCCTCTCCCATTGCCCTACACCGGTTATGTTCGCTGGCAGGCCACGATGCTCGCCGGCGAGGAGGGCGAAAGACTCTGGGCATATTGGCAGAAGAGATTGGCAGGCGACCTGCCTGTGCTCAATCTTCCCGCCGACAGGTCAAGGCCATCTGTTCAAACCTATCGAGGCGCGTCGTATCCGTTTAGGTTGAACGCTGAGACAAGTCGCAAACTCAAAGCACTCGGTCGTGAACATGGAGCCACTCTTTACATGACGCTACTGGCGGCGTTTCAAGTGCTGCTCAATCGCTACACGGCGCAGCAGGACATTCTCATCGGTTCTCCAACAGCAGGCAGAAATTGGATGGAACTGGGCGGTCTTGTTGGCTACTTCGTCAACCCGATAGCTCTCCGCGCAAACATGTCAGGCGATCCCACGTTCGAAGCTTTTCTGGACAACACGCGGCAGAACGTGCTCGCAGACTTCGAGCATCAGGCTTACCCCTTTGCTGAATTGGTCAAACGCCTGCAACCGGATCGGGACCCGAGTCGCGCATCGCTTTTCCAGGTCATGTTCGCTTTGCAGAAGGCCCACCTGCTTGATAAGGAAGGATTGTCGTCCTTTGCGCTTGGCGAGACGGGAGTGAAGATCAAGGTCGGCGGTCTTGATTTAGAGTCAATAGCTTTGGAACAGCGTGTATCGCTCTTTGATCTGGTGCTGCTGATGGCTGAAGTTGGCGACGGGCTGACCGGCTCACTTCAATACAATGTAGACCTCTTCGACCGTTCGACAATTGCCCGGCTGTCCGTCCATTTCCAGGTTCTGATAGCAGATCTGCTGGCACATCCTGAAAAAAGGATTTCCGATTTGCAGATGTTGACAGAATCCGAGAGTCGTCAATTCGACCAATGGAATGAGACCGGAACGACCTACTCGCACGAGACTCTGATACATCAACTATTCGAGGCGCAGGCGGCACGCACACCTGCTGCTCCCGCGGTCATCTGCGGAAGCGAAGAGTTAAGCTACCGGCAACTCAACGAGCAAGCCAATCAAGTTGCACATTATCTGCGTGGCCTGGGCGTTGGGCCAGGAATGCTTGTAGGTGTTCTGATGGAACGTTCGGCGTTAATGGTCGCCGCACTATTAGGCATCCTCAAAGCAGGTGGAGCTTATGTGCCGCTCGATCCTGCTTATCCAAAACAACGTCTCGTCTTCATGCTCGAGGACGCCAACTCGCCTGTGCTCTTAACTCAACGAGGGCTCGCCGAAAATCTGTCTCTGGACGGGACAAAGATAGTAAGCTTCGACTCGCATTGGGAATTGATTAGCCGAGAGAGCGTCGAGAATCCGGACGTCACGATCACCGCCAGCAACTACGCTTACGTTATCTATACATCCGGCTCGACGGGTCGGCCAAAGGGCGTGCAAATTCAACACGGGGCTTTGCTGAATCTGATCTTTTGGCACCAGCGCGCTTATGCCGTCTCGTCGTCGGACAAGGCAACTCAACTTGCAGGTGTCGGATTCGACGCTTCCGTGTGGGAACTTTGGCCCTATCTGTCAGCCGGAGCAAGTATTCATATTCCGGATGATGAAACACGCGCCACGCCTGCGAAGCTGCGCGATTGGTTAATCGCCGAAGGCGTCACCATCACTTTCTTACCGACGCCGCTGGCCGAAAACATCTTGACGCTCGAATGGCCGTCACAGTCAACGCTGCACACACTACTCACGGGCGGCGATAGGCTGCGATATTATCCCGCGCCCACTCTGAGCTTCCAACTCGTCAATCATTACGGCCCTACAGAGTATACGGTCGTAGCATGTTCCGGCCTTGTGTTGCCGGAGAAGCGGGCGTCGGACACGATGCCGCCGATAGGGTCTCCAGTAGACAACACACACATCTACTTGCTTGACGCACAACTCCGGCGGGTACCTATCGGGGTGTACGGTGAGTTGCATATCAGCGGTGACGGTTTATCAACCGGCTATCTTAACCAGCCCGAACTGACGGCGGAAAAATTCATTCCTCATCCGTTCAGCAAAGAGACAGGAGCGCGTCTCTACCGGACGGGTGATCTGGCTCGCTGGCTGCCCGATGGCAAAATAGAATTTCTCGGACGACTCGATTATCAAGTCAAGGTGCGTGGCTTACGTATTGAACTCGGAGAGATTGAGGCTGTTCTCATCTCTTATCCGGCCATTCGCGAAGCCATTGTCATAACGCGCGAAGACGGAGGAGAAGAAAGACGGCTGGTGGCCTACGTAGTGGCGGATCAAGAGCAGGTGGTGAAGCTCAACGATCTGCGCAGCTTCTTGAAGGAGCGAGTGCCTGATTACATGATTCCGTCCGCTGTCGTCAGGCTGGAGGCGATGCCCTTGACTGCGAACGGCAAGGTGGATCGCTTGATGCTTCCCGCGCCCGACCTCACGCGCCTTGAAATAGATGAGGCGTTCATGCCGCCACGAACTCCGGTTGAAGAAGCGTTGCTGGAAATTTGGCTTCAGGTTTTGCGCATTGAGCGCGTGGGCATTCACGACAACTTCTTTGCTTTGGGTGGTCATTCGCTTTTAGCCACGCAAATCATCTCGCGCGTGCGGGAAGTTTTCAAAATCGAGTTGCCCTTGCGCAAGGTCTTTGAAGAACCGACGGTGGCTGGACTGGCGAGTAGTATTGAAGCGGCTTTCAACATTGAGCAGGGTGTGCAAGCTCCGGCGATGCAACCCGTCGCACGCGACGGACAGCTGCCGCTCTCATTCGCACAGCAAAGGCTCTGGTTTTTGGATCAACTCGAGCCGGGCAGCCCGCTTTACAACATCCCCGCAGCGGTGCGTCTTGAGGGGCGGCTTAACGTTGCTGCGCTGCTCCGAAGTTTTGACGAAATAAAGAGGCGGCACGAATCATTGCGCACGCGCTTCGTCGTTCTCGAAGGCGAGCCGGTGCAGATCATCTCGCCTGATTCCGCGTGGCATATCGAAGAGATTGACTGGAGCGATTTACCGGAGCTTGCAAGGGAAGCTGAATTAAAACGACTTGGCGAAACGATGGCGCTCGATGCATTCGATTTATCGTTTGCGCCGCCGCTGCGAGCCTGTCTCGTCCGGATAGCTGCTGACGAACACATCTTGTTTCTGACGATGCACCACATCATCTCGGATGGGTGGTCAATGGGTGTTCTCATCCGCGAGTTGGCCGCACTCTACGAAGCTTTCTCAGAGGGGAAACCATCGCCTCTGCCCGAACTGCCCATCCAGTATGTGGATTTCGCCGCCTGGCAGCTCGATTGGTTGCAGGGCGATAATCTCGAAGCACATCTTGCCTACTGGAAACAGCAATTGGGTGGCGACCTTCCGGTGCTTGAATTAGCGACCGACTTTCCGCGACCATCCGTGCTCACGCACCGCGGCGCGCGAAGTTCGCTGATGTTCCCCGCAAACCTCACAGAATCGCTCAAAGCGATAAGCATTCAAGAGGGAATTACGTTCTACATGACGCTCCTCGCGGCCTTCCAGACGCTCCTTTATAAGTACACAGGGCAAGTCGATGTTGTCGTCGGAACGCCGATCGCCGGACGCAATCGCACGGAGATTGAGGGACTCGTCGGGCTTTTTGTTAATACGCTGGCGATGCGGACAGACCTTTCGGGAAACCCCACCTTCAAAGAGCTGCTCGCGCGTGCGCAAGAGGTTGCCCTCGGCGCTTACTTTCATCAGGAATTACCTTTTGAGCAAATTGTTAAAGAGTTTCAACTTGAACGAGACTTGAGCCAGAACCCGCTGTTTCAGGTGATGCTCATCCTGCAAAACGTGCCGACGCCGGAGTTGGAGCTTTCCAACCTGCGGTTGAGCCTGCTTGAGACAGAGAACGAAACCGCGAAATTTGACCTCACGCTCACCATCGAAGACAGAGGCGACACTCTGGCGGCGGTGCTGGAATACAACGTTGACTTGTTTATGGCGACCACTGCTGAGCGGATGCTCAATCATTTTCAAATTCTGCTGGAAGGGATTGTCGCAGATCCGTCGCAACGGCTAAGCGAGTTGCCTTTCTTGACTGAAACAGAGCGACGGCGACAGTTGTTGGAGTGGAATGATACTGATTCAGACTACCCGCAACGCCAGACCATCCATCATCTCTTTGAGAGGCAAGCGGCACAAACTCCCGACGCGATTGCAGTGGTTGATGAGCAGCAGGAATGGAGCTACCGCGAACTCAATGAGCGCGCAAACCAACTCGCCGGCTACCTGACAAAGCTCGGTGTCGGGCCGGAATCTCTTGTCGGCATTTGCATTGATCGCTCGTGCGAAATGATGGTCGGGCTTCTCGGCATACTAAAGGCGGGCGGCGCATACGTGCCTTTGGACGTGGCTTATCCTAAAGAGCGGCTGGCCTTCATGATCGAAGATTCGGGCGCCAAAACGTTGCTGACGCAAAGCGATCTGGTCGAGAGTCTTCCTTTACACGGAGCCGAAGTTTTGTGTCTCGACACAAGCCGTGAGTTGATAGCCAACGAGAGCGTAAGTAATCCGCCGTGCGCGGCAGTGGCAGGAAATACGAGCTATGCAATTTACACCTCCGGCTCGACTGGGAAACCAAAAGGCGTTGTGGTGCCCCATTATGCTGTCGTCAATCTCTTGAACGCCGTCCGCAAAAATCAAGGACTAACCAATCAGGACGTTTTGTTGGCCGTCACAACCCTGTCGTTTGACATTGCCGCGCTTGAGATATTCCTGCCGTTAACGACGGGTGCGAAACTGGTCTTGGCGAGCCGTGAAGTGGCAGCCGACGGAGTACGTCTGTCAGATAAGCTTACTGACTGCGGTGCGACTATCATGCAGGCCACTCCCTCTACCTGGCGAATGCTTTTCGAGGCGGGTTGGAAGGGCAGCAATCACTTCAAAATATTGTGTGGCGGCGAAGCTCTCGACAGATACCTCGCTAATCAACTGCTGGCTGCAAGCCAAACCGCTTGGGATTTATACGGTCCGACTGAGACCACCATCTGGTCAACGGCGGGGAAGATCGAGCAAGGCGTTTTAAATATTGGTTGGCCGCTTGATAATACGCAGGTCTTTGTGCTGCATCAGGATCTGCAATTGGTTCCCGAAGGCGCGCATGGCGAATTGCATATCAGCGGCGATGGTGTGACTCGCGGCTACCTCAATCGACCTGAACTGACGGCGGAAAAGTTTATCCCTAACCCATTCAGCGAGAAGCCGGGAGGGCGTCTGTACAAGACAGGCGATTTGGTGCGCCATCTGCCGGACGGGAAAATCGAATACCTCGGACGCATGGACCAACAAGTAAAGGTGCGCGGTTTCCGTATCGAGTTGGGAGAAATTGAAACGGTCCTGAGACAACACGAGGCAGTGAGTGCCGCGGTATTGACCGCTAACGATGATGCGGCCGGCGGCAAGCGTCTGGTTGCCTATCTGGTTTTCCAAAATGACAACGCCACTGCTGATTCATCCTCCCTCATCGGCGAACTGCGAGGTCTCGTCAAAAACCAACTGCCTGCCTATATGATGCCTACGGCTTTCGTCGTTTTAGAGACGATGCCCTTAACACCGAACGGTAAGGTAGACCGTCGTGCATTGCCGGTTCCTGCTCACTCCAGACCGGAAACCCTGACAGGCTTTATCGCGCCACGCACCACCACCGAGCAGCGTTTGGCAACGGTCTGGTCTGAAGTGCTCAAGCTGGAATCCATTGGTGTTGATGACAATTTCTTTGAACTCGGAGGCCATTCACTGCTCGCAACGCGGCTCATTTCAAAAGTCCGCGAACTCTTTCAAGTTGAAATACCTTTGCGGCGTTTGTTTGAGACGCCGACTATCGCAGGATTGGCTGAGAGCATCGAGGGCGCGACGAGAACCGGAAAAGGCTTAGAAGCTCCGCCCATCAAACGCATTTCGGTGGAAAACCCGTCGCCCCTCTCGTTCGCACAGGAACGTCTCTGGATTCTCGACCAGTTAGAGCCTGGCAATCCCACCTACAACTTGCCCGCTGCCCTGCGTCTCAAGGGTAATCTGAACGTGGAAGCCCTCGCCCGCAGTCTAAAAGAAATCGTGAGACGACATGAGACTCTACGGTCAACTTTTATTGTTGTGAAAAACACCCCTATGCAATTCGTCTCGCCCGCGCTGGAGATCCCTCTACAGGTCGTGGATCTGCGTCCACTCTCCGGACCGGAACGCGAAGAAGAAGCTTTACGGTTGCGAGGCCAAGAGGCGGAACGCGCGTTTGATCTTGCTTCGGGCCCACTCTTCCGCCCCACATTGCTCTGGCTTTCTGAAGCTGAATCCGAGCTACTGCTGACGATGCACCACATTATCTCTGACGGGTGGTCCATCGGTGTTCTTGTGCGTGAGTTGACAGAGCTTTATCAAGACCATTGTGCCGGAAGGCCGTTGACGCTGGATGAGTTGCCTGTCCAATTCCGAGACTTTGTTGCGTGGCAGCGTCAATGGCTCGAAGGTAATGTGCTGGAAACCGAGCTCTCTTACTGGAGGCAACAACTCAAGGACGCAAACACAGTCATAGACCTGCCCACAGATCACACGCGGCCACCAATCCAGACATTTCGCGGCGGAAGACAATCCATGCAGCTCGCGCCCGGCGTCACTGAATCGCTCAAGACTCTGAGCCGCCGGAACGATGCAACGCTCTTTATGACTCTTCTCGCAGCCTTCAAGGTGCTGCTTTATAAATACACAGGCCAGGAAGATATTCTCGTAGGTACACCCCTCGCGGGACGCAACCATACCGAACTTGAAGGTCTCATCGGATTGTTCCTCAACACGGTGACGCTGAGGACGGATCTTTCGAACACGCCCTCTTTCAACGATGTGGTTAAGCGTGTCCGAGAAGTAACACTGGATGCTTATACGTATCAGGATCTGCCGTTCGAGAAATTGCTCGAAGAGCTTCAACCGAAGCGAGACCTTAGTCGCTCACCGCTCTTTCAGGTCTTCTTCAATATGTTCAACTTCGCTGACGCGAAAATTGAGATGGCCAATCTCCAAATCGAACTCCTTGCACCTCCTGACGTCTTGTCGAAATTTGATTTAACTCTCTACGTTGAAGATTGGGAAAACGAAATCAAGCTCGAGATGGTCTACAACGCTGACCTTTTTGAGGCCAACCGGATGGCAGAGATGATGGAACAGTTCAAACACTTACTCTGCCAGATTATCGAACGGCCCGAACAGCGCATTGATAGTTATTCTGTCGTCACCGAAGCAGCGCGAACAATTTTGCCCGACCCGGCCCAACTTCTTGGCAATGATTGGCAGGGCGCTGTGCATACGCGGTTCTCGAATCAAGCGCGTCGCAATGGAGCACAAACGGCTGTCTCGGATAAAGATGATGTCTGGTCTTACGCAGAGCTTGATGCGCGCACCAATCAACTAGCCAACTACCTGACGACCAATGGCGTGAGGCGTGGCGACGTGGTTGCTATCTATGCTCACCGCGGAGCAACGTTGGTTTGGGCTTTAATCGGCATTCTCAAGGCAGGGGCGGCATTTGTGGTGCTTGATCCGGCCTATCCGCCTTCGCGCTTGATTGAGTGTCTGAAAGTGTCACCCCCTCGCGGTTGGTTTCAGATGGTAGGTACGGGAGAACTTCCGCCAGCGCTTGAAGAGTTTGTCTCCGGCTTACAACTGCCGTGTCGTCTGACTCTGCCGCGTCGATCCGTCGCCCAAGCGACAGGGTTTCTAGACGAGTATTCGATAGAGCCAACGGGCGTCGAAGTTGGTCCGGATGATCTGGCGTATGTGGCCTACACTTCCGGCTCGACCGGGATACCGAAAGGAGTTCTCGGGCGACATGGTCCACTGACTCACTTTCAACCATGGCTTGAACAGACGTTCAATCTATCGGAAACAGATCGGTTCAGTCTGCTGTCTGGTCTGGCTCACGATCCGCTCCACAGAGATGTGTTCACTCCACTGCAAATGGGCGCCACCATATGCATTCCTGATCCTGATGATATTGGCATTCCCGGAAGGCTATCGGAGTGGATGAAAGCAGCGGGCATTACAATTACTCATCTGACTCCGGCGATGGGCCAACTGCTGACCGAAGCGTCTGCCAAAAGCGCTCAATGCACCGTAGAGACTCTGCGTTACAGCTTTCTCGTCGGGGATGTCTTGACGAGACGCGATGTGGCCAGGTTGCAGCGGTTGGCTCCCAATGTGATGGTGGTCAACTATTATGGCTCAACCGAAACTCAACGCGCAGTCAGTTACTTCGTTATCCCCGATCCACAAAGCGAAGCAGTGAGAACAGGAAGCTTCAAAGAAATTCTTCCTCTGGGCAAGGGAATCAAAGATGTACAACTGCTCGTGCTAAACAAATCCATGCAATTGGCCGGTATTGGTGAGACAGGCGAGGTTTATGTTCGGAGTCCGCATCTGGCCCGGGGCTACAAGAACGACAACACACTCACGCGTGAACGTTTCATTTCAAATCCGTTTGGGCAAACGGCAGACGACAGGTTGTATAAAACTGGCGATCTTGGACGTTACCTGCCTGACGGCAACGTTGAGTCTCTCGGTCGTGCCGACCTGCAAGTGAAGATTCGCGGCTTTCGTGTTGAGTTGGGAGAAATTGAAGCGGTGTTGGGAGCGCACACGGATGTACGCGAAGCCATCGTCATCGCGCGCGAAGACACACCAGATCATAAACTTCTGGTCGCCTACATCGTTGGGCCAGAAAATCAAACGAAAGCCGCCAGCGAGCTGCGCTCTTATCTCAAAGAGAAGTTGCCGGAATATATGATCCCCGCTGCGTTCGTCATCCTGGAGGCGCTACCTTTAACGCCGAATGGAAAAGTAGATCGTCGCGCTCTTTCTGCCCCGGATGAACTGTCATTCGAGAGTCAAGACGACTATGTCGCGCCTCGCACTTCTTTGGAGCAGAGGCTGGCCGAAATCTGGTCAGAGGTGCTGCGTCTCGAACGTGTCGGCATCCACCAAAATTTCTTTGACCTGGGTGGGCATTCGCTATTAGCGACGCAGCTTATCTCTCGTTTGCAGGATGCATTTCAAGTCAAATTGTCCTTGCGCAGTTTCTTTATTGCGCCCACCCTTGCCGAATTGGCTATCACCATCGGGCAGGCCCGCGCCGAGCAGGTCGAAGACCAGGAGATAGAACGCATTCTGGCTGAGCTGGAACAGCTTTCCGAGGAGAGCGCGTCAGCCGAAGTCAAAGGTTTAGGTCAACTAATCAAAAGCACATCCCTCGTTAAATGAGTTGAGGCCTCAAGCCGTCGAATACTCTTGACGGAAATCAACACCTCGACAATCGCACTGAACTTTTGGCACTCATGTCGCAGATATACGCGACTGATCGAAAGAGAGGTTCACCTGTGTCTGAAGGAATCCTGTCGGCAATCGGCAACACACCGCTTGTCAGGTTAGAACGAATATTTCCTGAAATTAATTTCTCACTCTATGCCAAGCTCGAAGCACTTAATCCGGGCGGCAGCATGAAAGATAGACCCGCTGTCAGGATCATCAAGGATGGCCTGAAGACGGGAGCGATCCACCAAGGGACCACGATTGTCGAATCCAGCTCAGGGAACATGGGAATCGGACTGGCCCAGGCTTGTTCCTATCATGATTTGCGATTCATTTGCGTTGTTGATTCAAAAACTTCTCCGCAAAACATCAGGCTGATGGAACTTTACGGAGCCGAGATTGAACTCGTCACAGAACCCGACGCAGTCACCGCTGAATTGCTGCAAGCCAGACTCAATCGTGTGGATGAGCTTTTGAGCTCAATCCCCGATAGTTTTTGGCCCAATCAGTATTCCAATGTGTGTAACTCCAACTCGCATCATTTCACGATGGAGGAGATCGTCGCTACGCTCGGAAGAGTTGATTATCTCTTTTGCGCGACGAGCACTTGCGGAACGATTCGCGGCTGCGCCGAGTACGTACGCGAACACAATCTGCCAACTAAAGTTTTTGCGGTGGATGCGGTGGGCAGCGTGATCTTCGGGGGCACGCGGGCCAAACGACTTATACCCGGTCACGGCGCAGCCGTCAGGCCGAAACTTTATCAACCAAATCTAAGTGACCGGTGCATTTATATGACTGACCTTGATTGTGTAATCGGTTGTCATCTTTTGGCGCGACGGGAGGCAATTCTGGGCGGCGGATCTTCGGGGGCTATCATGATGGCAATAGACCAAGTGCAGGATTCCATTCCGCGAGATGCGGTTTGCGTCGCCGTCCTTCCGGATCGTGGGGAACGGTACCTCGATACCATTTATTCCGAAAGTTGGGTCAAGCAGCACTTCGGAGATATATCGCATGCCGGCAACACACCAAGGGAAACGCAACTATGCACAACAGCAACTTACTAGTCATATCGGGACACGAAGTATCCAGCTTACTTGCAGGCCTGGAGTCTCAATTGATGCGCACCGTGCGCAGGGCTTACGAAATTCACGGCGAAGGAAGCAGCTCTCTGCCTCACTCTACCTTTCTGCGTCTACCAGATCTGCGCAATCGGATTATCGGATTGCCCGCCTACCTCGGCGCAGAGGCCGCAGTGGCTGGCATGAAGTGGGTGTCATCCTTCCCCGGCAATGTCGAAAAGGGGGTGGATCGTGCTTCAGCTGTACTGATTATGAATTCGCTGATCACAGGCAGACCCGAGACGGTACTTGAAGGCTCAATCATCAGCGCGCGGCGGACCGCTGCCGGCGCCGGTCTCGCTGCACAGATTCTGCACGGCAGTGGCGAGGTGGACAGTCTCGGCCTGATTGGATGTGGTCTGATCAATTTTGAGAATGCCCGGTTCATCACGGCTGCCATACCTGACATTAAATATCTCACCGTTTATGATCTGAACGATAATTACGCAGAACAATTCGCACGACGATGCCACGAATCTTTAGACGGCATAACGATCAAAATCGCTAAAGACGTCACCGAGGTTTTCAAAAGCAGCACGCTAATCGCATTCGCCACGACGTCTTTAGAGCCATACGTCCTTGATACTTCCGACTGCCTCCCGGGAGCAACGCTTCTGCACATTTCCTTACGCGACCTGACTCCCGCAGCGATTCTGCAATGCACAAACGTGGTGGATGACATTGACCATGTTTGCCGAGAGAAAACATCAATGCACCTCACGGAACAACATACAGGCAATCGCGACTTTATCCGATGTACTTTGAGCGATGTCTTACGAGGAAAGAAGACGGCGAGGGAAAATCGTGATGACGTTGTGGTCTACAGCCCGTTTGGTTTAGGCGTGCTCGACATCGCAGTAGGCAACCTCGTCTGTAAACTTGCACGTGAACAGAAGATGGGAATAGTCATCGAGAAGTTCCTGCCGGAGTCGTGGTTACGCGAAAAAGTGCTTCCACCGATCGTCCTGATCAAGGATGCGATTGTCGGCGCTGAGAATGATTTACCCGTTCTAATACGATAGTCATGCTCACCCCAAACTTCCTACAAACACACGAGTAACTTCAAGAAATTCGATAGCCCTTGATGGGCTTTCTGATGATCGGTCAAGTCTAAAAATGCAAGAAAGTGATTATTCACAGCGGATCGCTAATCTATCTCCGGTGAAGCTTGAGTTGATGCTCCAGAAACTTGGGAAACCAAAGACGACTGGCGCTGGTGGACAACCAATCTCACGCAGAATGAGTACCGGCAACGCACTTCCGCCCGCCTCGTTTGCACAGGAGGGACTGTGGTTTCTCAACCAGTTAGAGCCGGATAGCGCAGCTTACAATGTGCCGCTTACCGTTCGCCTTAACGGCGCGCTAAATATTGAAGCTCTGGAAAAGTCTCTCCGCGAAGTCGTCAGCCGGCATGAAAGTTTGCGTACAACTTTCCGTGTCGAGTCAGGCTCTCTGGTGCAGATCATCGCCCCTCTTGCATCTCTGAATCTGAAACTTCCACTGGTTGATCTGAGCGGACTGACTGAAGCGCAGCGTGAGGCAGAGGCAACAAAGCTGGCGCTTCAAGACGCACAACGCTCCTTCGATCTCTCGACAGAGCCACTCATCAGGACCACCATTCTGCGGCTCAGCGAAGAGGACCATTTTGCGCTCATAGCGATGCACCACATCATCAGTGATGCATGGTCCCTGAGTTTATTCATTCAGGAGGTAGCTGCGCTATACGAACCCTTTGCAAGGGGAGCTCCGGCCCTGCTTCCCGAACCTCCAATTCAATTTGCCGATTATGCCTTCTGGCAGCGCGAGCAACTGCAAGGTCAAGCTCTCGAATCGCAACTGGCATATTGGATAGACCAATTGCGCAACCCTCCTCCAGTTACGGAGTTGCCGACTGACAGGCCCCGACCATCAACTCATTCCGACAAGGGTACAAGACGTTTTATTAAACTTTCGAAAGAGTTGACAAGCGCGCTCAAGGAGTTAAGCCGGCGCGAAGACGCTACGCTTTTCATGACGCTGCTCGCCGCTTTTCAAGTGCTGCTCCACAGCTACTCCGGACAGGAAGACATTTTAATCGGCAGTCCTATCGCCAACCGCACGCGCCCCGAAACCGAAACTCTCATCGGACTCTTCGTTAATACATTGGTGCTGCGCGCAGACTTGTCCGGCAACCCGAGTTTTCGAGAAGTGATTGCCCGGGTGCGCGAAACGACTTTAGCCGCCGATGCTCATCAATCGCTACCGTTCGACAAGTTAGTGAAGGCCATTCAACCCGACCGCTCTGTCAATCACATGCCGCTCATTCAAGTGGCCTTTACGCTGCGCAACAATCCGCCGCCTGTCCTTGCACTGCCCGCTCTTGTCATGCGCCCGTTGGAAATTGATAGAGGGACTGTCCAGTTCGATTTGACCTTGAACCTCGTTGAAAGCGAACGAGCATTGATCGGGTCATTCGAGTACAGAACAGATCTCTTTGGATCGGACACGATCACCCGTATGTGGGAACGTTACGAAAGAATTCTCGGCACTATGATTGCAGCTCCACACCGCACTTTATCTCAACTCGAAAATACGATTGCAGAAGCTGACACGCAGCAACGCGACGCCAATAAAAAGGAGTTAGCAGAGGTGCGCCTTCAGAAAGTAATGCAGGTTAAACGCAAAGCCTTTAGCCAAAGCGCGCCGAAAGGATAACTCTCAAAATGAGTGATAACCGTTTAGGAAATCTCAATCTGCGCAGCGCAGGATCAGTCAAAAGACAAGTTGTAAGAATGTCGCCGGAAGAACTGGTAAAGACAGAGCCGCTCTATGCGGAGGGCACCCTTCCTTTGCTGGTGCAACCCTCAATCAAAGGTATCAGTCTCGCCGCGTGGGGTGCGAGTAATAAGGAGTGGGTTGAAACTCACTTGTTGAAACACGGCGCCATACTTTTCCGTGGTTTTGATGTTGGAGAAGCTCCTGAGTTTGAACAGTTCATCAAGAACGTTTCAGGTGAGTTGCTTGAATACCGCGAACGTTCGTCGCCGCGTAGTCAAGTGAGCGGCTTCATCTACACTTCAACTGATTATCCGGCCAGCCACAACATCTTTCTGCATAACGAGAATTCGTATCAGAAAACTTATCCAATGAAGATATTTTTCTTCGGTCACACACCTTCGGCGCAGGGAGGTGAAACGCCTATTGCCGACTGTCGCAAAATCTATCAACGCCTTGAGCCGAAAATGCGTGAGCGCTTTATCCAAAAGAAGTGGATGTACGTGCGCAACTTCGGCGATGGCTTTGGGCTGACATGGCAAACTGTTTTCCGCACTACTGACAAAGCGGTCGTTGAGGAGCACTGCCGCCGCAACGACATCATCACCGAATGGAAAGAAGGTGATCGCCTGCGCACACGCTCCATACTTTCGCCAGTCGAGAGACATCCTCAAACCGGGGAATGGTGTTGGTTTAATCATGCCACCTTTTTCCACATTTCAACCCTGCCGGAATTAATCCGCGAAGCACTGCTTGAAGATTTCGCCGAAGAAGACCTTCCGACCAATACCTTCTACGGCGATAACTCTCCTATCGAACCGGAAGTTTTGGAGCATCTGCGTGATGCGTATCGTCAAGAGACTGTGAGTTTCCCATGGCAGCAGGGAGACGTTTTGATGCTCGACAATATGTTGGCCGCGCACGGACGCGCAGCGTACCGGGGTACGCGCAAGATCCTAGTCGGAATGGCCCAACCTGTCACCCGAGCACACGTTTAGCACAACAAGTTAAGAACTATGCAAGCCGAAATCATCGAAGGCTATCGTCTATCCCCGCAACAAGAGCATCTGTGGCTAATACAGCAGCACGATGTTGCGCCTTTGGTGTCGCAGTGTGTGGTCAGGATCGAAGGGAATTTAGACCGGCAGGTTTTGCGAGAGGCTTTGTCTCAGGTTGTCCAACGACACGAAATTTTACGCACAGCATTTCGGTACCTGCGGGAGATGTCGACGCCGCTCCAGGTTATCACCGACGCACACATTTCCTGGGGACCGGATTATGAATTGAACAATTTGGGTCCAAAGGAAAAAGACGAACGAGTCTGGTCACTTCTTCAAGACGAACGGGAGCGCCATTTCGACCTGGAACACTCGTTGCTACATGTCAACATCATCATCTGCTCTTTGTCTGAACATATTTTGTTGCTCACACTCCCCGCCCTCTGCGCAGACGGGACCGGGCTCGAGAATTTGGTAAATGACTTGAGCCGTTGTTACGCAGCATGTCTCCGTGATGAGAAACTGACAGACGAGCCTTTGCAATACGCGGATCTTTCTGAACTTCTCAATGAGCTTCTGGAAGCTGAAGAGACTGAAACGGGAAGAACGTACTGGCGCAATCAAGAACATTCTGCACTTCGCAACCTGAAGCTTCCGTTTGAACGCCTGCCCTCATCGGAAAGCACATTTGCCCCGAAAGTGGTCACGCTCGAACTTGATGTTGATTTCTCGGCAAAGCTCGAAACATTCATTCGACAACAGCAAATTTCAATGCAGGTCTTTCTTCTGGCTTGCTGGCAACTGCTGCTCCACCGTTTCACAGGAGAGTCCGAAATCACGGTCGCGATAGCTTTCGACGGTCGCACGATCGCAGGAGTAGAAGAAGCCATCGGACTGTTCACCAAATTCATACCCGTCACTCTTAATTTCAAAGTAACAGATCGCTTCAGCCAAATTACGAAGCACCTTCAGGAAACAATCGAAGAGATCGGAGAATGGCAGGATTACTTCTCGCCGTCTGGAACTACGCAGCCCTTCGCCTTCGACTTCCACACACTGCCGGCTGACACTTACGCGGCAAACGTCCGCTTTCACCTGCTGCG
>Ga0068864_100001428_pt1 | contig 19722 bp, 19 predicted proteins | sample KBSSwiS72_FD_66586 | JGI IMG/M metagenome (GOLD analysis project Ga0068864, IMG submission 66586) | Switchgrass rhizosphere microbial communities from Kellogg Biological Station, Michigan, USA - KBS Switchgrass S7-2 | ecosystem: Host-associated > Plants > Roots > Rhizosphere > Soil ... | reverse complement strand
CGACCGGCGCGGCGACGCTGTTCGTTCACGGGTTCGGCATCGCCTTGCTGGCGGGGCGAGCGATCAATGCCTGGGGCCTGAGCCATTCGCTCGGCCCGACGACGCCACGCCAGGCCGGCGCCGGCCTGACGATCCTGGTCGTCGCCGCGGCGTCGCTGCTGCTCCTCTATCGGGCGATCGTCTTCTTCGCCTATCGCTAGCGCACCCGCACCCGCCGCGCCATCGCCGACGGGGGCGGTCCGCGCGCCACTGCATAGAATGGCGCCGTTGGTGCTCGTGAAGGCAGCTCTGCCGTCACAGTTAAACGGGAAGCAGAAGATCGGCGTTGCCGACGTCGATCCAGCCTGCGCTGCCCCCGCAACGGTCAGGTGGGCGACATCGCTTCCTCGCGGAGCGTGTCGATCCCGGCGCACACGCCACTGAAGGCCCCGGCCTTCGGGAAGGTCGCCGGGGTTGGTCCACCAGCCCGGATACCGGCCGACAAGCGGCCACAGCCGTGCTGTGGCCAGTCCGCATGCGGCCGCGGGGAAGCGGCACATGCAGCTGTCGGGTCTTCGTCATGTCCAACTTCCAGATCGGCTTGCGCGCGCTCAAGCTGTTTCGGCGTCTCGGTCTCTTGATCCTGCTGCCGTCCGCCGTGTTCGCACAGAGCCCGCTCGATCCGATAGTCGTCACCGGCACGCGCGAGCCGCAGCGACTCGACCGCAGCACCGCCGACATCGTCCGCATCGACTACGAGACGATCCGCGACAGCAGCGCCGATTCGGTCGAGGACCTGCTGCGCCGCGTCGCCGGCTTGCAGCTCACGCGCAGCGGCGGCCCGGGACAGAGCTCGGGGTACTTCCTGCGCGGCGCGGGAACGAGCGGCACGGTCGTCCTGATCGACGGCGTCAAGATCGGCGCGGCGACCGCCGGCCAGGTCGAGTTCGAATCGCTCAGCCTGGCGCAGATCGACCACATCGAGGTCCTGCGCGGGCCGGCGTCGAGCCTCTACGGCGCCGATGCCGTCGGCGGCGTGATCCAGATCTTCACCCGCCGCGGCGAAGCCGGCCCGCGCATCGTCGGCAACGCGGCGGTCGGCGGCTACGACTCGCTCCAGGCCGACGTCGGCGTCAGCGGCGCGCAAGGCGGCTTCGACTACGCCGCGACGATCGGCCGCGACCGCACGCGTGGCGTCTCGGCGATCCGCCCGAACGATCAGTTCGGCAACTTCAACCCCGACGCCGACGGCTTCTCGCGCACCTTCGGCAATGCCCGGCTCGGCTACACGCTGGCGCCCGGGCATCGCATCGGCATCGACGTCATCGGCTCGCGCCTGAACGCGCAGTACGACAGCGCCGAGTTCAATCCGCCCGATTTCATTGCCGACCCGTCACCCGACTTTCGCAACCGGCTGAACACGAGCGTTATCGCGATCGGCTACCGGGGCCAGGTCTCGGCCCTCTGGACGACGACGCTGCAGACATCGAAGAACGTCGACGACTCGACCAGCGGTGGGATGACGACGAGCCGGTTCCGGACCGAGCGCCAGCAGGCGACCTGGCAGAACGCGCTGCAGCTCGCGAGCGACCAGCAGCTGGTGCTCGCCTACGAGCATCTGCGCGAAAGGGTCTCCGGCGACGTCTTCAGCGACCAGCCCAAGCGCAGCAACAACGCCGTCCTCGGCGTCTACACGGGCGGCTTCGGCCCGACCCAGCTGGAGGCCAGCCTCCGCTACGACGACAACTCGGTCTACGGCAGCAACACCACCGGCAACCTCGGTGCGAGCTACGAGGTCTCGCCCGGGCTGCGTCTGCGCGCCCGCGCCGGAACGAGCTTTCGCGCGCCGACGTTCAACGACCTGTTCTTTCCCGGCTTCAGCAATCCGAACCTGCAGCCCGAGCGCGGCGCGAGCGTCGAGGTCGGCGTGACCTGGCAATCGGCGACGACGACCGCGAGCGCGACCGTCTACCGCAACCGCGTCACCAACCTGATCGTCTCGGACTCGAGCTGCTTCTGCGGCACCAACGTCGGCCGGGCGCGACTGCAAGGCTTGGACGTCAACGTGGCGCAACGCTGGGGCAACCTCAACCTGCGCGTGACGATCGATCTCCTCGATGCCACCAACGCCGACAGCGGCGCCCGGCTCAACCGGCGCGCTCGACACCAGGAGTCGCTGATCGCCGACTACGACATCGGCGCCTGGACCGTGGGCGGATCGGTCGTCGATGTCGGGGCGCGTCCCGACGGGCCCGAAGGAACGACGTTCATGCTCGGCGGCTACGGCCTGGTCGACCTGCGCGGGACCTGGCGCTTCCGGCCGCAATGGCGTCTCGAGGCCAAGCTGCTCAATGCCCTCGATCATCGGGTCGAGTCCGTGCGCGACTACCAGGGCCTCGGCCGCCAGGCGTGGCTCGGCATCCGCTACGACGCGGGCGGCTTCTGACCGGCGCTCGCCGGCGATGCCAAGATCGGACATGACCCGCCTTTTCGCGGCCTGCCTGCTCGGAGTCGCTCTGGTGCTCGCGCACGACGCGAGCGCTGACGACGCGCTGCGCGACGATCGCGGCGCGATCATCGTCCTGGCCGCTGCGCCGCAGCGGATCGTGAGCCTCCTGCCGTCGCTGACCGAGAGCGTCTGCGCGATCGGCGCCTGCGCCCGCCTGGTCGGCACCGACCGCTTCTCCAATTGGCCGGCGAGCGTCGCGGCGCTGCCCAAGCTCGGCGGATTCGACGACGTGCGGATCGAGGCCGTGGTCGCGCTCAGGCCCGACGTCGTGCTCGTGTCGCCGTCGGCGCGGGTGATCGATCGGCTCGAGCAGCTCGGGCTGAAGGTGATCGTGCTCGAGTCGCGCAGTCGCGCCGACGTGAGGCGGACGCTGACGCTGCTGGCGCGGTTGATCGGCGATGCCGCGGCTGGCGACAGGGCCTGGGCGGCGATCGAGGGCGAAACACGCATCGCGGCGGCACGCGTGCCGCCGTCGGTGCGCGGCCTGCGCGTCTACTTCGAGGTCGACCCGACGCCCTATGCTGCCGGACCGGGATCGTTCATCGGCGAGACGCTGGCCGAGCTCGGCATGAACAACGCGCTGCCGGCCGAGCTCGGGCCGTTCCCCAAACCCAACCCGGAATACGTCGTGCGCCTGCAGCCCGACATCGTCATCGCCAGCGAGCACAACCTGGCCGACATGGCCAAGCGGCCGGGCTGGTCGGCGTTGCGCGCGCTGCACGACGGACGCAGCTGCAGCTTCGCGAACGGACGCTTCGAGCTGCTCGTCCGACCGGGGCCGCGCATGGGCGAGGCGGCGAGTCGCATCGCCGATTGCCTCGCCGGACTCGACCGATCCCGGCGATGACGCCCGCCGACGCGCGCCGGCGCCGCATCCTCGCCATCGGCCTCGCCTGCATGACTGCGCTGCTGCTCGCTGCCGGCCTCGCCGCCGGCAGCGACGGCTGGTCGCCGACGGCGCTCTGGCGAACCTGGAACGACCGCGACGGCCTGCTGATCGTCGGCGCGATCCGTGCACCGAGAACGCTCGGCGCCTGGCTCACCGGCGCCCTGCTCGGTCTCTCCGGCGCAGTCGCGCAAGGGCTGTTCCGCAATCCGCTCGCCGATCCCTATCTGCTCGGCTCGGCATCGGGAGCGTCGCTCGCGGTCGTGCTCGTGCTGGCAGCAAGCGCGCTCGGCGGCCATGCGATCAGCATCGGGGCAGCGGACGCATTGGCTCGCTTCGGCCTCGTCGGCGCGGCCTTCGTCGGCGCGCTGCTCGGCGTGCTGCTGACGCTGACGCTGGCGCGTGGCGCGCAGCAGACGACGCGGCTGCTGCTCGCCGGCGTCGTCGTCGGCGTCGTCCTCGCCGCGCTCAGCGATTTGGTCACGAGCGCCGCGCCCGATGCCCTGCGCGGCAAGCAGGCATTCATGCTCGGCAGCACCGGCTTTCTCGGCTGGACCAGCTGCGCCATCCTGGCCGGCGGGCTGGCGGTCGCGCTGGCGCCGTCGTGGCGACTGGCGCGCGCGCTCGATGCGCTGACCCTCGGCGACGACACCGCGACCAGCCTCGGCCTTCCCTTGCCGCAGGTTCGCGTCGCGCTCGTCGGCGCGATCGCACTCGCGACCGGCGTCGCCGTCTCGCAGGCCGGCCTGATCGCCTTCGTCGGTCTCGCCGCGCCGCACCTCGTGCGCCGCTTCGCGCCCGCCGCGCACGGCTTCAGCGTCGTCGCCAGCGCCGCCGCCGGCGGCGTGCTGCTGCTGCTGGCCGACGTCCTGGCACGCGTCCTGATCGCTCCGGACGAGGTGCCGGTCGGCGTGCTCACCGCGCTGCTCGGCGGCAGCTACCTGATCTGGTTGCTGCGACGCGGCCGAACGCCATGACGGCGCTACGCGTCGAAGGCGCCGACGTCATGCTCGGCAGCACTCACGCCTTGCGCGCGATCACGCTCGATGTCCCCGCCGGCTGGACCGCGATCGTCGGACCGAACGGCGCAGGCAAGTCGACGCTGCTTCGCGTCATGGCCGGGCTGCTGCAGCCCGACCATGGCCGGGTCCTCCTCGACGGCACGCCGCTCGCGACGTTGTCGGGCCGCGAGCGCGCAACGCGGCTGGCGTGGCTGGCGCAGCAAGGCGAATCGACCGGCGAGCTGACGGTGCGCGAAGTCGTTCGCCTCGGCCGGCTCGCGCGCCAGGGCCTCTTCGAGGCACCGAGTGCCGAAGACGAGGCGCGCGTCGACCAGGTCATGGCCGACGCCGAGTGCCTCGCCTGGCAGGAGCGCCGCCTGCACGAGCTTTCGGGCGGCGAGCGCCAGCGCGTCTACCTGGCACGCGCGATCGCGGTGGGCGCGCCGCTCCTGCTCCTCGACGAGCCGACCACGCACCTCGATCCGCCGCATCAGATCGCGCTCGCGCAGCTGCTGCGGCGCCAGGTCGCGTCGGGCGTGACGGTGGTGAGCGTCCTGCACGATCTCTCGCTGGCGCTGCTCGCCGATCACCTCGTCATCATCGATCGCGGCCGCCTCTGCGCCACCGGCTCGAGCCAGGACGGCGAGCTGCACCGCGTCCTGATCAAGGTCTTCGGCGGCGCGATCCGGGTCGAGCGCTTCGAGCGACGCTGGATCGTGATTCCGCACCTCGACGGCTGATGCCGCTGCGACGACGTGCGCCGCCGCCGCGGCCCGGCTACTTCGGAACGGCGCGAGTGTCCGCGCTCACCGGCGCGACGGTGGTGGCGCGCGGTTGCCGCGCCGGCTTGCGCGCTGTCGGGACTGTTCCCGGGTGACTCGCGTAGCGGGTTCCCGCCGACATCGGCGGCACGTTGGGCGGCACGTACTGACCGTCCTTGGTGCGATGCGCAGGAACGAACGGATCGCCCGGCGACGCATGCGCGGCGAGGCAGGCGACAGACAGAAGCAAGGCGCAGGCGACGGAGCGAGACAACATGGTCGAGTCACTCTAGCGGCGCACGGCGACCAGCGTGCATCCGCTCGTAACCATGGCGGCGTCATTCGTGCGAGGTCGCACGAGGCGATCGCGTTGGCGCGCCGGAAACGAGAACTTACCGGTCAGGCTCGCCGGAAACGCCCGCTGCGCAGCAGCACGTCGGCGTCGCGCGGCTCGACCGATGGTGGCGGCAACTGCGGCGAAAACTCGTAGGCCCGGCCCGTGACCGGGCCGCGCACGAGGATCCGCGCCCGCTCGCGATAGGTCAGCAGCACGCCGCGCGAACCCGGCGGCGCGCCGCGCGGTCGCTGTGTGAAGGCCTCAGCGACCGGTCGCAGCGGCGCCGTCGCGGTGGCCGGGATCTGGCTCCTGAGTCCGCAACATCCCATCGTCTTCTCCCTTGATCGGTTCAGGTAGCGGCTGCACGACGACATTCGGCTGACCGATGCGCTCGCACAGGCACGCGGCGCCCGACAGCGCGAGCCACGTGATCGCGACGTCGAGCGGCCGGCTCGCGACCCAGAGCGCGAGCGGTGCCGCAACCCAGAGGCTCGTGCAATAGAAGCAGTCGAGCATCCCGGCGCCGAGGCCGTCGAGCACCGCTCGGGCGCGCGCGAACAGCGCCCCGGGGCCGTCCTCACGCACGATCAGGTGGGTGAGGCGCCAGGTCGCCAGGATCGCCAGGACCAGGCGCGGCCAGAGGTCGGCGTCGGCCACGCTCACGACCGCCTGCTCGCTGCCCGGCTCATGTCGTCGGCTCGATCTCGAGCGCGAACGCGGCGGTCTCCTGGTCGTACGCCGAGTAGCCCAGGTTCGAGCCGTTGGTGGTCTTGGCGTAGGTCGTCAGCGTCACCGCGAACGAGCAACGCTCGAGCACCTGCGGCGGCTCGAGGTCGGGCCGCGCAAGCATGAGCGAGAACGCGTTGCTGCCGCTGTTGATCGGCGGGGCCGGCGGCTCGCCGACATTGGTTGGGCTCGCCGGCGTCGCCAGCGTTCCTTCGCCGCCGTTGGTGGCCGAGTGGTTCAGGCCACGGATCCAGCCGATGCCGTGGCTGTACTGGAACCGGTCGTCGGGGACGTAGGCGCGGTATTCGATCGCGAAGGTCGAGTCGCCCGGACCCTGCAGGAACTGGCACTCCTCGTTCGACGCGCTGCTGTTCATCACCAGCCGCTCGATCTCCGCGACCGGCGCCCGGTTGTCCCAGCAGAAGAGGTGCGTCAGCGCGGCAAACGGGACTTCGACCGTGTCGTCGCCGGGACTGCCGGCGGGCTGGAACCACCGCCGGTACTTAAACGCCTTGGCCTGCTCAACTCCCGGCTGCCCGGACGCCGGCGTGCCGAGCGGCCTGAGGCGCGCACCGGCCGCGTCGAAGACCTCGAGCGTGACCAGGTGATGGACCGCCGGGAGCGCCAGGTTCGCGGGCGTGTCTGCCGGCACGTTGAGCGCCGCGATGAAGGTGTTGATCAGCGCGTGATGACGTACCGAGCCGACCCACGGCTCGTCGCTGTACGGGATGCGATAGAGATTGGCCTCGCCGCCGACCGTCACCGGACCGAGCGACTCGGGAACGATGTCGGCGCCGACGATCTTCTCCCATGCCAGGCCGTCGCCGTAGTAGTAGCGGTCGCCGGTCGGGTTGCCGCCGGCGTCGGCGCGGCTGACGCTGACTCGGTAGTAGTGCGCGCCGATCGAGGGATCACGCATGCCGAGGGTGAAGATGAACGTCAGCTCGATGCCACCGCCGAGGTTGCGCAGGTGACTGTCGTTCGGACCCACGCCAGGAAAGAGCAGGCCGGAGGTCGGATCGGGCGCGGCGACGCGGTCCCAGCCGGTCGACGCAGGCGTCGTCAGCTCGTGGCTTTCGGTGTCGCCGATCAGGTCGAGGAAGACTTCGGCGTTGCCGTCGCCGCTGCCGGTTTCGTTGCAGGTGAACGCACGGCCGTTGTACGAGCTGAGCGTCGGATGGTCGCCGGCGGCGTACCACGCGCCTGCTGCCAGGCCGTCGTAAATCGTCGTCGTGCTGCCGCCGATCGTCTGCTTGACGACATAGGCGTACTGCTCGTAGCAGTTCGGCAGCAACAGGTGCAGCGGCTCGCGCCAGCAGATATTGAAGCCGCCGTCGGGCTGGATCGTGCCGCTCGCGACCTTGCTCACGGTGCCGCAGCTGCACAGGCGATGGAACAGATAGGCGCGCGAGTTGATGTACTGCGCCGCCTGCTCCCGGGGCATCGCGCGCAGCGCGTGCAGATCCTGAGTCGCGTTGAGCGCCAGCTCGTTGAGGGCACCACCCTTGAAGAACGGCGTCTCGAGCGGATCACCGGGAGGAGGAGGAGGCGGGAAGACGCGCTTGGGCGGCGGGAACTTCGGCAGTCGTTCGACGTAGCGGTCGAGATCGCGGATCAGGTCGTCGATGCGCGGATCGGCGTAGACGATCGGCCAGCAGCAGCAGGTGCGGCGATAGACCTCGACGCTGCCGAGGCACACCGTCGCGCAGCGAACCGGCCAGGCAATCAGATCGCTCAGCGACGGCGAGACGGCTCGTTGCAGCGTCGCCTCTGTCGCCCGCATCGTCCGCGTCGCGCGCGACACCGCGGACAGGCCGCGTGCTTGCGTCCGCGCCGCGCCCTTGAGCGTGGTCGCGGCGGTGATGATGCTGTCGTACCACCAGGGCCGGCGCCGGCACGCCTGCACCTTGCCGCTGACGCATGCCCACTGGAAGCGCAAGCGCGACCACGTGCCCTCGGCAAGGGCGAGTGTGCCGTCCTTCACTTGCGCCGCAAATTCACTGGCGCGATAGCTCACCGAGGCGTTGGCCTCGACACCGCCCTTGTCGTCGGCGGCGCCGATCGTGACGCGGCTCGCGCGCTTCAGGACCGCAGGTGCAATCTCGAAGCTGCCGTCGGCCTGGATCCGCTGCGAATGCAGCACGGTGTTGGCCGCGTCGAGCACTTGCACCGCCATGCTCGGCCGCTCGTCCGCGGCGAGCCCGACCAGTTCCAGCTTGTACCCGCTGCGCTCGTTGCCATCGGGCTTGGTATCGGAAATTCGTTCAGCCATGTCGACCTCCTGAGGGAAGGTCGCGAGTGAACTCGCATGCCGACAGACCGCCTATCCCCAAGAGGGCGTAGGACTGGCCGTGCGCGCGATTACCTCCTCAAGGCTGGGGAGAAGGTGCGCGTCGCGTGCGTTCGCGGCAAACGCGGTGATCGCCTCAAACGCCCTCGTCGAGCTCGACTTAGCTCATTCAGTCCATCTGCGCCGGCTGATGCCGGCGCCACCGGCGCCTACCAGCGCCAGGTCGCAGCGATCAGCGGACCGGAGAAATTGATGTCGTCCAGGACCTTGTCGTCCTTGGTGCGGTAGCCGAGGTAGCGGTACATCGCAGAGATCTCGCCCCACTTGAAGGCGTAGCCGAGACCGGCGGCGGCCTGCACCGTGCTCTTCGACTGTCCGGCACCGATGTCGAAGTAGTACGGCACGAACCACTCGCGGTTCGGGCCGAAGCCGAAGCGGCCCTTGAAGCCGACGACGGCGTCGAGCACGCTCTGGGTGACCTTGGCGCTACCCGAGCGCGCGAGCGGATCGAGCGAGCCGATCGATCCCGAGATGTCCCACGAAAGCGTCTCGTGAATGTCGAGCCAGCGAACGCCGCCGAGCACGTCGAGGGTCCATGAGGGATCGGAGACGACGCGGTACTCGCCTGCCGTGGTCCAGACGAATCCCTTCAGGGTCCAGTTGAAATTGGCGCTCGCGTCGGCAGGCAAGCCGATATTGCCGATGGTGAAGTCGCGGCTCCCGCCCTTGCCGCCGCCGAAATGGAGATAGACCATGTCGGTGAAGACGCCCCACGTGCCGTTGTGCGCGCCGAAGGTTCCCATGGCGGCGAACTTGAGGCGATCGAGGATCTCTTCGGCGCTGACATTGAGGTTGGTCCCGCCGGAATCGGCCGGGAACCGCGACGAGCCACCCACCGAGGGCACCCAGAGATAGAGCGTCGCCGAGTACTGCCAGCCCGCGGTGCCCGGCGTCGGCAGGCTCGTCGGCGCCACCTGCGCGTTGGCTGCGAGAGGAGCGAGCGCACCGAGAGCGATCAGTGCGGCGCCGGCGCCGAAATTCCGGAATGCCCGGTGGTGTCGCGCGTCGCGCCCGCATGCTGCCGTCGATCCCGCCATCGCTCGCTCCTGTCGTTGGAATGCCAATGGTAACGGGCATCGCACGTGTCATCGCGTGACATGGCCGCGATGCGCCCGAGTTGCCCCAGAATCGATGGGGATGCTGTCCGTCCTGCGCCGCCATGTGGCGCCGTTGCGCCGCCGTGATGCCGGCCGCGCACCGGCGTTGCTTTGCGCCGCGGCGGCCGCGACGATCGCCGGTTGTGCCGACGCGCCGCTGGTGCCGTTCTCGACCGACGCGCCGCCGCTCATCCTCGTGCCGGCGACGCTCGCCGGCGTTCACGACGACCGCGGCCGCTTTCGCGCCGTCTACTGCGCCGTGCTCACGGCGCGCGCGGGCGAGCTCCCTGACCTGCGCCCGTGCGACGACGCGCTGACCCGGCTCGGCAGCGAGCCGGCCGACAGCGGTCGACCGGTGCCGCTCGGCGAGTCGCGCCGCCACCTCGTCGCCGCGCTCGTTCCCGGGATCGGCTACGACTGCGTCGTGCGTTGGATGGAACCACAAGGAACCGCCGCTGCGCACCTCCGCAAGTACGGCTACGACCTGATCGGCATCAAGGTCGATGCCTTGTCGGGCACGACGCGCAACGCGGGCCAGATCCGCGATGCCGTGATGGCGATGGCGCCGACGCCGGGCGCACCGCGCCTGGTGCTGATCGGCTACTCGAAAGGCTCGCCCGACGTGCTCGAGGCAATCGTCAACCATCCCGAGATTCGTCCCCGCCTGGCCGCGGTGGTCAGCGTCGCCGGCTCGGTCGGAGGCTCGCCACTCGCGAACGACGCCGCGCAGTACCAGGCCGACCTGCTCCGCCACTTTCCGGGCGCGGCCTGCGACGCCGGCGATGGCGGCGGGGTGGCGAGCCTGCGCCCCGCTGTGCGCCGGGAGTGGCTGGCGCGGAACCCGCTTCCCGCCCTGCCGATGTATTCGGTCGTGACCCTGCCCCGGCCGGACCGGATCTCGTCGATCCTGCGCGGCAGCGCCGACAAGCTGAGCAGGGTCGACGGCCGCAACGACAGCCAGATGATCTTCTACGACGAGATCGTTCCCGGCTCGACCCTGCTCGGCTATGTCAATGCCGATCACTGGGCGGTGGCGCTGCCGATCGCGCGCTCGCACGACACCATCGCGTCGCTCTTCGTCACCGAGAACGCCTATCCACGCGAAGCGCTGCTCGAGGCGGTGCTTCGTTTCGTCGAAGAGGATCTGGCCGCTCGCGGCAAGTAGCACGTCCGATGCCGAACCCGATCAGCCGCTCCGCCCTCGTCTCGGCACTGGCCGCCGCGGCGCTGATGGTGCCGATGGCGCCGGCGCACGCGTGGGTCTATCCCGAGCACCGCGACATCGCCGTCCTCGCAGTCGACAAGCTCGACCCCGAGCGCAAGGCGCAATTCGACCGCCTCTGGGCCGAGGCGCGCGTCGGCAACGAGCAGCGGCTGTGCGCGCAGGGGGGCGACACGCAGCAAGGCGTCGCACCGGCGTGCATCGACTGGGCCGCGTTCACGGCGATCTCCGGCGATCATTCGTGCTCGAGCAGGAACATGCTCGACACAGTCCTCAAGACCGAGTGGATCCTCGGCGTCGCCGACGTCGCGGCGCAGCTGAAGGTGGACTTGAGCCAGGTCGAGGTCACCGCGCGCGCGCGCGACGTGAACCTTCTCAGCCCGAACGTCGTCGGCGATCTGCAACGCCGGGTCGAGGACGAGGCGCGCCGCGCCAAGCGCATCAACGCCTTGCGCGTCTCGGACATCCGCCTGCAGCGCGCCGATCCGCAGTACTCGACCCGCGCCGGCTCCAACAACGCTCATTTCCTGCACCCGCGGCCGGGCACCGACACGACCGCGCGCGCCTACGCCGAACTCACCCTGGCGCCCGGCGCCGAGATCAGCGCCGTCGGCGTCTACGCGTGGTTTCATCTGAGCGCGCTGCAGAAGGCATCGCGGCTGGCGAGCGAGCAGCTTGCGCCGGCAGAGCGACAGGCGCTGGCGCGCGCGATGCTGGCCGACGAGGGCTTCGCGCTCCACTTTCTCGAGGACACCTTCGCTGCCGGCCACGTCGCCGGCACCTGGGGCGACGTCTCGCAGCGCAAGGGCACGCACGACTACTACAACGAAGGCGGCTTTGAAGCCTTCACCTGGGGCGGTGGCAGCCACTCGGCAGTCCTGATGGGCGATGCACACATGCGCCGCGAGGATGCGGAGCGAGCCGCCGGCGTCGTCCGCGACAGCCTCGCGCAGGTGATCGACGAGGCGACCGGCCGCGTCGGCGCGACCTTGATCCCAGCCACGCCGCGCGCGCCGGGGGATCCCGACGCGTTCGACGTGTGCAAGAACAACGTCTTCGTTCACCGCGACGAAGGCATTCGCGCGCCGCCGGAAGCGGTCACGATGCTGGCGACCACGCTGACCCAGACGCCGGTCCCGGGCCTCGGCGAGGGCCTCGGCGCGATGCCGCGCTTTCGCGCCGAGATCGGGCCGTTCATCGGCGTCGTCGCTGCCACCGACCTCAGCGTCATCGATGGCGGCTGGGTTCCCGCGGTCACGTCGAACGGCGTGATCGCCGGCGGCGAGCTGGCCGTGCGCGCCGGTCTCGGCCTCGACGGCGTGGTCAGCGAGTCGGGCGACGGGCTCGTCTTCGCCCAGCTCGGGGTGCGCGGCAGCTCGCGTTCGAGCACCGACCTGCCCTCATCGTCGCCTGCACTCGACGCGGCCGGCGGCGCCGCCGCGGTCCGCTCGCGGATCGGCATCGCCACGCGCCTGCGGATGCCCTTCTATTTGATTCCGGGCGACCTGCTGCTGCTCTCGCCGCTCTACTTCTTCGCGCCCGAAACTTATACCGGGATGGCGGTCACCGCCGGCAACGGCGGCCTGATCCCGTGGCAGGCGGGATGGGCGACCGGGATCGGGCGCTTCCAGTTCGTGCTCGGCCGCGAGCTCGGCGCGACGTTCTACGGCTACGCCTTCGACAACACGACGATCGTGGCGGGTGCGACACCGGGCGCGGAGCCCCGTGTCGTCGACTTCAGGTCGATCCGCTTTGAGCTGCCGATCCTCGAATATCGGCCCTACCGCGCGTTCGACACCCGGCAGAGCTCGGCGGTGCTGTTCCAGCTCTTCGCCGCCGCCGACGTGCCCAAGCACACCACCGTCACCTGGCCGCCCGGGGCACCCGCGGTAAAGCTCGACACCATCTATTCGATCGGCATTCGCGTGCTGTTCGATTGGCGTCGCTACTTCTGAGCGACCTCGCCCTTGATCGCGTTGGCGCGCGCGCTGCACGTGATGCGGCCGCTCGCGTCGGACACCAGCCGGGAACGCAGCCGGTCCTGCAGCTGCTGCCGTTCCGCCGGCGCCATCGCGGCGATGCGCGGCAGGAGCCGCGGGCCGGTCTGGGCGATCCTCCAGAACGTGTCGAAGTCGTCGAAGGTCCGCTCGACGCTGATCTCGAGGGTCTCGATTCGCACCAGTCCGGCGTTTGACCAAAGGGCACGCAACGTGTCCATGCGTGACGCCTCGACGCTCGGCGGCCAGATCGGTGCCGGCCCGAGCGCGCTCATTTCCTCCTGCAGGACGTGGAACGGGAAGCCGCCGCCGAGGATGTCCCAGGCATAGCTCGAGACGCCGCCGCCGGGCCTGACCACCCGCGCCATCTCGGCCACCGCCTTGGCCGGATCGGGAACGAAGAAGATCACGAGCGCCATCACTGCGGCATCGAACCCGGCGCTGGCGTAGGGCAGCGCCATCGCGTCGCCCACCTGGAACCGGACCGGCCGAGTCGCCAGCCGCTCGCGCGCGAACGCGAGTTGCTCCGCCGAGGGATCGATGCCCTCGACCTGCGCCGCCGAGCAACGCTCGAACAGCATCTCGGTGAAGGCGCCGTTGCCGCAGCCGACGTCGACCCAGCGCCAGCGATCGGGCGGTGCGAGCCAGCGCAGGAAGGTGTCGCCGGCGAGCTGGCTCCACTTGCCCATGAATTCCTCGTAGGCGGCGCCATCGTCAAAGCGGATCTGCGGTTCTGGCATCGGTACTCCCGGATCGTTGATCGCCGAGTCTGGCAGGTCGGCGCCGGCCGGCGCAATGCCGATCGGGTTGGTGAGAGATCAACGATCGCGAGATCGGGGCGGCGTCTTGCGCCGACACCGACGCGCGCCCGGAACCGGGCTAGGAACCGAACAGTTGCCGCAGCGTTTCCGCGGAGAGCTTCGACTGCATCTCCTTCACCTCGAGGCCCTGCGCGAGGTCGAACGACGAAGCGCGCCAGCTCGTCTCATGGGCCTTGCTCACCTCGAACGCGGCCGCCCTGAGCGGCTTCTCCCAGACCCGGCGAAGTGTGCCGGCTTGCTGAACCTTGGGCCGTCTCGGAGTCATGAAGCGCATTCGACTTGCTGGCGAACTTCCCGTTGTACGGCAGGGCACGCGCCCTGTGTGCCCCTCGTTCAAGGGGCCGGACGCCGACTTCACCACACACCGGGTCCGGTTGATTCGAGCGCGCGAGTGATCCACATTTCGAGCTCCGGCCTCGCTCCGAGGTCGCCCGGGAGCTTTCATGTCACGTCACGATCCGTTGCGCGGTTCGCGATTCAGGGTGGAGATCGACGGCCTTTCCGCCGCAGCGTTCAGCGAAGTCGAGATCGGCGAAAGCACGACCGACGTCATCGAATACCGCGAAGGCAGCGACCCGATGCACGTCAGGAAGCTGCCGGGCCTGACCCGGTTCGGCAATATCGTGCTGCGCCGCGGCGTGACGACTTCGCTCGAGCTCGTGCAGTGGCACCGCCAGGTCGTCGCCGGCCCGGTCGGCGCGAGCCGGCGCAACGTCGTCATCGTGGTCGAGGACGGCGCTGGCGCCGATCTCCTGCGCTTCGTGGTCAGCGATGCCTGGCCGGCCAAGATCGGTACCAGCCGGCTCGATGCCTGCGCCAACGAGATCCTGATCGAATCGCTGGAGCTCGCCAACGAAGGCATCGAGCGCGTTGCCTGAGCGGCCGGCGCCGATCTCTGCCGGGGCGATCCTGCCTCTGCACCGGCTGTCCTGATCCCCGCACGCGCGGGGGTCCTGCGGCGCGCCCCGACCACTACGCTGCTCGTCTTCGACGCGAGGTCTCCCCTCTCGACTCGCGTCGCCCCCAGGAGCCTTGCCATGGTGAATCGATACCTGTCGCTGCTCGTGTCCGTCGTCGCACCGGCGGCCGCCGCCGTCCTGCTGATCGCGAGCGCACGCCCGATCGCCATCGCGACGCCACTCGAGCGCGCGCCTTGTCTCGCCCTGGCACTGCTCGCGCTGACGCTGGCCGTCATCCATCTACGGATCGTCCCGGCCCGCGGCGTCCGCGCCGAGGCGGCGATGTGGTCGGGGCTGGCGCTCTTCTTGTTCGTCGCCACGGTGGCATCGCCCCATATGGGCCTGTTCGGCATCGCCGCGACGCTCTCGCTCGCCGCAACCTCGGTGGCCCGGCTCGTCGCCCGGCCCGTTCGCTAGAGCGAGATCGCCGGCCGCTCGGCCATGGCGGCACGCCAGCGCAGCAAGTGCGGGTGCCGGTCGTCCGGCTTGACGCGAACGACGCGCGCGAAGTCCACCGCCACGACAGCCGTGATGTCGGCGATGCTGAATCGATCGCTGGCGATCGTTCGACGGTCGGCGAGATGCGCGTCGAGCGTCATGAAGAAGTGGCTCAGCCGGTCGAGGCCGCGCTGCGCCAGCTGCGGAATCTGCGCATAGCCGACCGGGCCGGCGAGTGCGCGATCCTTCAGCGCGGGCGCACTGTTGCGCATCGCCTCGGCGATCGCCAGCAGACCCTCGAATTCGATCCGCCAGCTCCAGCTCGCGATCTCAGCCTTCTCGAGCGGCGTGCTGCCGAGCAGCGCCGGCTCGGGATAGCGAGCCTCGAGATAGGCGGCGATCGCCGCGTTGTCGGTCAGCACCACGCCGTCTTCGAGCCGCAAGGCGGGCACCGTGCATTGCGGGTTGATCGCGCGGTAGGCATCGCCGAGCTGCTCGTTCTGTCTCAGATCGATCGCCACCGTCTCGTGAGCGACACCCTTTTCGGCGAGCAGGATCCGGGTGCGACGCGGGCTTGGCGCCGTCGCGCAGTCGTAGAACGTGATCGGCATCTCACAAAGGGCGTTGTCTGCCGCGCGACTACGACTTGCTGTCGGCGACCGGCGTCGCGACGACTTGTCCGTCCTTCACTGGCAGTGTCGGGCCGGGCTTGAACGTCGTCTGCACGACGCCTTCCTTGCCGTCGAGTCGATAGGTGACGCTGTAGCCGACGGACTTCTGGGACTTCTCGTTCACCGTCTTGCAGCGCCGCTCGGTCGTCGTGACGACGTCCTTCTCCTGCATGTTCTTCTGCACCGTGTTGCCGGCATAGCCGCCCGCCGCGGCTCCTGCGACGGTCGCGAGCGTCTTGCCCCTGCCGCCGCCGATCGCGCTTCCGAGCAAACCACCAGCGACGCCGCCCGCGACGGTGCCGGCGACGCGGTGCTCGTCCTTCACGGGCGCCTGGTGCTGCACCTGCACGTCTTCGCAGCGCTCGCGCGGCGTCACGACGGTCTCGAAATTCTCCTTCACCGACACGACGTCGGCGAAGGTCGGCTTCGTGATCGCCTTGTAGCCGGTCACCGCACCGGCGCCGAGCACCACCATGGCGATGCCGCCGACGGCCATTCCCTTGATCATTGACTTGTCCATGCGAGGCCCTTTCGAATGGCGCCATTGTCCGCGCCGAAAACAGCGGCTTGCGGCCGAGCGCCCGGAAATGGAAACGCGAACGACGTCAGCGTCACATTTGCACGAACGCGCCGGTAACCAAACCTAGCGGCGACCGCTGAGGGCGGACGCGACGAACCCGCCGCGAGCGCCGATCACGCACGGTGCATTGATCCTGCCTCGGCGTGCGCCTGGCAGCCGGCGCAACGCGGTGCCGCCGGCTGGACCAGGAAGGCGCTGCAACGGGATCGGCTCGACGCACGTGTCGCAATCGCCATACGTGCCAAAGTCGACGCCACAGCACGGCCTCGACCTCGCGCATCGCGTCGCGATCGCGCTCTACCTGGTGAGCGTTCCGACGCCGCACACGAATGCTTCGCCCGGCGGCCGTGCGACGTCATCGTCGAGCAGGCGGCCGCGTGGCCGGCCGACCTGATCGTCCTCGGCACCATGGCAGGCGCGGCGTGTCCCGCGCCGTGCTCGGCAGCGAGGCCGAGAACGTGATGCGCAGCAGCTCGTTCCGATCCTGCTCGTTCGCAAGCCAGCGACGGTGAGCTCGGACCCTGCACGCGGTCGCCGCATGGCACGCGGCGACCGGGCCGCGCTATTTCTTCGGCGCCGGCTCGACCGAGACCGCGAGCGCCTCGGTGTAGGTCATCTGGATCTGGTCGCCGACCGCGATCATCTGGAACTGCTTCTTGTCGGGCACACGCAGCTCGACGGTACGGTTGGGTCCGCGCACCGTGGCCGTCTGCGTCGCCGCATCGAGCGCGAGAACGTCGCCCGTCGCCGTGATCTTGCGAGCGGCCGCGGCACCCGGCTGTGCGCCGGGCTCGGTGCGCCCGCCGGTGCTGGATTCGACCCGCTCGACCTTGGCGCCGCCGCCCTTCTTCAGCTCGATCGCCAGGGCCTCGAGGTAACCGACGACCACGTCGCTGCCGACCTGGATCTGGTCGAAGTTGCGAACGTCGGCGCTGGCGACGAGCGGGAACGTCTTGCCGTCGGTGCCCTTGAGCGTGAGCGTGCGCGTGGCCTTGTCGATCGCCGTCACGGTGGCCGAGACGCGGATCACGCGCGCCACTTCGCCGCGGCCCGGCGCTGACGCGAAGGTCTCGGCGCCCTGAACCTTTGGCTGTTGCGCGATCGCCGGTGACGTGGCGGCGACGAGCGCGCCGAGGATGACGGGGTAAAGAGGTTTCATCATGGTGGCACTTTTCCTATCTGCGGTTGAGTATCGGAAGCAAGGAATCGTCGAGAGACACGCCGTGTCGATTGGCTTCCAAGCGCACGGGGGTATGTCGGAGACATCCTCGATGCGGTCGGCATTGTCGCAAAGTGATGTGTCCGAGGCGCTGGAGGGATCGATCTGCCCGATGGCCTGGTTCGATCAATGTCCTGAGACTCCGGACGCGCCGATTCCCGTTTCCGACCGCACCTGCTGTGGCACGAAGCCGGCCAGGTCCTGCGCGGCTCGCTGAGCACTCCACTCGCCGCCGCTTCGTCCTTCACATCGTCGCCATCGGCGCTGCCGTCGGCAGCCTCGACCCGAGCGCGCAAGGGCCGGAACGAAGCTGAGCGAGTCCGACCCGCAGGCGGTGGCTCGGCTACGATGACGACACCACCAAGGTCGATGCCCAGAAGTATCCCAAGCAGGCGCCTCGGGCTGAGGCTCGGGGAATCGCCTCGATTCGGTCGAGCGCGATCTTCCATAGCCGGGCTACTGCTGCTAGGCTGCCGATCGACCCGATGCTCTCGTTGCCAGTCAGGAGGCCGTCATGTCGATTCCTTCGAACCTTCGGTCGCTGTTCATTCGCGCGCGCTCCATGGCCGTCGCGCCCGGGCCGGCGCCGGCGTCGCGAGGCGCGCTCGACGGCAGGAACTTCAACGGCATCGTCCTCGAATGCGGCAAGACGTCGGGCGACGCCGATACGCTGACCTTCATAGACGGCCGCTTCCGGTCGAGCGCGTGCGATCAATACGGCTACGGCGATGCTCCTTATGCGGCGACTCGCTCCGGCGAGACCTTCGTCTTCGAAGCCGAGACGGAGAGTCCGAAGTACGGCAAGCTGCGGTGGAAAGGCACCGTGCGCGGGCCGCGCCTCGACGGCACGATGACGATGGTTCGCGACGGCCGTGCTGCCGGAGAAAAGTGGATCCTCGCCGGGGAAAAGAGCTGACCCTCAGTCAGTGAGGCCGACATGGACACATCGAACCCGGATACCCCGGAGCCCACTTACCACTCGGGCATGCGCCAGCTGCAGGATCGCTGCGACACCCGAAGGCTCGCCGACCGACTCGACGAAAAGCTCTCGCGCACGGCGTTCACTGCCGACGATCGTGTCTTCATCGAGAGCCGCCAGCTCTTTTTTCTAGCGACCGCAGATGCCTCGGGCCGACCCGATTGCTCGTACAAGGGTGGCGCGCCCGGCTTCGTGCGCGTGACTGACGACGCGGAACTGGCATTCCCCAGCTACGACGGCAACGGAATGTTCCGCAGCCTGGGCAACGTCCTCGTCAACCCGGCGGTGGCGTTGCTGTTCATCGACTTCGAACGACCCAACCGTCTGCGCGTCAATGGCGTCGCCCGCATGGTGGACGACGATCCGATGCTGACGGGCTTTCCGGGGGCGCAATTCATCGTCCGCGTGCGCGCGGCGCGGATCTTCCCGAACTGCCCGCGCTACATCCATCGCATGACGCTCGCAGAGACCTCGCCCTATGTTCCGCGCGACGGCTACACGCCGCCGGTGCCGAAATGGAAACGCTTCGACGACTTCGCCGACGCGTTGCCGATCAACGATCCGGCGCGCCCGAGCGGGCCCTAGCACCCGGCGTCAGAAGCCGGCGGCTCGTCATGGCCGGCCGGTTGTCGCGTCCCAACGCCAAGCAGGCACGCTATATGCCACTACACCGCCAACGATTTTGCGGCTCCCCCGCGTTCGCGGGGTTTGTGTAACTGGTTTGTTGATACGACCGAGCGTACGGCAGATGATCGGCTTCACCCGTTGACCCTGACCCAGCAACAGAGGTAGGTCCGCCATGAATCAAGCATCCGTGCGTTCGCTCGTCGCCGCGGCGACCTTCACCGGCGCCCTCGCTGCGAGCTGGCCGGCGCATGCCGTGTTCATCGCGACGATCTGCAACGACATCCAGTGCACGGGCGGAGACGACGTTCTCGTCCAGGACAACGCTGCCGGCGACAGCATCCCCATGGTCGGCGCGATCAACTTCACCACCTCTGCGTTCGGCTACACGCTGGTCGTCTCCACGTCGCAGAGCAAGCCGGTCGTCGGCAGCGCCGCGGCGCCGCAGCTCGACCTGACCTTCGCGGCGACAAGCGCAGGCGCCGCGGGCAACCTCTTCCTAAATGTGTCGGACACCGACTTCGTCGGCTCCGGCGCGTTCAACTTCACCATCGGCGGCACGAACT
>Ga0068864_100001427_pt1 | contig 19730 bp, 13 predicted proteins | sample KBSSwiS72_FD_66586 | JGI IMG/M metagenome (GOLD analysis project Ga0068864, IMG submission 66586) | Switchgrass rhizosphere microbial communities from Kellogg Biological Station, Michigan, USA - KBS Switchgrass S7-2 | ecosystem: Host-associated > Plants > Roots > Rhizosphere > Soil ... | reverse complement strand
CTACTCCTCTGCATCGTCGTAACTCAGACGCCTGTGTTCGCGCAGCGCGCGACCCGGCCAGCTCAAGCTGGATGCATTTGTCTATCCGACATGGAGTAATCCACCGCGGCTCATAGGTGACTTGAACACTCGCGTTTTCGCTCCTGCATTCCGTGTCAGTATCCAATTCGTCTCACTCAACATCCGACGGGTTGTTGAAGAGCACGGTTAGGTTGACACTGCCGTGCCCGAATTGCGGGAAAGATAAAGCACCGCGGTTTCCCCGATCGAGCGTGGAGGCCGTGTCATCCGGTGGAAAAAGAACTAGTGAGCTCAGGAATTCAAGCACGTTGTTCTGATCGCCAGAGGACAGTGCAGTAAAGGCAGCACGAGCGCGAAGCCCCTCGCCACCGTGACGCAGAATTACCTCTTTTAGATTTAGGCTGCGACCATCCTGCCCATACGGTGCACTCGTGCCGACTCCCCACAGTGGCGTGGTTAGAAACTCTCGCCTGAGCGTACCGTCATAGTTTCTTTCGTAGAAGCCAAGTCCCAGATCGTGCCGTTTGAAATCGCTGAAGATGTTCTTGACGAGGAACGGTTGGTTGGATGGACGCTTCAATGTCGGAAATCCGCTCTTGTCATCCAGAGGTGTGAAGAGCACGCTGGCGGTTGCGAAAAGCCGATTGAAAATACCGTTCACTGGATCATAAGCAGTCTCCAGATCGGCTACGCGCCTATCCTGGTTAAGTTGAAGATCAGCGATGTGGCACTGAGCGCATCCAATCTCCTGAAACTTTTGTCGGCCCGCAATCACTTCAGGCGTTTGCTCATACGTCGCGGGTCGGAAGTAGTTGAGCAAGTAGAACTCCATGAAATCCACGATGCTTGTCGGAATTTCGTTCGCAACACCATCTCCGTCAGGGTCCTCGAAGGCGGAGCTAGCTGGCGGCGCATCGATCTTGTCCCTTGTCCCATCAAGCACCATGCCTGATGGTGTCGTGATGGCAGCCCCGGTATGCGCGGCCGCGAGGTCAGGATCGACTGCCTGAAGACCCATTTCGGCATTCCATGCACCGACGATGAATTCGCGAATCGAGATCGTTCCCCCGTGTGCGAAAAACGGGCGCACGCGCAAGTCAGGATCAACTCCCGTTACTGCCGAAGTATCGACGTCGACGCCTGTGCCGCGACGTGTCGCAGTGATTGCACCGTAGTTGACGCCTTTGCTGGTCAATGCTTTGGTCACAGGATGGTTCGAAGGCGACTTCACGGCCTCGTCAACCGCCTGCTGGCGAATAGCACGCAATTCGGAGGTGATCTCATCAGCTAACATCTCCTTCAACCCAAGGCCAAAGAGATGTGGCGCGTCGCGGCTATCGGGCCTCGTCACAACGTCACCGCCAAACCCGGCGGCGCCTCGCGGCCGTCCATGACAACCGGCACAGCTATCAACCAGTCCCGCGCCAATCGCCAAATTCGTTTCGATGTTACCCGTGCCGTCTCCAGAAAGCGGTCCAATTCCTTGCAACCGTGTGTACTTGCGTTGGAAGAGTTGACGTCCGCGCCGGATTGCGCGAAAGGGATCGCGTTTGATGATGAACATAGAGGAGTCTAAAATCATCACGTCGCCGCGACCCGCGCCCGTCTGTTCACCAAATGATTTGTTGATTCCGACATTCGCCGAGTTGGGCGTAACCGTCTTATCGGGCAGTTGCGCGCGACTCCGAGGCGCGAAGTAGCAGACAACTGAAAGGCCGATCACAGTGACAGCCGCGACGATGGTTCTACGGGTTCTTAAGGTCATGGTACACATCCTTTGGAAATCGAACATGGATTGAACTCTTAGAATTCTTTGCGTCCTGTCGTAGGGCGGAAAAAGTGAGCGGTGACAAACCGCGAAACCTGCTGGCCCAGGATCGCGCCCTTTTGGGCCGAGTTTCGGTAGTGCATGCCGCCGTAAACGCGAGCGTCGCGAACCTCGTCGAGTGCCTTTGAGAAGCTGTTATAGGAACGGACCGGGTTTATGAGACCGGCAATCTTGCTGTCTATAGTGAAGTTGAAATTGTCTGTGCCAAAAAAGAATTGCAGGGTTTGCGTTGAAGAGCCGCTGAAGCAGCCATGCGCCGCGGGATACTCGGGATGATTGGGCGTAACTACCTGTGCGATCCAGTTGACGTCAGGCTCGGTGTTGGGATTTCCATCGGTGCCACCGGCGCGAATTGCGGTGACTGGTCGCCAAAAGTTGTAGGTGTACTTCGAATCCCAGCACGCGATTATGGCGTCCGCGGAAGCTGTTGCCAGCATCGCGAAGAAGCGTGCACTGTCTTCCAATGATAGATCTTGAGTGATTGCGATATTGCGCCACGCTCGGTTCCACTGGAGGATTGGTTGATCCGCCCAGAAGCGACCAATATCGGTTTGCTCCGGAGTGCGCGAGCTGCCGTTGGCAACTCCGAGACTCTTAACTTCATTGTAATCACGCGCCCATGTATCGCTGGTCAATAGCGGCGGTGGTTCAGCGCGAAACTGCGAAGGGCTGATCAGGCCGAACGGTTGAACGTGCGCGGCCTCGGGAGCTGCGGCTGGAAGAAACGCAGGGGGAGTGGGTTGCCACACGCCCGGCCCGCTTCCCGGCGCATAAGCCACCGTCGCATCTCGTCCGTCGTTCGCGCGTAAAGCAAGTATGCCGGCAGCGGTTTGTTGTCCAACTGCAATGCCATTAGCTTTGGCGGGACCATCGGGGATCATGCTTAGTGAAGCCGCGTACTTTGCGTCGAGATCCCCTTGTTGATCAGGAAAGAGCGCCACGAGCATGTCGTGTGCGGCAGTTGCGGTCCCGGCATCAGCAGAGGCCGGCGAAATCACTGTGGGCTGGACGCCGTAGGCTTGAAAAGGATAGCCATTGATCGCATTAACGGCGTCGTAGACCGCAATGTGAACCATAGCGAGGCGAATTAGTCCTCGCTCAGGACGCAGACTCGCAACGCCGACGATTGCGTCCGCCGCATTTGCGTTCCATTCAAGCACCATGTTGGGTTGCGCCACGGCCTTCGGTTTTACGGATGCACGGTGAGCAAATGCGTGCGGTCCAAAATTGAGCGCCAGGCTGACTAGTACCAGGACGAACACCGCGGATTTGGCAGTTCTACTTCTATATCTCATTGACTCTCTCCCTTCTTGAAAGCGTGAAGCTCTTCAGGCGTGCGAGACGCTCACGGCCTGGTATGTAGCCAGACCGTTGATGCAACTGGCCGATTCAATTAAAGTAATTGGACCCCCGTTTCGTTTCTGGAAGTCTTCTTGCCTGTCTCACTTCTCTTGCGTTGCACATTGCCTGAAGGCAGCCCGTCGAGTCCTGCGAACGTCTGGAGAAAACTCTCATAAAATTCTCATTGAATTCTGAAAGCGCTTATGAACACGGCAGCGAAGCATTTTTTTGAATTTGGTGCTTTCCGACTCGATGCGAGCGAGCGGCTACTCCTTCATGAGGGAGAAACCGTTTCGCTAACTCCCAAAGCGTTCGACATGCTGGTGGCATTGGTGGAGAACAGCGGGCGACTGATTGAAAAGGGTGAGTTGATGCGTAAGTTATGGCCTGACAGTTTTGTCGAAGAGGGCAGTCTCGCGCAGAACGTTTCGCTATTGAGAAAAGCGCTCTGTGAGAACGACACTCAGAAATTCATCGAGACAGTGCCACGGCGGGGCTATCGATTTGTAGCAACCGTTGTAGTCACAACAGGAAGAGTTGCTGATTCAACCATCCGGTCAATTGCGGTGCTGCCGTTCAAATCGTTGGGCCAGGACAAAGGCGATGAGTATCTGAGTATTGGTATAGCGGAGACACTAACGACCCGGCTGAGCAGCCTGAAGCTACTGCTGGTGCGCCCAACGAGCGCCGTGCTGAAGTATGCAAGTTCTCAGAAGGACGCATTACAGACTGGTCAGGAGCTCCAGGTCGATACGGTGCTGGAAGGAAGCATTCGACGAGCTGGAGAGCGACTGAGAGTGACTGCGCGTTTGGTTAGCGTGCGAGATGAGGCTGTGCTCTGGGCCGACCAGTTCGACGAACAGTTTACCGACATATTCGAAGTTGAAGATTCGATTTCCGCGAAGGTCGCCCAAGCTCTGGCGCTGAAAGTTTCAGGGGAACAGCAAAAACGTTTGACGAGGCGTTATACGAATAACCCCGAAGCCTACCAGCTTTATCTCAAGGGCCGTTACTTCTGGAACAAGCGAACGGAAGAAGGTTTCAGTCAAGGCATCAAACAGTTCAAGTTGGCGGTTGCAAAGGATCCTACTTATGCGCTGGCCTACGCGGGACTTGCCGATTCATACATAGGACTCACGTTTTACAATTTCGGCGCTCCACACGAAACAATGCCCAAAGCGAAAGAGGCTGCGATGAACGCGCTTTCGATCGATAGTGCGCTCGCCGAAGCACACACTTCTCTGGCACATGTGCTGATGAATTACGATTGGAATTGGTCCGAATCCGAGAAAGAGTTCAAGCTCGCCATGCAACTCAACCCAGATTATGCGACGGCGCACCAGTGGTATGCCATCCATTATTTAACCGCGACGGATCACTTAGATGAAGCGCTGGAAGAAATGGAGCGAGCGCTGCAACTCGAGCCCACGTCTCTCGTGATGAATTCGTTCATGGGCGCAACGCTCTACTTTGCAGGCCGCTACGACGAAGCAATAGAACAATGCCGCCGGACGATAGAAATGGATCCGAATTTTGCGGTCGCGCACTGGCACATCGGGCTGGCGTATGAGCAGAAGGAAATGTTTGACGAAGCAATCGGAGAGTTTCAAACGGCGACTACATTATCTGGAGGAAGTCCGCTGTTGAAGGCGTCTCTTGGTCATGGCTATGCGAAAGCCGCGAGAAAAGATGAAGCCACAAAGATCCTTGCCGAGTTAAACGAACTTTCCCAACAACGTTATGTTTCTTCGTATGAGAGAGCTGCAATATGTGTGGCGCTTGGCGATGAGAGCCAGGCATTTCAATTGCTGGAAAAAGCATATGAGGAACACAGCTTCCACATGGTTTATCTAAAGGTGTGGCCGCAGTTCAGTGTGATTCGTAGCGATCCAAGATTTCAGAAACTGATCCAACGCATACGCCTCTCGCACATCTCAGCCGCAGGCAGTTGATGGCCGCGCTTTCCTAAGCACCCTCGAAAAAAGGAGGCGGCGATTATGCCGCCTCCGATTGATCGTCACGGAAACAGATGAACTAGAAGTCAAACCTGAGTGCCATCTGAATAGTGCGTGCGTTGCTGGCGAAGACCCGATCAGCATGATTGAACGTCGTACCGATGTTTGCAGGCGCCAGGAAATTCACCTGCCCCACGCCAGTCGTTGCGAACGGCGCCACGTCGTCCGGCGAGCCCGGAATGTACTGCGGGTGATTGAACGCGTTGAAGAAATCAGCACGGAGTTGGATCCGTCGCGTCTCCCCAAAGTTGAAGTTCTTAAATATCGAGAAGTCGACGTTGTTGATTCCCGGCAACTGCAGAGTGTTGCGACCTGCATTTGACACTGCGCCCAGCCCGGTGGCGATGTATTGCGCATTCGGGTTGTCGGCGAGGTAACCAACGATCTCGCCATCCGTCCTCAGCAGCGCCGTAACAGTGCTGCCCGTGCCGGCAACGCCGGCGGGGTTGAGGATCGCCCGATCGGTTGCAGCGTCACCGTTCTGGTTGGCGTCAATGCCGGAAAGCACCGTCGCCTTCTCCCCCGACTCTGCGGAATAGGTACCGGCAAACTGCCAGCCACCCAGAGTGAAGCGTGTCAATGCACTGCCGGATTTCCGGAACCAGGGTGCCTGGTAGAGAAACGAAGCAACAAATCGGTGACGCCGATCGAGAGCAGAGTCGGCCCTGTCTCTCCTGAGGTTCTGGAAGTCCTCAACACGCCGCGGGCTGAGAACCGTTGAGTTCACTTCAGCAGTTGTGTCGTCAATCAGGTGACTCCACGTATAGGAGGCGGTGAACTGCATTCCTTCCGAAAAACGGCGGACGACCTGTGCCGACGCGCCATGATACGTAGAGTTGCCATTCGACAGGAATCCAACCATGGCGGCGTTCGTTAAGCCGGCCGCCTCGAAGCTGGGAAGTATGTTTGAGCGCGCCTGGATCTCGGTGAGGGTCAGGTTCAATGCGTCGAGCTGTGCCTGGGTCGGTCGTTCAAAGAACGTTGGCAGACCGGGACGTCCGGAGTCTGGCGCAACTCTGGCCTGCACGTTCAATCGATTCTGCGTTAATAAGTGAACGCCACGCGTGCCCAGATAGCGGACCTCGAGGGAGTAATCCTTGAGAAACTGTCGCTGCAGGCTGAGCGTCCATGTAAGCGAATACGGCACCTGCTGGTCATCGATGAACGAAGCAGTATTCGCGCGCGCCGCCACCGGATCGTTGCCGGTAGGGACGAGCACGTTAGGGATTCCGCCAGCCGCCAGGAACCCAGGCGAGTAAACGAGTGTGTTGCCGGCAGAATCCGTGCCGCCAACGGTCCTGTCAATCGTCTGCTGCGCCTGCGGCGGCAGGCTCAGAATGTAAAGGTTATCGAAGATGTAGTCGTAAGCCAGTGAGAAACCGCCGCGGATTGAGCTCTTACCGCCGGCCCCAAAGAATCTTCCGAGCAGTCCCGAGTTAAATTCGGGTGAGTAAGCAAAGCCAACACGAGGTCCGAAGTTCTTCTTTTGCGCAATCGGGGCGTGGAAATCAATCAGGCCGGGTACCGAAGAAATGGAGTTCAACGCCTGAAGCTTTGTGCCCGCCGGTAGCTGCTGGTACGAGTGGTTGATGCCGAGGTTAAGGGTCAAATTCGGGCGCACGCGCCAATCATCCTGCACGAACGTGTAGAGGATCTTTTGGTCGCCGTAATAAACGACATCGCCGACGCTGCGCTGGGCAATGAAGTCAGGCCTGAGGTCGTAAAAGTAAAACTGCGACTCCGTGTATTCGTAGTCACCGCGCCCTCGTTGCGTGAACGTCTGCGGCGAGATGATTTTGCGGAAGTCACCGCCAAACTTGAACGAATGCTTACCCCAAACATAGCTCACATTGTTGACAATCTGATAGTTGTTCTCGATTCCGGTCTGCGGAAAGTTACCGTTCGGGCCGATATCGATAGCAAGGTCTTGCAGAACGATGTTCGGGAACGTCGTATCAGTTAGACCAGGAAACCGAAAGGAAGTCGTAACGGGAGATGAAGAATCCGAACGACGATATGCGATACGGGTTTCGTTGGTCAGGTTCGAACTGAACGTGTGCAGCAGCGTGTACGAGAAGAGACGCTGCTTGCTCGGAACCTGCTCATTGAAGACGGGAAGACCAGCCAACCCTCCCAGGAGCCCGACGTCGGCATTGTTAGTCATATTGAAGCGCGCGTGATGCTGCGTCTTCTCGCTCTGCGTAAAGTCGAGGTTAAGCACGAAGTTATTCTGTTTATTGAACTGAGGCTGAGGAGGCAAAGTGATCGTACCGATAGGTAAAGCAACGCGGCTTCCAGGGCAGTTGCCGTTCGTGTCAGGGCGAACGTTGCAGACGTTGATTGTACCAGCGTTGCTGGCTACTGCGACGGGCACGAAGTCACGGTAAATACCGAGGTTGGCACTAGAAACTCCGGGAAGACTGGAGACCGTAGCAAGGCCCGCAGCCGTTAATGCCGTAAGACCGGATGGAACTGCCGCCGCGCCGAGCTGTATACGCTCGTATGACGTGAAGAAGAATAAACGGTTGGTGCCCTTCCAGATAGATGGACCACCTTCACCAAAGCGCGGAAGAATGATTGGCCCGCCGACGTTCGCGCCGCCGCGGAAGAAGTCGAAGCGCGGCATGAAGGTCGTTCCGGGACCGCCGTTTTGTTCACGGACAAAACCGTCTTCCTTCTGCCGTGTGTCGAGGGCACTCAGGTAACGGTTGCGGAAAAAGCCGTACAGCGAACCGTGGAAGTCGTTGGTTCCCGATTTAGTGACCGTAATGAACTGCCCGCCGTTCGAGCGAGCAAACTCAGCGGAAAACTGGTTTTGAAGAAGCGTAAACTCCTGGACCACCTCAGGTGAAACGTAAGACTGTGGACCAGTGACGCTCTTGTCATTGTTGTCCACGCCATCAAGTACGAAATTGTTGTTGCGCGGTCGCTGGCCGCCGATGGAGCCGCCTGTTCCGACGCCGACACCGCCAGAGCTCGAAACGTTTGGCGCGATCAGAGCGAGATTGTTTACGCCACCGCCGAAAGCACCGCCGACGTTCGTTTGGGCCAGCTCAACAATCTGCCTCTGACTGAAACTCTTGGACAACGTATTTGTAGTTGTATCGACAAGTTCGGCACCAGCCGAGGTTACGGTAACCGTTTCGCCAATCGTACCCACCGTCAGTTGAGCCGACAGATCTGTGATCTGATTCAGTTGCACCTTGATGTCGGTCAGCGTTAGTGACTTAAACCCCGGCGCGTCGATGTTCGCTGAGTAATCGTCACCGCTTAACAGATTAGCGAACTCAAATTGGCCCGAACTGGATGTTTGAGCGGTGACAGAGTTATTGGTCGATTTCTTGGTGAGTGTCACCTTAGCGTTTGGTACGACAGCACCATTCTGGTCAGTGACAACGCCTCGCACCGTGCCCGTCGTTACCTGCCCGTGCGCAGACACGACAAGTGCGAGAAGCAAAATTATTAGACTGAAACATGACGCAAATCTTCGAAAACTTTCCATACTGGATCTCCTGTTTGATTACTGACTTCGATATCCGGGGGAGCACTAGTGCGCTTGCAGTTGTGATCAGCAAGACGAAAGGAGCTGTTAGCGCCTTCGCAGTCACCACCGGGCAACGAACATGCCAGTTTTCTCGGATTTCGGTCTAAGTACGGAATCGATTAGGTTTACTTCGAGAAAGGCTGGACGGTCAGCAATCGAGATAGGTGATTTTTATCCTGAACTTCTTATCACTTATAGAAATAAGCTAAGCGAAATGATATCGGATAAGGGATCAGGGAACAGGATTCGGGTCACAGCAAGTTGCGTGTGCGGCTCTTCGTCAGGGAACGATTGGAGGCGGCTAACCTTCGACCGTTCGATTGACTTTCGCATAAAGAACAGGCATGTCTTTTCAGCTAAAGAGCCGCGCCACGATATGAAAACTTACTTCAGCCGCGATCAAGATACTTGATCTATATCTAAAAAAATCCTGATTTAATATTGATCTTTAACTCATGCACGTGTCGGATAAGGTGACCCTTTCAGTTGCGGCAACGAGCACCCTTCAAGAAGGTTTTAAATAACGCAATTTGAAAACTTGACAGTCTGCGCGATGACGGCATAGAGTTGCAGCGCTCACGTCACGAGTTTGTTCTTTGCATTCGTAGTAATCGCTATTCCAACTCTTTGAGTTGGACCGTCGCAGGTACCCATAAAGGGTGACAAGGGAAGTTGGGTGAAACGCCCAGACGGTTCCCGCCACTGTGTACCGGCAATGCGTTGCTTCCAATCGATTGGTCACTGATCTCATAAGCAGATTGGGAAGGCCGTGAAGCAAACGCGTCTGAGCCGGAAGTCAGGAAACCTTGCCGCAGACGGAAGCAACCACGTTCGCTCCGGGAAAGAGCAAGTGGCGTCAAAGCAAGTCAAGGTGTTGACTCCTACCGAGCGACACCCGAACTATAACTATCGAGTTTAGACGCCCTCGATCTTCTACAGGAGATCGAGGGCGTTTTTCTTGTGTTCTTGTGAGTCCGATTCTTTTTTTTGATAACGGTGATGCGCCGGAGTAACGGGAAGTGCGGTGCGATTCCGCCACTGCCCTCGCAACTGTAAAGGCAACGAAATCCGCCAGCGTTTAGCCACTGTCCACAGCGGACGGGAAGGCACGGAGAGTAGGTTAGTTTTTAGGCCGAAGTCAGGAGACCGACTCAGGTGCGCGTCTTTGCCAATCTTCCGAAGGGGAGGAGAAGGAGACATGATGCAAAGAATTCCTGGCCGACTTTTCTTTTCGTTTCTGATCGGTATCGCTCTTGCCGTAGCAGTAAACGCGCAAACATCAAACAGCGAGGCAGTCATTAGCGGTCACGTGAGAGACCCTCAAGGAGCAAGCCTACCTGGGGCGACAGTAACGCTTTACAGTCGCGATCGCACATTAAGTTTCGTAACTGCTACAGATTCAAGCGGTGCTTACAGCTTCGAACACCTCGCTGGTGGCGAATATCTGATTGAAGCCGGTGCCAGTGGTTTTGCCTTGGCGCCGGCCCAATCCATCACAATAGGTCGAGGTCAGACGAGGTTGCTCGATATTGAATTACAGTTGTCGGGTCTACGCAGTTCAGTTGTGATCACTGCCTCTGATACACCTCAACCCATCGACGAAGTCTCAAAAGCTTTGACCGTCGTCGAGAATCAGGAAATTGAAGAACGCGATGAGATGGCGATAACAGAGGCGCTCCGAGTCGTGCCTGGTTTGCGCGTGCAGCAACTCGGTGGTCCAGGCTCGTTCACTTCTATCAAGACACGTGGGCTGCCCAGCGAAGACACCGCTATTTTGATCGATGGCATCCGCTTTCGCGATGCCACCGCAACTCAGGGAGATGCATCAGGTTTTTTGGAAGACTTTCTAGTTACCAATGTCAGCAGACTTGAAGTGCTCCGCGGTTCAGGTTCGTCTTTGTATGGCTCGAACGCTATCGGTGGTGTTGTGAATGTTGTCACTGATGAAGGCGGTGGACCAATCCATGGCAGTGCGCTTGCTGAAGGCGGTGGTTTGGGGTTGTTTCGTACCAGGGCACAGCTTGCCGGCGGTATACACAACAATCGCGTTATATATAGCAGCGGGTTCTCATTCCTAAACGTCACCAGAGGAGTTGATGATCAGGATGAAACTCGCAACCGCACCGCACAGGGACGGATTCTTTTCCGTCTCACTCCTACGGCAACTCTTTCGGGACGCGTTTACACTGCAAGCTCCCGTTTACAGTTGAACAATAATCCGGAGGGTATCGGAACGCTGCCTCCCACCGGCATCATAGAAGCAATTCCTCTGTCGCGTTCCGAACAACTTCGCTTCGAAGCCGGTGTCTCGCCATCACAGCTCAACATCGGCAGAGCTACTTTTGTTCCGGCTGCGAATGATCCTGATAACTTACGCGAATCGAGTTTCTTCGATGGAGCGGTCATCTTCACACAACGTCCCACTGAGAATTTCGGTTACTCACTCAGTTATCAGGGATTGACTACTAATCGCAGCATTATCAACGGCCCACAAGGCATCGGATTGCAACCCTCCGGCGGCATGACGAGATCTGGTTTCGACGGCGTGATCCACACGCTTAACGCACGTGTTGATATACGGGCGAGAGGCGCGAACTACATCACGGGCGGGTACGAGTTCGAAAGCGAAAACTTTAAGAATCCGTCATTTCAAGTCCGGCCCGCAGATAACTCGGACGTTGATGTGACCCAGATAAGCCATGCGCTCTTTGTGCAGGACCAATTGCGACTGCTTGACGATAGTTTACAGATTGCCGGGTCTTTTCGCATGCAGCTTTTCCGACTGCAGCGACCAATCTTTACGCCCACAGCGTCGTCACCGTATCAGGCTATTACATTTCAATCTCCACCCGCGGCTTATACGGCCGATGGCTCAGTCGCTTATACCTTTCGGTCGTCTGAAACGAAGCTGCGCGGGCATATCGGTAACGGTTATCGCGCGCCCTCATTGTTTGAGCGCTTCGGTACATTCTTCGACAGCTCCTTCGGTTACTCGGTCTTTGGTGATCCACGGCTCGAACCCGAAAAGTCGTTAACCTTCGATGCGGGGGTTGATCAGTCTCTTTATGAGAATCGCATACGCGTCTCGGCAACATACTTCTACACCCAATTGCAGAGAGTAATAATCTTCGACTTCTCAGGATTGATCGATTTCACAACCGATCCCTTTGGCCGTTTCGGCGGGTATCTCAATACAAATGGAGGTATCGCTCGTGGCACTGAAGTGGAGCTGAGGGCAACTCCGACCAGAACATTGAATGTCATTGCCGCCTATACATTCACTAAAGCGCAGCAGCGCACACCGCAAGTGCCTGGCACAAATCGCGCGCTGGTAACTCCCGCTCACGAATTCTCATTAGTTGCCACACAACGTTTCGGACAGCGGTTTCTCCTGAATTTTGATTTCACTGCATCCAGTAATTACATCGCACCTATCTCGGACCCGGCTACCTTTGCGAGCCGTGGATATCGTTTTAACGGACTCGCCAAAGCAGATTTGGGTGCTAGTTATGCAGTGCCTCTTAATGGTGAGAAACGGCAACTAAGATTTTTCAGCTACGTGGAAAACCTCTTCGACCAGGAGTATTTCGAAAGCGGCTTTCGCACACCGGGCAGAACCGCGCGGGCCGGCGCGAGCTTTACTTTCTAGGTCTCAAACAGATGTTCGACTCTATGAAGATCAAGAGTGCCGTAACATTGCTCACCCTGTTAGCACTGCTATGTGCGGGTTGTCAGAAGCAACGCTCCCAGGAGGAAAGTCGTGCGGCACAAACACCGCAGCGCATCGTTTCTATCAGTCCTAACGTGACTGAGATTCTTTACGCCGTTGGTGCATGGCAGCAAGTTGTCGCCGTCTCGCAATACTGTAGTTACCCGGATGACGTTAAGAACAAGCCACGGGTGAGCGGATGGGATAAGACTAATCTCGAAGAGCTCACCTTCCTTAAACCCGATCTGGTGATTGGTGTTGACCTTCAGGCGCCGTTTCTGCAAGACAAGTTGAATGGACTGGGTGTGCGTTCCCTTTTCCTTAGAACTGAAAGCCTGACCGATGTCTACAATTCAATCGAGCAAGTTGGCAAGGTTAGTGGGCACGAGCAACAGGCCGCTGACTTGTTGCTCAAGACAAAAGCAGAGATAGAAACCATCCGTAAAAAAGTAAGCAACCGTCCACAGATCAAGGTGCTCTGCATAATAGATCGCGTGCCGGGCACACTCCGCGAGTTACACACGGCTACACGGGGAAGTTATCTAGACGAGCTAATCACCATTGCCCGTGGCGAATCCATTTCCCCGCCGGCCGAACACGGTTGGGGCAAGATCACTAAAGAAGCGGTGGTGTCACTCAATCCTGAAGTGATCATCGACATGGTCCAGGGCTCAAAGGGAGACTTTGGCGAAGATCCCATCGCTGCGTGGCGCGAGTTGTCCGAGGTTCGCGCCGTCACGAACAATCGTGTCTATTCAATTACGGACCCGTTGGTAATCCACCCAAGTCAGTTTGTCAGTCACACGGCGCAGGTGTTTGCCCGTGCGATTCATCCTGAGGCCTTTTCTGATGGACCATAACAAAACGCCGATAATTGAAACGCGCAGTTTGGGCTTCACGTATCGGGCGACCTCAGTCGTAAAGGATGTATCCATGTGGCTACCACGAGGCGGAGTGGGAGCATTAATCGGAGCTAACGGCTCTGGTAAGTCTACCTTGATCCGCCTGCTGGCCGGTCTGCTCACTCCGTCAACGGGCGAAGTATTTGTCGACGGTATTCCACTCGCCAGCATGGCTCTCCGCGAGCGAGCAAAGCGGATTGCGTATGTTTCTCAAACTACCGCAATGGTCTTTCCGTTTACCGCAATCGAAGTAGTTCTGACGGGCCGAAGTCCTTTCACCGGGCGCTTTGGTTTCGAAAGCATCGATGATGAGGAGATTGCACTTGCGGCACTGGCTTCATTGGACGCGGCTCACCTGGCACATCGTCCTGTTACCGAACTGTCTGGGGGCGAACGTCAACTGGTAACAGTCGCTCGCGCACTTGCTCAGCAGCCGGACGTCATGCTGCTTGATGAACCAGCAAGCTCGCTCGACCTCAAACATCGCACGCAATTGGCGCACGCGCTGCATCGTGTCAGCCGTGAACGTGGTATTGCGGCGCTGATAATCACACACGACTTGATGTTGCTTGATTCCAGGGTCGATCTGATCCTGACGATGAAATGCGGACGCATCACTTCCATTGGTCCAACGGAAATGGTGCTCGTCGAACATGTTCTAAGTGACATCTACGATGTGCGCGTGAAAACGGAACGCAGCCGTAACCGTACTTTTGTCTGGTCGGAATTGTGATTCAAGGCGTGAGCTCAAACCTATCAAAACTTTCCACCCGGCGTACATCCGATGCCACTCGAACACCCGTGCGCCGTCGGGCGCGGATTGCGATCTCTGTTCTGGTTGTCGCATTACTCATATCCATTCTTATTGGACTGTATGTCGGGTTTCAGCCAATCGACATTCACGCTTTGCAAACAGATCCCATTGCTCGGGCGGTATTGTTTCGGTTGCGTTTGCCCCGCGTGATCATGGCGTGCACTGTCGGAGCTTCGCTCGCGCTTGTCGGAGCGTCGTTACAGGCATTGTTTCGCAACCCACTTGCTGAACCTTTCACTCTGGGTGTTTCAGGCGGAGCTTCGCTGGGCGCAAGTTTCGCTGTAGCACTCGGGCTGGGAATCGATATTGGTGGAGTGCCTATAATTTTCGTGATGGCTTTTCTTGGTGCGACGTTGGCTGTCGTACTGGTCTATCGGTTGGCCCACTCTGGCGGAATCGTAATGTTGCCGGGAGCACTTCTGCTTGCCGGTGTGGTGCTGAATCTTTGCGCCTCAGCCTGCGTGCTAATCGTTCAATACATGGTCGACTCCAACCGTGCGCTTCAGATTCTTCGCTGGTTGACAGGGAGTCTCGACGTGGTTGGATTCGGTCTTACCTGGCGCATGCTTATCTTCCTCGTCCCTGGTTGGCTCATTCTTGGTGCTTATGCGCGTGACCTTCATTTACTGGCAACCGGTGAAGAATCAGCTGCAACTTTAGGCGTTGATGTACAGCGCACCGAGAAGATTGTTTTCTTTGCATGTTCATTGATTGTTGGCGTGACAGTTTCCGTGGGTGGGACGATCGGTTTTGTTGGACTGATTATACCTCATGCTGCTCGTTTGTTATTTGGTCAGGACGTCCGAGTGTTGTTACCGGCTTCGTTTCTGCTTGGCGCAACGTTTCTAGTGCTTGCAGACACGCTCGCACGAGTGGTGATTGCGCCCAGTGAATTGCCTGTAGGCGCGATCACGGCGCTCGTGGGTGGACCAGTCTTCCTTTTTTTGCTGCGGCGGCAACGACGCTATTCAGCAATTTAGTTCTTCGAGTATTCACGAGATGAAACACGATCAGTCAAGATTGATACTCGTCCTCGGCGGCGCGCAAGCAGGAAAGAGCACTTTCGCTCTGCGATTAGCAAAAGATCGCATTGCTGACGGCCGGGTTTGTTTTATCGCCACTTTACAGCCGCTCGATGATGAGATGACGGAGAGGATTTCGCGTCATCGTTCCGAGAGGCCAGCCGACTGGAATACGATTGAAGAACCGTATCAACTCGATGAAGCTTTGCATCGCGCCGGTGAATCGAATGTCGTCATTATTGATTGCCTGACCTTATTTGTATCCAACTGGTTGCTCCGATCGGAAGATGACAGCGAATCCCAGATTCGAAGAATTCTCGGGAATGTCTTGTCGGCAATTAAATGTCAGTCCAAAACCGTGATCTGCGTTTCTAATGAGGTCGGCCTCGGAATCGTCCCGGACAATCACATGGGCCGGATGTTTCGCGACCTGCTTGGCCGTGTTAACCAACGAATTGCCGCAGCCGCTGACGAGGTCTACTTCCTCGCCGCTGGCCTGCCGTTAAGGCTGAATCCAAAAGACTCATTCCAGCAACATGGATGATTCACGTTCACAACTCTATCAACGCGATCGTCAGATTGAACCTGTCGATGAGTCATGGATCGATCGCGCGGCGGCGCGACAGCTAACGCTCACCAAACCACCAGGGAGCCTTGGCCGCCTGGAAGACATTGGTAATCGTTTGGCAGCGATTCAACGAACCATCACACCGAACGTCGGTAGTAAACGGCTTTATCTTATAGCTGCGGATCATGGTGTTACTGTTGAAGGCGTAAGCGCCTATCCGCGCCAGGTGACCGCAGAGATGATCGACAACTTTCTGTCGGGAGGCGCGGCAATTAATGTGCTTGGCCGGTTGGGCGAGATTGATCTGAAAATCGTCGACGCCGGCGTCGATGCTGATCTCAGCAGGCATGCCAATCTGCTTAATGTAAAGAGTTTGCGCGGGACTGCAAACCTTAGTTGCGGTCCGGCAATGAGCCGCATCGAGGCGAAACGATTGATCGCGGTTGGAGTTGAGCTAGCGCGAGCCGGGCGGATGGACGGAGTAGACCTACTTGGGATAGGCGAAATGGGAATAGGTAATACCACATCGGCAAGCGCCATTACAGCGACACTCACAAAAGAGGATCCAGCCAATCACACTGATCGCGGAACGGGCGTCGACGATCAGAAGTTGAATCACAAGATCCAAATAATCAAGCGATCACTGGCACTGAACCAGCCTGACATGGCTGACCCGATCGACGTTTTAGCTAAGGTCGGTGGTGCTGAAATTGCAGTAATGATGGGCATTGTTATTGGTGCCGCGATTAATCGGATAGCAGTCGTCGCTGACGGCTTCATATCAACCGCAGCCGCTGCGCTCGCTATTTCTTTATGCCCCAACGCCCGAGGATATCTGTTCCTGGCCCACCGTTCCGTTGAGCGCGGGCATGCTGCGTTGATCCGGTTGATTGGAGCTGAGCCAATATTCGACCTCCAGATGCGGCTCGGGGAAGGAACGGGGGCCGCTTTGGCGATGCACATCATTGACGCTGCAGCGAGGTTGCTTAGTGAAATGTCCACTTTTAGCGAAGCCAAGGTCAGTAACAAATCGTAAGTCCAGATGCCCATCATGCTTCGCCATTTTCTACTGGCTATTCAGTTCCTCACGCGATTGCCGGTACCCGGTGGCCTGCGAACGATCGAGGAACAGCTTGGTAAAGCCGCGGGGTTTTTTCCACTGGTTGGTGTAATCGTCGGCGGCAGCGGAGCCATTGTTTTTGTGCTGACCAAATCGCTCGCGCCGTTATCGGTTGCGGTTCTGTTGGCTCTCGCCTTCGTGACCTCCCTAACTAATGCTTTTCATGAAGACGGACTGGCTGATACGTTCGACGGCCTGGGTGGCGGATGGACCAAAGATCGGGCACTTGAGATCATGCGCGATAGTCGAATCGGCACGTTCGGTTCGCTAGCGCTGCTGTTTCTTATACTTGGTAAGTACAGTTTTTTGTCAGCACTGGAACCGCGACAAACCTGGCGCTGGCTAATCGTGGCGCATACGGCGAGCCGCTGGACAATTTTGCCGCTCTGCGCCTGGCTTCCGTATGCACGGGTTGATGGTCAGGGCAAACTCGTCGCAAGGCAAATTAGTTCGTTTGCCCTCCTGATCGGCTCCCTTACCTTCTTGCTAATACTGCTGCTCTTGCCGTGGCGCATGCTGTTCGGCGCATTAGGCGTAACGACGATCGTAGTCGTGTTTTGCGGTCTGTATTTCAAACGAAGGCTTGGTGGAATAACTGGTGATTGCCTCGGTGCGGTAAATCAAATCACTGAGGTGGCTCTATACTTGACGGCCCTCCTGCTTACCACGCGGTCAGCGATGTAGATGTTCTGTTGGTAGGATCAGGATTGATTGCAGCAAACTGCTGTTGTGGTGGCTGATTTGGCGGTATGAGCAAAAGATGGACCACGAGAGGGTGACTCGTGTCTCAAGGCTATAATGTTCTGGTCAGGCAAACGAGGTGTGAGCCATCTATGTTAACGACAAAGACTTGACTTGGCCCGTCTCCATCCGAAGAGAAAATGATGTGCTTGCTATTTGAGGACCATGCTGGAGCTCGTTCAGTGGCCCTGGTACTAGTGAGGCGATGCGGATTGCTACCATCAGCATCCATCACGTAGATCTCCGTATTGCCATCGCGATCCGACGTAAAGGCAATCTTTTTATTATCCGGTGACCAGCGCGCTCCGCTGTCATTAAACTCACTCGTGAGTAGCCGCTGCACATCTGTGCCGTCCAGCTTCATCGTATAGATTTGGTTCTTGCCTGATCGATCTGAATAAAAGAGTAAACGCTTACCATCGCGCGACCAGTTCGGTACCTGATCATTTGACTGACCGGATGTGATAACTCGAAGATCGGTACCGTCTGAGTTCATGACGGAGATGCGCCATTTTTTCCCATCGGCAAAATCGTTCGACTCTCGCCACTGAAAAACAATACTCCTCCCATCGGGCGAATACTTCGGTACGCCAGAAAAGCCTTTCAGATGAGTGAGCTGTAATACGTTCGCGCCGTCGATATCCATAACATAAATATTAGTATCGACTCCGTTCGCACATGGTGACTGAAACACAATCTGCCGGTCAGTCGGCGAAAAGCTGGGATGCGCGTCTCTGCCGGGCGCATGAGTTAAACGGACAAGGTTTGAGAGATCTGAGTTCATCAAATAGATTTCCGGATCCCCATCGCGATCAGAGGTGAACACGATCTTCTTAGTGTCGTGGGATTCCTCCGGGAACATATTGTTGGAGTTCGCCAATCGTCCCTGTGGAAACGCAGTCACCGCGACCGTATTAATGAGGCAAGCAAGAGCAATGTGGCGGACAATAGTTGAACTGTCAGGCTTCACGATGATAGATGTCTCAAAGCTATGAGTGGATCCACTTTTGTAGCGCGGTTAAGTTCTCAGAAAACAATCAGGCGGACCTACGGACGCGATGTTCCGGCGCGATCCCAGGTCGCGCGCCCGTCATAGAGGGTGAACGCCATGCCCGTTACTGTTTTCCATTCCAGCCCTAACGAACTCGCCGCCACTTCCAATCGCACCCAACGTCCGGCCTGCGGCAAGGGTCCTGCGTTTATCTTCAGTGGTACTGTTGCGCCTGTGTCGATCCGGTCCTCTCCCCAATACGCGCGCACCAGGTTGTTACCCGCGTCCAGCCACTGCAACATCACCTCCCGCGGCGTATTCACAGGATCCAGATATACATACGCAAACAGCTTATCGCCTGCATTCACCGACAATGCACTTGAGCCAACCGCATTCGAGAAATAATGCTGATGAGTACCAGCCACCAGATTCGATTGGTGCGCCCATGCGCCCGAGAAAGGCGACGGAGTGGGACCACTCACCCAGTTCCACGCATCTCCTGCTTCAGCCACCGGAACTGCTCCCGGCGGCAGTCCGTCGTCGACCCAGACCGTCTCCGGCCGTGACTTCCCGGAATAGTCCCAAGTCGCCAGCCCGTTCTGCAGCGTGAATGCCAGACCCGTCAGTGTCTTACCCTGCAGTCCAAGCAAACTCGCCGGGACTTCCAACCGTGCCCATCGGCCCGCCGCCGGCAGTGGTCCAACATACGTCTTCGGTAGCCCGGGGATTCCGAACGTGATCAGGTTCTGACCCCAGTAGGCCCGCACCCATGTACTGCCATCGAACCACTGCAACATCACTTCCTGCGGTGGAGTGGCCGGGTCCAGATAGATGTAGGTAAACAGCTTGTCACCCGTATTCACCGGCAACGCACTTGCGCCAACCGCGTTGTAAAAATAGTGCTGATGTGTGCCAGTCACCAGATTGGAGCGATGAGCCAACGCGCCCGAGAACACATTGCTACTCACCCAATTCCAGGTGTCACCGTCATTGACTGTCACGGCGCCGGATGGCAAAGCATCTTCCACCCATACAACATCACTGGACGTGGGCTGAGGTGCCGCAGTATCGTCGTTGTTGATAGTGCCTTGACCTTGTCCATCGCCGATCGTGG
>Ga0068864_100001426_pt1 | contig 19733 bp, 16 predicted proteins | sample KBSSwiS72_FD_66586 | JGI IMG/M metagenome (GOLD analysis project Ga0068864, IMG submission 66586) | Switchgrass rhizosphere microbial communities from Kellogg Biological Station, Michigan, USA - KBS Switchgrass S7-2 | ecosystem: Host-associated > Plants > Roots > Rhizosphere > Soil ... | reverse complement strand
TCGCAGTCCAGCGCCGCCGCCTCCGCCCGCGCCATCGGTCCGGCCGGCATCGGCTGCCCAAACGAAATGGTGGCGGTCTTCACGAGGCCCCCGCAGCGGCGGCAATAGGGGATCTCTCCGACCTTCAGGAAGCTGTCCTTGAGCTCGGCCAGCTCATGGCGTTCGCCGCACTCCAGGCACTTGGCATAGCTGGCGTTGCCGTGCAGCTCGACGATCCGATCGGCGGGCACGCCCGAATCCTGGTGCAGGTTGTCGACGTTCTGCGTGACTACGGCGGCGACCTTACCCTGCTCCACCAGCCTGGCGACCGCGAAGTGGCCGGCGTTGGGCTTGGCGCCCACCCAGCCGGCCTTGCCGGTGAAGGCGCGGGTCCAGGCCTCGCGTCGCTTCTCCTCGCTGCCGACGAAGTCCTGGAAATAGATCGGCTTCATCTTGCTCCACACCCCGCCGGGGCTGCGGAAATCGGGGACGCCGGACTCGGTCGAGATGCCAGCGCCGGTGAACACCACCATGCGGCGGGCGTCGGCGATGAGCCGGGCGAGGTCGGAGCGGGACATGCGTGATCTTCACCTGAAGGCGGCGGTCTCGCCAGTCGTCAGGGCCCTTCAGGTGATGAAGGGCGGCAGCCTGGCGGGCGCCGTGCGGCTTCGTTCGGCCTCGGCGCGGTCCTGATGGCTAAGTGAGGTGTGCCGGGGATCGGACCGGGGCCGGAAGGCGGGCGGCTCGCCAAACAGGTCGGGTTGGATGACCAGGTGATTGAGCACTTGGTTCACGCCACCCACCTCATGCGTCAGGAGATCGGCCAATCGGCGGTCGGAGGGGGTGCGGACCTGGCCTTCCAGGCTCACCACGCCGTCATCGACCACGACCATGATCCCTCGTGCGTCGAGCAGGCGGTCTTGTGCGAGACGCTCGCTCACCGCGTCCTGCAGCATCCAGTCCGACCGACGCCATTCCTTGGGACCGCGCCCCGCGTGGGGCCCTTGGGCCATGTATCGATCGACACAGGCGTCCATCCAACTGCGATCGTCAGCTTCGTCGCCGGGGTCGATCCATAGTTGCGCCATCGCCACCTCCAAGGGGCTTCCAGCTCCATGCAAGGATACTCCCGCAGGCGACGGCGCGCTCGTGCAATTTTTCTTGAGACGCGCGGGCTAGGCCGCGGGCGGCGGTCCGAAGGTGCGCGCGACGTCGGCTTCCGCCACGCCTTCGACCGAAATCCGCTTCACGCGCGCGGTCTGGCCGCTGATCAGCGTGAGCGCGGATTTGGGGCGCCGGAGCGCCTTGGCCAGCAGGGCGATCACGGCGTCGTTGGCCTGGCCTTCGGCGGCGGCCGCGGCCACGCGCACCTTCAGCAGCAGGCGGCCGGCGTCGTCACGAATCCAGCCGTCCACCGCGTCCCGACCGCCACGCGGGGTGACGCGGACGGCGATCTGCATCGGCTCAGGCGAGGCCCAGGATCAGCGGCAGGATGTAGCTGCGGAAGCCCTGGATAAGCAGCAGGACGATGATCGGGCTGATGTCGACGCCGCCGAGGGGCGGGATGACCTTCTGCACTGGCCGCAGGATCGGCCGGGTCACGGCGTCCAGGAAGTGGGCGACGTTGTACACGAAGCGGTTGCGCAGATTGATAACATCGAAGGCGACCAGCCACGACAGGATCGCGCTGATGATGATCGCCAGCACCAGGAGGCCGAGGAGACCGTCCAGGACGAAATAGAGAAAGTGCAGAAGAGGTCCCATGTCCCGGTTCTAGCGGCCTTTGCGGCGCAGGCAAGGCGCAGCTCGATTTGGGCCCGCGATGCCGCAGGCGCTGACAGGCGCTTGACAGGCCCCGCCTCAAAAGGGTTATTCCGCGCCTTCCTGGGGGCCGTAGCTCAGATGGTAGAGCGCCTCGTTCGCAATGAGGAGGTCAGGGGTTCGATTCCCCTCGGCTCCACCAGGAACTTCCCAAGCCGCTGAGCGGCCGGGAAACCCCGCGAAGCGGGAACTCACCTGTCAGAAACTGTGCTTTTGCGGTCTGTCGCGGTCATAGACCAGCTCGCCGGCGACATAGGTCGCACGCGTGGCGCGGTCGTCGCCCATGGTCATCTGGATGAAGAGCGCCTCTTCGAGTGTCCGGCAATACTTCATCCGATAGTCGATGATGGGCGTCGATTTCAGGTCTAGCACGACCAGGTCCGCCTCATAGCCGGGCCCAATCGAACCGATGGTTTCGTCCAGATAGAGCGAACGGGCGGCGCCGCGGGTGGCCAGGTAGTAGGCATGCCAGGCGCTGAGGGCGGCGCCGTTCAGGTGTGCGACCTTGTAGGCCTCGTTCATCGTCTGCAGCTGTGAAAAGGAGGTCCCGGCGCCGAGATCCGTCGCCAGTCCGACGCGGACCGGGCGATCCTGGCGGTGCAGGTTCTCGACGTTCAGGCAGCCGCTGCCCAGGAACAGGTTCGATGTGGGGCAGTGAGCAATGGCCGTACCGGTCTCATGGCACCGCGCCAGCTCGCTTTCGGTCAGGTGGATGCCGTGCCCATAGACCGCGCGCGGCCCCAGCTGGCCATAGTGCTCGTAGACGTCGAGGTATCCGGAGCGCTCGGGGTAGAGATCCTTGACCCAGGCCACCTCGCCAAGGTTCTCGGAGACGTGCGACTGCAGATAGGCGTCGGGGAATTCCTTCCACAGCGCGCCGGTCATCGTCATCTGCTCGGGTGAGCTGGTCGGGGCGAAACGCGGGGTGATGCCATACAGCTGGCGCCCGCGCTTGTGCCACTTCTCCAGCAGCGCCTTGGATTGGTCATAGCCGCTCTGCGCCGTATCAAGCAGGGCGTGGGGCGCGTTCCTGTCCATCATCACCTTGCCGGCGATCATCCGCGCATTGATCTTCTCCGACTCCTCGAAGAACATCTCGACGGATTGGGGATAGACGGTGCAGTAGACCATCGCCGTCGTCGTGCCGACGCGCGCGCATTCCCGCAGGAAGACCTTGGCGACCTGCCGACCGTGCTCCGGATCGGCGAACTGCTGCTCCGCGATGAACGTGTAGTTGTTGAGCCAGTCGATCAACGTCTTACCGTAGGCGCCGATGATCTGCGTCTGCGGGTAATGGACGTGGGTGTCGATAAAGCCAGGCAGGATCAGCGCATCGGAATAGGTCGTCACCGACGCTCCCGCCGGCAGATTTTCCTTTGTGGCGGTGAAATCGCCGAAATCGGTGATCTTGCCGTCCCTGATGATGATCAGCGCGTCCTGTTCGTGGCGGGCGGATTGCTCACCGCCAACCCGGAAGGGATCGTCGACAAACGTCAGGGCCGGGCCGCGTATGGCCGTGACGTTTCCGCTCATCGTGCGTCTCCCGGGTGAGGGCCTGTCAACCTGGGGGCCGGCTCGCTACGCCGTCTCCCGACCCCCGCGTATCACGCTAAACCCGAGTAGCAACGTCGGTCCGAACCCCGGGCGGCGCCAGGAACTCCTGGGTCGCCGCCGTTCGGGGCGCCCTCAGCTGAGGATCGCCCTGACGACATCGCGGACCACGCCGGTCTTGCTGCGGACCAGATAGGCGTCGCCGTCGACGATCACCCAGCGATAGCCGGCCGCCGGATACGGCAGGCGATAACGGGCCGGCTCCGCCACATAGTATCGCGTGTCGCGCACATAAGCGGGCGGAAGCTGTTGGCCGACGCCGTAGTACTTCTTCGCCTGGCCGGGGGGCATTCCGTAGGGCTTCTTGGCCAGGCCCGGAGGCACGCGCCGCGGTTCGCTGGCATAGGCCGGCTGGTCGTATCGCGCTTCCCGGCCATAGGCCGACCGTTCGCCGCGCACCGGTTCATAATCATCGTCGTCGTCGCGGCTGGAGCGCGAGCTCGTCGTCGTGTTCGGCGGGTTGGCCCGCGACTTTTGCATCTGGCAGCCGACATAGGAGCCCGCCGCGGCGCCGGCGCCGGCGCCGACGATGGTTCCCGTCGTGCTGTGGTGTTTCGAAAGGCTGTTGCCGGCGAGGCCGCCCAGCACCGCACCGATGACGGCGCCGCCTTCCTGTTTGCCGCCCGGAGCGTCGCAGCCGATTACGCCGCCGGCGATCTCGCCGGCCTGCGCCGCCAGGGGGGCCAGGGTAAACATCGCCGCGCAGGCGCCTGCGGCAAGGAATGTGTGCGAAGGTTTCATGGCTGGGGTCACCTCGTGCTGTCGGTGCGGCCTTGCGAGGTCCGCTACAGGTCCACGAGCCTGACCCACATGTGGTTTCGCTCCGATTTAGCAGATTGATTAACCGGTGAAGCTTTTGCTCCGGCCGGCGGCCAGGCCCGCATCGGGCCGGATCGGGCGATACCAGGCCTCGACGAAGGCGAAGGCTCCAAAGGCCATCAGGCCGGCCGATACAAACGCCAGCACTGCTTCCCCGAAAGGCTGCTCCAGCAGGGCCTGCAGCGCCCCGCCGAGGCTCCTGGCCTCCGAGGCGCGCGCATGCCAGCCGGCGGCCAGCATGAAGGCGCCGGCCGGCAGCATGGCCAGGCCGCGCCCGAAATAGCCCAGCCGCGCGAGCGCACCGGCCAAGGCGGCCGTCCGTGCGTCGCACTTCAGGTCGCGCCCGAAGTGATCGACGAAGGCCCGCACGACGCTGCCGAGCCCGGCCGCCAGGATGAAGAGGCCGAACCCCAGCACGAGCGCCTCGCCCAGCGGCCAGCTCAGCGCCTGCTCAACGAAGGCCCGGGTCTTCTCCTGGTCGTCCGCCTGGTGGAGATCCTCGATGGTGTCGATCAGGCCGAAGACCGAGACGGCAAGGCTTCCGTAGACCACGCCGCTGATCGCCTGGCCCGCGCGGCTGGCCCAGGCCTTGGGCGTGCGGCCCTGCCGATCGGCGTCGAACACCGACTGCAGCGCCCGCCAGCCGGCGAAGCCATAGAGACCAAGCCCGGTCAACCAGAGGAGAGCTAGTCCCGGCGGCCACCTTCCCCAGGCCTCCAGCGCGCCAAGCGCGCCTTCGGCTCTCGGCGTGAGCCCAGCGACGGCGAGCAGAGCGATGAGGCCGATGCTGATGTAGACGCTGCCTCGCGCCACATAGCCGAGCCGCGCGGCCGCCTCTGCCGACGCCGCCCACGGCGTTGCGGAGAATCGACGCCGGAGGCGTTCGAGAAAGGCGGTGCGACCTGTCATGGCAAGCTTCACCACGGCAACGCCGGCAGCTTGCCACGGTTCCCCTGCTTAGTGCGCGTCGTCCCAGTTCGAGGCCGCGCGAGCATCGACCACCAGCGGCACGCTCAGCGCCACGGCCGGCTCGGGCGCGGCCTCCATGACCCGCCGGGCGACAGCGATCACCGCCTCGGCCTCGGCTTCGGGGGCCTCGAAGATCAGTTCGTCGTGCACCTGCAGCAGCATCTTCGCCCTCAGCCCGGCGTCGCGCAGCGCAGCCGGCATCCTGACCATGGCCCGGCGGATCACGTCGGCCGCGGCGCCCTGGATCGGGGCGTTGATCGCGGCGCGGTCGGCGAACGAACGCTCGGCCTGGGATTTCCCCTGGGCGGCCGGGATGTGCACCTTGCGGCCGAAGATGGTGGTGACGAACCCCTCGGCGCGAACCTGGCGCTGCATGCGGTCCATGTAGGTCCGGATGCCGGGGAAGCGCTCGAAGTAGGTCTTGATGTAGGCCCCCGCCTCGTCGCGCGGGATCGAGAGCTGGTTGGCGAGGCCAAAGGCCGAGATGCCGTAGACGATGCCGAAGTTGATCGCCTTGGCGCGCCGGCGGGTCTCGGCCGGCATGCCCTCGACCGGCACGCCGAACATCTCCGACGCCGTGAGCGCATGGATGTCCACGCCGTCCTTGAAGGCCTGCTTGAGCTGGGGGATGTCGCCGATGTGGGCCAAGAGGCGCAGTTCGATCTGCGAGTAGTCGGCGCTGATCAGCACATGGCCCGGCTCGGCGATGAAGCATTTGCGGATCTTGCGACCCTCTTCGGTGCGGACCGGGATGTTCTGCAGATTGGGGTCTTCCGAGGCGAGACGGCCCGTGGTCGCTGCTGCGAGCTTGTAGGAGGTGTGGACGCGGCCCGTCTTCGCGTCGATCGCGGCCACCAGGTTGTCGGTGTAGGTGCCCTTGAGCTTGGAGAGCTGGCGCCAGTCCAGGAGGATGCGCGGCAGCTCATGGCCCTGGGCGGCAAGGTCCTCCAGGAGCGAGGCGTCGGTGGACTGCGCCCCGGTGGCGGTGGTCCGTCCGGACGCCAGCCCCATCTCGGTGAACAGCAGGTCGCCGATCTGCTTGGGTGAGCCGAGGTTGAACGGCCGACCGGCCACGCGATGGGCCTCCGCCTCCAACTCGCCCATCCGCAGCGCGAAGTCGTAGGAGAGCTTGCGCAGCTGGTCCGGGTCGACCCGGATGCCCGCCAACTCCATCTCGACCAGCACCTTGGGCATCGGCCGTTCGAGCGTCTCGTAGACGGTGAGCAACTTGGCGTGCGCCAGGCGCGGCCGCAGGTGCTCGTAGATGCGCAGGGTGACGTCGGCGTCCTCGGCGGCGTAGCAGGTCGCAGCCGTGAGCTCGACGTGCTTGAAGCTCTTCTGTCCCTTGCCGGTCCCCGCGACCGTCTTGAACGAGATCGGTTCGTGGTCGAGCAGGCGCTTGGAGAGCTCGTCCATGCCGTAGCTCTTGTGCAGGCCGCCCTCGAGCGCAAAGGCGATCAGCATGGTGTCGTCGACGGGCGCGACCCCGATCCCGTGCCGGGCCAGAACCGCCATGTCGTACTTGGCGTTCTGGGCGACCTTCAGCACGCCGGGCGCCTCGAACATCGGCTTCAGCCGTGCCAGCGCCTCGTCCAGCGGGATCTGGGCAAGCTCGATCGGCGCATCGAGCTGCAACCCGCCTTCGTGGTGCTGCTCGTGGCCAAGCGGGATGTAGCAGGCCTCGCCCGGCGCGACCGCCAGCGAGATCCCGCAGAGGCTGGCGCTGGAGGACGAGAGCGCATCGGTCTCGGTGTCGAAGGCGACGACGCCGGCGGCGTGAGCGCGCGCGATCCAGGCGTCGAGCGTGGCGAGGTCGCGCACGCAGGTGTAGGCGTTGACGTCGATGGCGCCGTGCGTGGGCGCGGTCGGCGCCTTGGTCTCGGGAGCAGGCGTGGCGGCCGGCTCCGCGCCCCCGGTGCGCGCCTCGTTCACCCGCCGCGACAGGGAGCGGAACTCCATCTTGTCGAGGAAGGCCTGCAGGGTCTCGGCGTGCGGCTCTTCGACGGCCAAGTCGTCGACGGGCGCAGGCAAGGGCGTGTCGCAGTCGAGCTGCACCAGCTGGCGCGACAGGCGGATCTGATCGGCGAAGTCGATCAGGGTCTGACGGCGTTTGTCCTGCTTGATCTCGCCGGCGCGGGCCAGCAGCGTGTCGAGGTCGCCGTATTCGGTGATCAGGGCAGACGCCGTCTTGATGCCGATGCCCGGGGCGCCCGGCACGTTGTCGACGCTGTCGCCGCAGAGCGCCTGGACGTCGACCACCTTGTCCGGCGTGACGCCGAACTTCTCGAACACCTGCTCGGCGCCGATCTTGAGGTTCTTCATGGTGTCGAGCATGAAGACCTGCGGCCCGACGAGTTGCATCAGGTCCTTGTCGGACGAGACGATCAGCACCTCGCCGCCCAGGTCGCGCACCTTGCAAGCGTAGGCCGCGATCAGGTCGTCGGCCTCGTAGCCCGGCAGCTCCAGGCAGGGCACGCCGAACGCCTTGGTCGCCTCGCGAACCAGCGGGAACTGCGGGATCAGGTCCTCGGGCGGCGGCGGGCGATGGGCCTTGTACTGGTCGTAGAGCTTATTGCGGAAGGTCTTCTCCGAGTGGTCGAACACCACCGCCAGGTGGGTCGGCGCATCCGCCTCGGCCTTCATGTCGACCAAGAGCTTCCAGAGCATGTTGCAGAAGCCCTGCACGGCGCCCACCGGCAGGCCGTCCGACTTGCGGGTCAGCGGCGGCAGCGCGTGAAAGGCCCGGAAGATGAACCCCGAGCCGTCCACCAGATAGAGCCGGACCTTCGGCCCGTCCTGGGTCGGATCGCGCGGAATATCGCCAAGGGTTTCGGGGACGGCGTCGAGGGTGTCGGTCATGGGAGCAAGATAGGGCGGCGAGGTCGCGAGGTCATCTGCTCCCACCGACTGTCATCCCGGAAAGTGCGCGGCACTTGTCCGGGACCCAATCGCGCGAGGCCATCCATGGCAGGGAAAATCGGCCGCCGGCCCAGGTTCAGTCGAGACCCAGGGCGCTCCTAGGGTAACCCCCGATTGTCTGGGGTCACGCCGCGGCCATCGTCCGCCCGTGCACGGCGCGCCCGCCCGGCGACGCCGTTGCCATCCTCACTGGGAAGAGTGCCTCATGCCAAACGGAAAACCCAACATCCTCTTCATCATGGGCGACGATATCGGCTGGTATAACGTCAGCGCCTACAACCTCGGCGTGATGGGCTATCGCACGCCCAATATCGACCGGATCGCCCAGGAAGGCGCCCTCTTCACCGACTGGTACGGCCAGCAGAGCTGCACGGCCGGCCGCGCGGCGTTCCTCACCGGCCAGTCGCCGATCCGCACGGGCCTAACCAAGGTCGGCCTGCCAGGCGCGACCCTCGGCCTTGGTCCGGATGATCCTTGCATCGCCCAGATCATAAAGGCCCAGGGTTACGCCACCGCCCAGTACGGCAAGAACCACTTGGGCGACCGCGACGAACACCTGCCGACCATGCACGGCTTCGACGAGTTCTTCGGCAACCTCTACCACCTGAACGCGGAGGAGGAGCCCGAGAACCCGGATTACCCGAAGGACCCGAAATTCAAGGAGCGGTTCGGCCCGCGCGGGGTGCTGAAGTGCAAGGCCGACGGCAAGGGCGGCCAGACGATCGAGAACACAGGCGCCCTGAACAAGAAGCGCATGGAGACCATCGACGAAGAATTCCTGGAAGGGGCCAAGGACTTCATCAAGCGCAGCAACTCGGCCGGCGGCCCGTGGTTCTGTTATTTCAATACGACCCGCATGCACATCTTCACGCACCTCAAGAAGGAGTCGGACGGCAAGACGGGTTTCGGTGTCTATCCCGATGGCATGGTGGAACACGACGGCCATGTCGGGCAGTTGCTGGCGCTCGTCGACGAGCTCGGCGCCGCCGATGACACCATCGTGGTCTACACGACCGACAACGGCGCCGAGGTGATGACCTGGCCGGATGGCGGTACGACGCCGTTCCGCGGCGAGAAGGCGACGAACTGGGAAGGCGGATTCCGCGTGCCGTGCGCCATTCGGTGGCCCGGCGTGATCAAGCCCGGGACGGTGGTGAACGATCTCTGCGCACACGAGGACTTCTTGCCGACCCTGGCCGCTGCGGCAGGTGATGCCGATGTCGTGGACAGAATCCGCAAGGGCGGGAAGATTGGGGACAAGACCTTCAAGGTGCACCTCGACGGCCACAACCTGATCCCGTTCTTCAAAGGCGAGGAGAAGGAATCGCCGCGCGAAGGCTTCATGTACTGGAGCGACGACGGCGACCTGATGGCGCTGCGGGTCCGCCACTGGAAGATCACCTTTATGATGCAGGAACACACGGGCCTGGACGTCTGGAAGCGCCCGTTCACCAGCCTGCGCGGGCCGGACCTCTACAACCTGCGTTCCGATCCTTTCGAGAGAGGTCCAGAGTCCCTCGAGTACGCGAAATGGATGATGGAGCGCGCATTTCTGCTCGTGCCCGCCCAGGCCATCGTCGGGAAGGTGCTCGAGAGCTTCAAGGAGTTCCCGCCGCGCGCCAAGGCGGCCAGCTTCACGGTCGGTGACGCCATGGAGAAGATCACCACCGCGAGCCCGCAGCAGAACTAGGGCCGCGCTGCATCGCTAGGGCGACCTCGGCAGGCTCTACCCGAACCGCTTGTTGAGGTTGCCCAACTCCGGCCCGGCCGAGAACGCCTTCGGGTCGCCGTCCTGGGGGGGCCCGCGTAGGCCGAGGCGAACGGGGTCCCGCCGGAGTTGACGCGGCGCCTCCGACCGCCGGCTAGGTCTTGATGTAGGTCACCTTGCCGTCGTCGAGGTCGTAGCGTGCGGCGACGATCTTGAGCTTTCCGGCCGTCACGCGGGCTTTCAGCGGCGGGCTGTCGGCCAATATCTCAGCCGCGGAGTGGGCGGCGTTCAGGGATATCGCCGCGTCCAGCTTATCCGGGGCGGAAGCTGGGACAGCTTTGACGGATGGGGCGATCAGCGCGGCGAGGGCGCCTATCCGGGTGTCCCTGTCGTCCTCCGATCCATGGCCGTCGAGAGCGGCGGCCGTGGCTGTCACCGCGCCGCAACGCGCGTGGCCCAGCACCATCACCAGGGCGGAGCCCGTGTGGATCACCGAATACTCGATTGAGGCCAGGATCGCGTCGTCGACCACATTGCCGGCCACCCGCACCACGAAGAGGTCGCCAAGCCCCTGGTCAAAGATCAGCTCGGGGGCGACGCGACTATCTGCGCAGGCGAGGATCGTGGCGAAGGGGTGCTGGCCGTTCGCAAGCGCCCTGCGGCGGCCCGGATCCAGATGCGCATGTTTCGCATGTCCGGCGACGAACCGCGCGTTGCCGGCGGCCAGGCGCCCCATGGCGACCTCGGGCGTGACCGCGACCTCCGCGCCGTGCGTCTCAGCAAAGGCCCTGGTGGCTGACACGAGCCCGACACCCGCGCCACAGATCACGCCGCGCCGTGACAGGCCGAGACGGCCCAGTCCCCGTTCGAATTCCATGATCTCGCCTCGCATAGTGATAGGACGCCCGTCGGTGATGGGGATCGCAGGCCGCCCCGGCGCGCTCCGGCTGAACGACGCTATCTCGATGCGGCCCCGGCGGCATCGGGCGAAACCCGTGTTCAACGGCGCCGCTTCCCCTATGCGGACCGAACGTCGGGCGGCTCTACCCGAACCGTTTGTTGAGGTTGCCGAGGCCGTCGGGGTCATTGGCGAAGGCAGAGGGGTCGCCGTCGGCGAGGTAGGCGGCGACGCCCTTGGCCAGGCGGGCGTAGGCCGCGCGGAATGCGCCTCCGCCCGAGCTCACCCGCCGCACGCCCAGCGCCTGCAGCTGTGCGGCGGGCGCGAGCTTCGGCATGAGCATGATGTTGAGCGGCAAGGCGATCGCCTTGGCCAGGCGGCCGATGAGCTCGCTGTCGCTGGGGCCGGGCACGAAGATGCCGCTGGCGCCGGCCGCTGTGTACTGGGCCGCGCGGGCCACGGTGTCGGTGTAGGCGGCCTCACCCTCGGCCAGGCCCTTCAGGTAGACGTCGATGCGGGCGTTGATGAACAGCGGCACGCCCGCCGCGGCGGCGGCCTCGCGCGCGGCGTCGATCTTGCGGGCGTGAAGGCCCGGGTCGCGCCGCCCGTCCTCCAGGTTGATCCCCACGGCACCAGCGCCGATCACCGCCTTGATGGTCTCGCGGAGCTGGCCGAGGTCGTCGGTGTAACCGCCCTCGATGTCGGCGGTCACCGGGACCTTCACCACCCGAGCCACGGTCTCGATGGTGGAGAGGAGCTTGGCGAGCGGCAGCGTGTCGCCGTCCGGATAGCCGTGCGCCCAGGCGACGGCAGCGGATGAGGTGGCCACGGCCTTGGCCCCGGCGTCCTCCATGATCGCAGCGCTGGCCGCGTCCCAGGCGTTGGGCAGGACCAGGATGTCGGGGCCCGCATGCAGCGCGCCGAATGCCTCGGCCTTGGTCTTCTGGTCCATCGTCCGCTCCTGGTTGCTTGAGGCTTAGACGTAGATACGCGGGGGTCTGTGACAAGGATAAGCATCGGCCCATGCCAAGCGCTGGCGGTTTCCGGCTGTCGACGGCGGGCAGGCGTGGTGGCAAAATTTCACGATGGGAGGCCGCCATGACCGAGCAAGTTCCCATTGAAACCGTCTCCGCCGAGAAGATCGCGGTGCTCGCCGATTGCCACATCCATCCCGGCGGAGGACCGGAATTCCCGCCCGCCGTCCTCGCCGCGCTACGCAGCGCCGACCTGATCGTGACGCTGGGCGACATGGGAGACGCCACCGCGCTGGACCAGTTGTCCGCCATCGCCCCGGTGATCGGCACGCACGGCGCCGACGATTCCGACGACCCGCGTACGGCGCCGCAGTTCCGGGCGCTGAGTCTCGGGCCGGCCGGCGTCCTTGGCTGCGTGTTCGACGCGACGGCCGCCGGCCTGGCCATGGGTTCCGAGCCGTTTGCGCCCGCCCCGGGATGGATGGCCGCCGCCGAAGGGATCTTTGGGCCTGACGCCCGCGTCCTGCTGCACGCCGCCACCCACAGGCAGGAGATCGCCAGCGTGGACGGCTGGACCGTGATCAATCCCGGCAGCGCGGTGCTGCCCGCCGAGGGCGCCCAGCGCAGTTTCGCCCTGCTCACGGTCAGGGACGGCGCCGTGACGGCGGAAATCGTCACGCCCTAGGGCCCAGCTTCGCACCGCCACGCGAAACCCTGTATGACCGCGCCGTGACCGCCGCGGCTCTTTCCCGACTGACCCTAACCGACTTCCGCTCCTATGCGCGGGCCGACCTCGTGCTGGATGGGCGGCCGGTCTATCTGGTCGGGCCGAACGGGGCGGGGAAGACCAACCTCCTGGAGGCGGTCAGCCTGTTCACGCCTGGCCGGGGCCTGCGCGGATCGAGCCTGGCCGAGGTCGGGCGCCGCCTGCCAGGAGAGCCGGTCGGCCGCGCTTGGGCTGTCGCCGCCGTCGTCTCGGCGAACGGCGAGGAGACCAAGGTCGGCACCGGCGTCGGCGAGCCCGGAGCTGCGCGGCGTGCGGTGCGGATCGAGGGCGAGACCGTCCCGCCTGGCCGATTGGCGGACCATCTGCGCCAGGTCTGGCTGACGCCGGCCCAGGACCGCCTCTTCCTGGAGGGCGCCAGCGATCGGCGGCGGTTCTTCGACCGGCTGGTGTTCGCCGCCGTCCCGCGGCACGCCGCCCACGCCCAGGCTTATGAGAAGTCCAATCGCGAGCGGATGCGGCTCCTGACCGATGAGGGCGGGCCGCCCGACGCGGCCTGGCTCGACGCGCTCGAAGCCCGCCTGGCCGAAGCCGGCGCCCTGATGGCCGAGGCCCGCGCCCAGACGCTGGCCGCCCTGCAGACCGAGATCGATGAACGGGGCGAGCGGCCCTTCCCTCAGGCCAGGCTGTCGCTGACGGGCGAGTGGGAGCAGATGGCCGCCGCGGGCGCCGAGATTGCCGACATCGAGTCGAAACTGGCCCAGGCGCTGGCCCTTGCACGGCCCCGCGACGCCGCCGCCGGCCGGGCGCTGACCGGCCCGCACCGGGGCGACCTGGCGGTGATCCACGCCGAAAAGGACCGCCCGGCCGCGGAATGCTCCACCGGCGAGCAGAAAGCGCTGATCCTGAACCTGGTCCTAGCCCAGGCTGCTCGCCTCGCCCGCGCCGAAGCGTCGCCCAGCCCGATCCTGCTGCTCGACGAAGTTGCCGCCCACCTCGACGCGCGGCGCCGCGGCGCCCTCTTCGACGAGATCGAGGCGCTGGGCCTGCAGGCCTTCCTGACCGGGACGGACGAGATGCTCTTCCACGGCCTGGCCGGCCGGTCTCAAGGCTTCCGGGCGGAGGGCTCGGAGCTGACGGCGGTGGAGTAGGGCGGCCCTGCCGGGCTCACTTGAGCGCCCAACCGCCGTCCACATTCAGCACCTGTCCGGTCATGAACCCCGCGGCGTCGGAGGCTAGGAAGGCGACCGCGCCAGTCAGGTCATCCACCTCGCCCTGGCGGGCGATGCACTGCTGCCCGACGACCAGGTCGACGATACTCTGCAGTTTGCCTCCGCCGATGGCGCGGCCCTCGCGCTCGACCTTCGGTGGGACGAGTCCCGGCGCCACGGCGTTCACGGTGACGCCGTAAGGTCCCAGCTCCCGGGCTAGCGCACGGGTCAACCCCACAATCCCGCCCTTGGCCGAGATGTAGGGCGTCAGCTCTGTGGGCTGGCCCTGGTCGAAGGTCGTCGAGGTGATGTTGATGATCCGTCCGCGCCGCGCCGCCTTCATCTGCGGAATGACGGCGCGGGCGCAAAGCCACGTCCCCGTCAGGTTGATCGCCAGGACCCGGTTCCACTCGTCCAGCGAGAAGTCCTCGGCCGGCTTTGGCGTCGCGAAGACCCCACCCGCATTGTTGACCAGCACCGATATCTCGCCGAGCGTCGCCTGGGCCGCGGCCATGCCGGCCGCGACGGAGGCTTCCGACGCGACATCCATGGCGACTGCGCAGGCCGAGGCGCCTGTCGCGGAGATGGCCTCGGCGACCTCACGGGCGCCCGCTTCGTTGATGTCGGCGACGGCGACCGCCGCACCCTGGGCCGCTAGCAGCTCCGCATAGCCTCGACCCAGTCCCTGCGCAGCTCCGGTGACCAGCGCGACCTTGCCGTCCAACATCCGATGCCCTCACTTTGAAGGCTCGCACCCTAGATGCTTAGATATCTAATCGTCTAGCTGGGAAACGGTCTGAGACAGACGGGCTGCAGCAGTCTCATTAGGCCCTCCGACCTCTCACGCTCGGCCATCGGAGCCTGCCGTCGCGCCATGCCGCCACATGCCCGCAAAAGAGTGCAGAATCAGCACCCAATCCCTATATAGAACCCATGAATTCGCCGTTGGCCCAGCCATCGGCGCGATGCATGCGGGCCGCGCCAGTTCGAGCGGCGAAACCGCCTCCAGCTGGACATGTGATGAGCGAAGACAACGAGACCCCCGAAGACGCCGCCGAGGGCAATGGCCAGGCTGAATATGGCGCAGAGAGCATCAAGGTCCTGAAGGGCCTGGACGCCGTGCGCAAGCGGCCGGGGATGTATATCGGCGACACCGACGACGGCTCGGGCCTGCATCACATGGTCTATGAGGTGGTCGACAACGCCATCGACGAGACCCTGGCCGGCTGGGCCAGCCGGGTCGAAGTGATCCTGAACGCCGACGGCTCGGTGACGGTCACCGACGACGGCCGCGGCATCCCGGTGGACATCCACGAAGGCGAGGGCATCTCCGCGGCCGAGGTCATCATGACCCAGCTGCACGCCGGCGGAAAATTCGACCAGAACTCCTACAAGGTCTCGGGCGGCCTTCACGGCGTGGGCGTCTCAGTGGTGAACGCGCTCTCCGAGTTCCTGCGGCTGAAGATCTACCGCGGCGGCAAGTCCTACGAGATGGAGTTCCGGCTCGGGGATTCCGTCGCCCCGCTGAAGGAGACCGGCGACGCGCCGATGCGCGAGAACGGCCAGCCGCTCTCGGGCACCGAAGTCACCTTCATGCCCTCGCTGGAGACCTTCGCGTTCATCGATTTCGACCGGCACACCCTGGAGCACCGGCTGCGCGAGCTGGCGTTCCTGAACTCCGGCGTGACCATCTGGCTGAAGGACCACCGCGGGGCCGAGCCCTTCGAGGAGGTCATGCACTATGATGGCGGCGTGGAAGCCTTCGTGCGCCACCTCGATAAGGCCAAGACGCCGCTCCTCAAGGAGCCAATTGTGATCCGCGGCAAGCGCGAGAATGTCGAGATCGACCTCTCGCTGTGGTGGAACGACGGCTACCACGAGAACGTACTGTGCTTCACGAACAACATCCCGCAGCGGGACGGCGGCACCCACCTGGCGGCGTTCCGCTCGGCGCTGACGCGGATCATCACCGGCTATGCCGACTCCAGCGGCGCAGCCAAGCGCGAGAAGGTCTCGGTCGGCGGTGAAGACGCCCGCGAGGGCCTGACCTGCGTGCTCTCGGTCAAGGTGCCGGATCCGAAGTTCTCCTCCCAGACCAAGGACAAGCTGGTCTCCTCAGAGGTGCGCCCGGCCGTCGAGGGCCTGGTGCAGGAAGGGCTCGGCTCCTGGTTCGAAGAGCATCCGACCGAAGCCCGCCTGATCGTGCAGAAGATCGCCGAAGCGGCCGCGGCCCGCGAGGCCGCCCGCAAGGCCCGCGAACTCACCCGCCGCAAGTCGGCGCTGGATATCTCGTCGCTCCCCGGCAAGCTCGCCGACTGCGCGGAGAAGGACCCGGCCAAGTCCGAGATCTTCATCGTCGAGGGGGATTCCGCCGGCGGCTCGGCCAAGCAGGCCCGCAACCGCGACAACCAGGCGATCCTGCCTCTGCGGGGCAAGATCCTCAACGTCGAGCGCGCCCGCTTTGACAAGATGCTGGGGTCCGAGCAGATCGGCACCCTGATCACCGCACTGGGCGCCGGCATCGGCCGCGACGACTTTGATATCGAGAAGCTGCGCTACCATAAGATCGTGCTGATGACTGACGCCGACGTCGACGGCGCCCACATCCGCACCCTGCTTCTCACCTTCTTCTACCGGCAGATGCCGGAGGTGATCGAGCGCGGCTACCTCTATATCGCCCAGCCGCCGCTCTATAAGGCGTCCAAGGGCAAGTCGATCCGCTACCTGAAGGACGATCCCGACCTCGAGATCTACCTGATTGACGAGGGCGTGGACGGCGCGACGCTCGACCTTTCCAGCGGCGAGCGGATCACGGGCAAGGACCTCCTGGCGATGGTCCAGACCGCGCGGGGGGCCAAGGCCAACGTCGAGCGGCTGGCGGCGCGGGCTCCGGCCTTCGCCATCGAGCAGGCGGCGCTCGCGGGCCTGCTGGCCGGCGGCGACCCGGCCGCGGCGGCCGCGCGCCTCGACCTCTATGCCGAGGAGGGCGATGGCGCCTGGTCCGGCGCGCCCGGCGAACAGAACAGCTTCGTCTTCTCCCGTGTGAAGCGCGGCGTCTCCGAGCGCATCGTGCTGGACGAGCTCCTGCTGCACGCCGCCGATGCGCGTCGCCTGGCGGAGCGGTCGAAGGAGCTAGCCGAGATCTTCGCCGGCCGCGCCACCTTCACCCGCCGCGACCGCGCCACGGTGGTGCGCGGGCCGATCGACCTGGTCAACGCGGTGATGGACAACGGCCGCCGCGGCCTCTCCGTGCAGCGCTACAAGGGCCTCGGCGAAATGAACGCCGACCAGCTCTGGGAAACTACGCTGGACGCCGACGCGCGGACCCTGCTGCAGGTGAAGGTCAACCATGCCGACGACGCCGACGGCATGTTCACCCGCCTGATGGGCGACCTCGTCGAGCCCCGCCGCGAGTTCATCCAGGAAAACGCCCTCGACGCCGAGGTCGACGTCTAGGCGCCGACGCCAGATGGCCGTCCTCGTCCTCGGCGGATACGGCCTGATCGGCTCGGCGGTGGTGGCGCGGCTTTGCGATCGGCCGGTCGTCGGCCTTGGCCGAGATGTCGCCGTGTCGCGACGACGTTGGCCGGGCGTCGACTGGCGTGAAGCCGACCTCGCCCAACTGTTGCGGGCCGAGGACTGGACGCCGCTGCTTGCGGGTGTCGAGTCGGTCGTCAATGCGGCCGGTGTTCTACAGCAGGGCCTGCGCGACGACGTCGCCGGTGTGCAGGAGCGGGCCATGCTGGCGCTCTATGCAGCGGCGCGCCAGACCGGGATCAAGCGCATCGTCCAGATCTCAGCCGTGGGCGCTGAGCCGCGAGCCTCCACGGAGTTTCTTCGCAGCAAGGCCCGGGCGGATGATGCTTTAAGGGCGTCTGGCTTGGACTATGTGATCCTTCGGCCGGGCCTGGTGATCTCATCGGCCGCCTATGGCGGCACGGCGTTGATTCGGGGGCTCGCCGCGTTTCCGGCCCTGCTTCCGTTGGTGCTTGCGGACAGCCGCGTCCAGACCGTTTGCGTCGAGGATGTCGCCGAGGCCGTTGCCCGGGCTTTGGACTCGGCCCCGTCCGGAACGATTGTCGATCTTGTAGAGCGGCCGATCCATTCGCTGGCGGAGATCGTCACGCGATTCCGCGCCTGGCTGGGTTTGGGGGCCGCGCCTGTGGTGCGGCTGCCCGACCTTATCGGCCGGTTGGCGGCCGCCTCGTCAGACTTGCTCGGTTGGCTGGGCTGGCGGTCGCCGTTGCGCTCGACCGCCTTGGCGGTGATGCGCGAGGGTGTCCTCGGCGATCCAGTCCCAGGACCGATGCTGCTAGGTCGCGAACTGCGGACGCTTCCCCAGACTCTCGCCGCCTTGCCCGCCGGGCCGCAGGAACTGTGGTTCGCGCGGCTTTGGCTAGCCAAGCCATTGATCCTCGGTGTGCTTAGCGTCTTCTGGATCGCATCCGGGGCCGTGACGCTCGGCCGGTTAGATGAGGCTGTTTCCGTGTTGACCGGCCGCGGTTCTCCGACGGCCCTAGCTTGGGCGATTGCCTTCGGTGGCGGCGTGACGGATATCGCGCTGGGCTTGCTGCTCTTGATGCGGCCCCTGGCTGGCGTGGCGTTGAAGGGCATGATCGCGCTCACCTTGGCCTACCTTGCAGGCTCGCTCGTGTTCACGCCCGACCTCTGGCTTGATCCGCTAGGGCCGATGGTGAAGGCCATCCCGACTCTTGTATTGGCGCTCGTCGCTCTCGCGATCCTGGACGAACGTTGATGGACTGGGTGTCGGTCCTGCGGTGGCTGCACGTCATCGGCGCGACGGTGCTGCTCGGCACGGGCGCGGGTATCGCCTTCTTTATGGTCAGGGCCCAGCGCACGGGTCGGGCGGAACTGATCGCCCATGTCGCCGACACCGTCGTCGTCGCCGATTTCCTGTTCACGGCCACTGCCGTGGTAGCGCAGCCCGTCACTGGCGCGCTCCTGGCGCGATCGCTCGGCTGGTCGCTCGCAGAGGGTTGGATCGCCCTCTCCCTGGCCCTCTACGTTCTGACGGGACTCTTCTGGTTGCCGGTCGTGCGCATACAGATTCGGTTGCGGGACTTAGCCCTTACGGCCAGCGCCAGCGGCGAGCCGCTACCGCAAGAAGCGCGCCGGCTCTTTCGAATCTGGATCGCATGCGGCTTCCCGGCCTTCGGCGCGGTGCTGGCGATCCTGTGGCTGATGCTGACGCGGCCCGCGATCCCGACGCCCTGGAGCTAAGCGTCTGGTCGCCGCAGCGCTTCGCCCCGGCCCACCTCTACCGCGGGGCTCAGGTGGGGATCCAGCAGGTGGGCGAGACGGACCTTACCTGATCATCGCCTATCCGCTGCCGAAGGATTAGGGCTCCGACGCCTGGTTTTGCGTCACCGGCCCTACGGCTGCGTGTCAGTGGCGTGACAACCACGCCACCGTTGCCCCGAAGACACGCTTTGGTGGTGTAGCGTCCGCGACATCGAATCGCAGGGGCTCCCCATGATCAACTCCATTTCGCGCCGGATGACTCTGGCGTGCGGCGCGGCGGCGGCTGTGCTCACTTTCGCCACCGGAACACTCGCCCAGACCACGACCCAGGTCGAAGAGGTGATCGTCACCGCACAGAAGAAGTCCGAAAACATCAACGACGTGCCGCTGTCGGTGACGGCGATCTCGGGCGAGAAGCTGGCCGTCATCCTCTCGTCGGGCGGCGACATCCGTGTGCTCTCCGGCCGAGTGCCCAGCGTGGTCCTGGAATCCAGCTTCGGCCGAACTTTCCCGCGCCCCTACATCCGCGGCCTCGGCAACACCGACTTCGACATCAACGCCTCGCAGCCGGTTTCCTTCGTCTATGACGAAGTGGTCCTGGAAAACCCGGTGCTGAAGGGCTTCCCGCTGTTCGACATCGGCCAGGTGGAAGCGCTGCGCGGTCCGCAAGGCACCCTCTTCGGCCGCAACACCCCGGCCGGCGTGCTGAAGTTCGACAGCGTCAAGCCGACCAAGGACTTCGAAGGCTATGGCTCGGCCTCGTACGCCACTTTCTCGACCATCAACCTGGAGGGCGCGGTCTCCGGCCCGATCCTGGGCGACACGCTGACGGGCCGCA
>Ga0068864_100001422_pt1 | contig 19782 bp, 14 predicted proteins | sample KBSSwiS72_FD_66586 | JGI IMG/M metagenome (GOLD analysis project Ga0068864, IMG submission 66586) | Switchgrass rhizosphere microbial communities from Kellogg Biological Station, Michigan, USA - KBS Switchgrass S7-2 | ecosystem: Host-associated > Plants > Roots > Rhizosphere > Soil ... | reverse complement strand
TGTCAGCGGCGACAACGTTCAGGAGTCGTGCAACGACCGTTGCGACGCCGCGAAAATGTTGTGGTCCGCGCATCGCGCCTTCGAGGACGTCTTCGAGCCCGCCGACGGCGACGGTCGTCGCAGCGCCGGACGGATACATGTCGCTCACCGTCGGAGCAAAAAGCGCGTCGACGCCTTCGACGCGCGCCGCCGCGGCGTCGGACTCCTCGGTGCGTGGGTAGGCGGCAAGATCCGCGGGGTCGTTGAACTGTGCCGGGTTCACGAACAGCGACACCACCACGATGTCGCAATCAGCGCGTGCTTGTCGGATGAGCGACAAGTGGCCTTCGTGGAACGCGCCCATCGTCGGCACGAACCCGATGCGCTTTCCGTCCGCGTGCCAGGCGTCGGCGCGCGTGCGCATGGCAGTGCTCGTCCCAATGATCTCCATCAGCCAGACGCGTCGGCGCGGGTCGTCGAAGCCAACTCGCGGGTGGCTCGATCGAGCGCATCCCAGAGGGCGAGCTGGCCTGGCTCGTGTTCGGCGACGGCGGCCCGTTGTCGGCGCACGGTTGTTTCATCGCCGCGGGCGATTGGTCCCGTGAGCGCATGAGGACCGTGCCGCTCCCAGTTGTCGAGCGCCGAGCGTGCGAGGCGCGCGAGATGGCGTCGCTCGACGCCGGTCGGTGCCGCGATTTGCTCGGCGGCGTCCTCGATCGTGACGAGGTAATTCGACGCCATCGACGCCGCGGCGTGATAGAGGGGACGGAGTGCGTCACTCACGACAATAACGTCCATGCCGAGTCGGGCGGCCATCTCTCTCGCCACCGCCAGGGCCGCAGCGTCGCGACCGGCGACGGCACACGCCGCGCCGCGGAACCCGGGGAACCCATCCGTCACGGCAAGCAACGGATGGGTCGAGAATGCGCGGTGGTTGCCCAACACGTCGAGCGGCAATGCACCGGCGCAATGGCCGACGAACGGCCCGAGCGGGATCTCCGTCGCGGCGCTGGCGATTACGTCATCGGGAACGCAGAGCAGGACCACGTCTTGTTCCGTGAACGTCGGACGCGGGTCGTGCCGACTCAACGGCCCAACGACGGCTGCGCCGCTCGCCGCGAGGGCCGGCGCGATTGCTCGACCGAGACGCCCGGCGCCAATGACGATGATTTGCGTGGCGCTGGCCGGGATTGGCGAGGTCATGATGACGGAAAATAAGCGGCGCCGGTGGCCACTCGCGCGATTGGAGTCTGGAGGGTAAACGTTCTGTGGCGCCGTAACGTCTGAGGAATGTGTCAGCGCACTCCACAGCGATCGTGAGTCAGGGAGACGACGACCTCCAGTCCCTCGCGGCGGAGGTACGTTCCGGCCGGAAGGCTGCGCTCGAGCAGCTTCTCGATCGGGTTCAGGCGCGCGTCCGTCGATGGGCGGCGCGGTTCACGTCGGATGCAGACGCGGCTGAGGACATCGCCCAGGACGTCCTGATCGGACTGGAGCGGCGCGTTCAGCGGTTCGACGGCGAAAGCCGCTTCTCGACGTGGCTGTTCAGCGTGACGCGGAACGTCGCGCTGTCACGTCGGCAGCGCGACCTGAGACGCGCGGCACTCATCGCCGAGCAGCAGAGCCTCGCCGCGGACGACGCGCCCGATGTCCGCGACCCGGACGCAGTACGGCTGGCGGCACTCGCGCTTCAGTACTTCGACGGGCTGCCGCCGCAGCAGAAACGGATCTTCGAGCTCGTAGACATTCGAGGTCTGACGCCGGCGGAGGTCGCGCGCCGCTTCTCGATGGAGCAGTCCACCGTTCGCGGAAATCTCTTCAAGGCACGACGATCGATTCGCGAGCAGTTGCTTCAGCACCACGAACGACTTCTGAAGGAGTACCGATCATGACATGCGACGACGCACGCGAAGCCATGATGACGGCCGACCCGCCGGAATTGCTCGGACACGGGTCTGGAGCGCTTGTGGGGCACCTTGGCAGCTGCCCAGCATGCGCGGAAAAGGCGAAGGTGTTGGGCTCCGCGCTTTCGCCGCTCGCCGCGACGGTGAATCGGCGGAGCCATCGTCGGGCAGCGCTCGTGGTCGGAATTCCGGCGGCGGCCGCCGCCGTGGTTCTCGGTGTTCTGATTGCCCAACCGGATGATGGCGTTGTCGTCGTGCAGCGCGCGGCAATACCCGCAAACGTCGTCTCGGTGGACGTCAAAGCAGGCCAACACGCCACGGTTCTCAAGACCAGCGATCCCAAGGTGACGGTGGTCTGGATCTCTCCCGGAGGTAGCGAGTGAAAACGACTTCTTTGCTGGCGACGGGCTTGCTGCTCTTGGGCGGCGCTGCGTATTCGGCGGCACAACAGCAATCGAGCGCGACAAGGCCGCCGATCAAGACCGAGCAGCCGTTTCTCGTCAAGACGGTTCCACTGCATCATCTGCGATCGCAGGACGCGGTGAAGTTATTGTCGCCGTACGTCCAGACTCAGGGCGGCGGTGTGTACGAGGCTTCGGCTTCTTCGAGCATTCGAGCCGTGACCATTCGGGAAATCCAAACGGTGTTCAACGAGATGATGGCGGTGCTCGAGCGATACGATCGGGATCCGGCGACGGTCGTGCTCAACTTCCAGCTCATTGCCGCGGAGAACACCAACACGCGCGATCCGGCGGTGGCGAGTCTCGACACGCTGCTCCGCAGCGTTCTCAAATTCTCTGGATACCGCCTCCTCAGCACGTCGGTCGCGGCGGCAAGCGAGGGCCAAATGGTATCGCAGACCATTTCGGCGGACGGCGATCCTTTGCTGTTGAGCGTTCAAATCAGCGAGCTGCGCAGCGAGGGCAACGACGCGAGCGTGCAACTGTACGTTCAGCTGAATCGGCAGAGCATTCCGGCGACCCCGCAAAACGGCGGGAACGGGCGGCCGGCGAGTGAGCTGTTCTCGACGGGCGTGCGCGTGCCGATCGGTCAGACCGTCGTTCTCGGAACCTCGGCGGCCGAAGGCGGAACGCGCGCGATGATCCTCACGGTCCGCCCGCAGCTCGCCAAGAAATAGCTCAGTCCATCCGCAGCGCCACGAGCGGGTCCACGCGGCTCGCTCGTCGCGCCGGGATGTAGCAAGCGAGAAGCGCTACGCCGCCCAGCACCACCGTTACGGCGACGAAGGTCAACGTGTCGGTCGCCGGGATGCCAAAGAGTTGATTGCGGAGGAATCGGCCGGCGCCGATTGAAAGAGCGAGTCCCACGACGACGGCGACGGCGACGAGTCGCAAACCGTCACCGATCACCATGCGGCGAACCCGCGCCGCATCCGCGCCGAGCGCGATACGAATTCCGACCTCCTGCGTTCGCTGCGCGACGGTGTAGCTCAACACGCCGTACACGCCGACGACGGCGACGAGGAGCGCTACCAAGGCAAAGAGCCCGGTGAGCCACATCATCGTCTTCTTCGACTGCACCACGCCGGACAGATCCTCGTCCATCGACCGGAAGCGCCAGATCGGCTGATCGCGGTCCACGCGCCAGACCGCCTCGCGCACGGCTCGCGCAAAGTCGGTCGGGTTGCCCTTCGTTCGCACGACGATGCTGGTGAAGACCTGCGGCCGCTGCGCGTGCGCGACGTAGCCCTGAAGCAACTGAGCTTCGTTGAGCGTGTAGTGCTTCGCGTCGCCGACGACGCCGACGACCGTCCACCATCCCTCGTTGCCGAACTGAATCCGCTTTCCAATGGCGGACTGGCCCGGCCAGGTTCGTTCCGCGAACGATTTGTTGACGACGATGACGTGCGGCGCGTCGCCGCGATCTGCCGCGGCGAAGTCGCGGCCCGAGAGCACCGGGATATGCATCGTCGCGAAATAGCCGGGCGTCACGCTGTTGATCTGCATCATCGGCGCGTCGCCGACCTTCACAGGCTGCTGGCCCTCGAGGACGACCGGGTACGACTCGCCGTTCTGGCTGAGCGGCGATGCCCGTACCAATGCCGCGCCCTCTACGCCGGGGATGGCGCGGAGCTCGGCCACCGTTCGCTCGAACATCGCCCAGATCTTCACCGGCGAGTCGTACTTTGCGACGGGCAGGCGGAACTGCGCGGTGAGCAGATTGTCGCCGTCGAACCCGGGATCGACGCGCTGAAGCGCCTGAAGCGATCGCGTGAGAAGACCGGCAGTCGCGAGAAGGACGAGCGACAACGCGAGCTGCACGACGACGAGCGTGCTCCGGGTGATCCCTTGCCGCAGACCGCCGCCGATGCGGCTGCGAAGCATCTCGGTGATGTCGGTGCGCGACGCCTTCCACGCCGGCGCGAGACCGAACAGAAGTCCCGTGACCATCGACACGCCGAGCGCGAAGAGAAGCACGGGCATATCGAGGCGGATGTCCGGCTCGTTGACCGGAAGCTGGGGCGTGATGAGCGTGGCCAGCGTCTTCCGTATGGCGATCGCCAGTATGACCCCGAGCGCCCCGCCGACGAGCGATAACAGCACGCTCTCGGTGAGAAGCTGCTGCGCCAGACGACGACGGCCGGCGCCGAGCGCCGCGCGGACCGACAGCTCGCGCGCGCGAGCCGCCCCGCGCGCCAGCTGGAGGTTCGCTACGTTGGCGCAGGCGATCAGCAGCACGACGCCGACCGCGGCGAGAATGATCATCAGACTTTCACGCACCCCGCCAACGAGATACTCGCGAAGCGAGATCAGCTCGGCGCTGGTCGACGCGTTGGTGGCGGGATACTCCTGCTCCAGTTGGCTCATCACCGTCGACAAGTCGCGCTGTGCGGCGTCGTAGGACACGCCGGACTTGATGCGCGCGGCGACGGCGATACCACGAACGCCGCGGTCGAGTCCGTGCGCGTTCGGGTAGTACCCGATCGGCATCATGACATCCGGCACGCCCAGCGGAACCTCCGGGTGCGGCGTGGTGATGCCGATAACCGTGAAGGTCGTTCCGTTGAGCGTGATCGGCTTGCCGAGCATGTTGCGGTCGCCGCCGAATCGGTTCTGCCACGCGTCGTAGCTGACGACGGCGACGGGCGCTTTGGTCGCGACCTCGGTCTCGGCGTCGGTGAACGCGCGCCCTTGCGACATCTTGAGATCGATGACGCGCAGAAAACTCGCCGAGACAAAATCGCCGATCAGCCGCTCCGGCGAGTCGCCGCCAGTGAGCGTCACGCTCTGACCGCGGAAGGCTCCCAGCTCACTGAAGCTGTGTGTCCGCGTTCGCCAGTCGACGTAATCGGCGTACACGACGCCTTGCTGGTGCGTCTGTCCCTGCGTTCCCCAGATCAGCGCAAGACGATCGGGCTCTCGATAGGGCAGGGGACGAATCAGGACCGCGTTGACGACGGAGAAGATCGCCGTATTGGCGCCGATGCCAAGGGCGATCGTTACCGCCGCGACGATGCTGAAGGCCGGCCGGCGGAGAAGTCCGCGAATGCCGAAGCGGAGGTCCTGGAGGAAGATGTCCATGTTGTCCCGTGGTGGGAGATCGGCATGAGGCTGTTTCCATTCGGCCGCCCGTTCGCGGCAGATGGTCAGAGCGAGGTCGCCGGCGAGACGTACGCGCTCGGCGAGCGCGGCGAGCGAGCCCCGGCGCCGCGCGTCGTGTAGGCGGCGCGCGGCAAAGTCGAGCATCTCATCGGCGAAGCGTTCACGGAACGCTTCGGGTAGGAGGCGCAACGCCGCCGCATAGGCGCGTTCGTAGGTTGGACGGCGCATCGGCTACAGCACTCCCGCGTCGCCGAGCAGATGCTTCCGTCGTGCTACGCGCACGACGCGGTCGAGGCGCTGAAGCTCGAGCTCGAGGACGCGGCGGCCGAAGGCGGTGAGACGGTAATACCGGCGTCGCTCGTCGTCGTCACGAGCGCGTTTCGGCGACACCTCTTCGATCAAGGCAGCACCGAGCATCCGCTGAATCGATCCGTAGAGCGTACCGGGGCCCATCCGGATCGAGCCCGACGTCGTCTCGTCCACCTCGCCGGCGATGGCGTAGCCATGTCGCTCTCCGCCGGCCAGCGCGAGCAGGATGTGGAGGACGGCGGGCGTGAGAGGGAGTTGTGAAGCGGGATCGCGCGGGGTCATACGCCAGTATATCCGTCACGGATGTATTGGCGCAAGCCTCGCGGCGCGACTTACCCGATTCCTAACATGCGCCGGTCGAAAAGTACCGCATGCCGGTGATCGGGTTCTCCGCCCGATAGAGCGTGTTCGCCCAACTCGGAAGCAGTCGGAGCTGCACAGGCGTCAGGATCCTTGGCAGCACTGTTCGCGCTTCTTGCCGCGCGATCTCCCAGGCATCGAGGATCAGCTTGTTCTGCCGTTTGAGAAGGTCGGCGGCGTCGAAGTCGTCCGGTAAGGACGCGAGATCGGCGGACCATTTGGCCCAATGCGCGGTGATGCGCGCCGAGTAATCCGCCTGCGCGGTGCGGATGGCTTCAACTTGATCGCGAGTCAGAAGCAGAGAGTCCACTTCACGCAACAAATCATTGTACCAGTTGGGAAGGTTGCCGCAGTAGCGCTTGAGGATCGCCGTCGAATCGAGCTTCACGCCGCCGTTGCCGCCGCGGCCCGGCTTGAGGATGCGCTCGATCTGCTGCTCCTCGCCGTTTCGGCTGAGATCGACACGAACATCGACGGTCATCCGAAATGGAACCCGGAGCGTCGTCGCCAACGGGCGGGTGTCGCCAAAACGCGGGTTGATCTCGTACTTGAAGCGCTGCGATAGAGTATCGTAGCCGCGGACGTAGTAAAGCACGCGGTCCGGAAACGCCGGCGTTCCCCAGCCGTGGAGATTGTCGCCGTGGAGCAGCTGGTCGAGTCCACCGAGCGGATTGGTCAGTGTCATCTGCGCGTTGACGCGGTTCGAGATGTGAAGGGCTTGGGTCAACCGCCGGCCGGGCGAGAGCGTTGCGTTCAGATTGGTAGTCCACGGCCCCTGACAACTGTTCCGGCCCGTCACCGACCCACGCTGTTTGATCAAACAGTTACGCGCCGGACCACTCGTGGACGCGATCAACTTGTCCATTGCTTCGCCAAGCGCGGGGTCTACACCGGCCCCGCGCGAGAAAACGAACGCCCGATCGTTCGCCAGACCGTCGCCGTTCACGTCGCTGCCGACGATCGGCGTGTAGGGAAGCCCCGACGTGACTTTTCCCGCCGCCGTGATCGCGAGCCAATTCGAGAAGTATCCCGTCTGGAGGATGAGCTCGTGCGTGGGGGTATAGTCGCCGCGGGCCCAGACAACGTCATTGGGATTTCCGAACGCGGCGCCGTCGAAGCCGCGTGACTGCGAGCGCGCTTGGGCGAACGTGTACGTGCCGTCGAGCAGGATGCCGTGCGTGTACCCGATCGTTCCGGGTCGAACGCGCAGCGAGAGCTGGCGCGCCCACCCGCGCAAGTCGGACACCCGATCGATGACGGGACCATACGCCGCGCTGCGTCGTGACGACGTGACCGAGATTGCACCGGTCGAGGGAACGATCGCCGATGGCGGAACGAATACCGGCCGATTGTCCTCACCGGCAATCGTGAACCGCGGCATACCGGCAAAATTCAAATCGAGTGTGCTGGGTTGATTGAGATTGAGCGAGTATGCCGCGTCGACGGTGTACGAGATGCTCTTGAACTGCGATCCCCACGACAGGTTGCCGCGCCAGGCGCGGCTCGGTTGATACGTCTTGTCGAAGACTTGAACCGCGGGCGCCGCATCCGCGAAACCGGATGACACACCACCGACGCAGTCGTTCGGAATCGACGTTTCGTTGGTCGCGAAGGCACGCCAGTCGGGAGCTGGAATCGCCGACCCGACGCAAGTGATTCGTCGCACGGCCGTCGGCAGACCGGTCGATACCGATGCGTCGGCGAGCAACGCCGGCTCGAGCAGTTGGCGGAACTCGCCAATGCCCCCGCGGAATACGCCGCGCGGCAGGTTGTAAAATTGGCCGAGCGGCATGAAGGTCATCGAGCTATTCGCGGTCTGGGAGCGCTGCGTGAGCAGCCAATTGAACCCGACGCGCGGGCTCAAATGCCAGGTGTTCGGCGCCTGGTTCGTACGCGCCCCGAACGTGGCTTCGATTTGGGGATTATACGCCGGAGCACTGGTGAACCGATTCGCCTCGAGTCGTGCGCCGTACAAGAGAGAAAAACGATTCGTCGGCGCCCACTGGTCGCTCGCGCCGACCACGCCGCTCCATTCGCCACCGCTGCGACTCGGTGTGGAAAGCGTGCGCGTGAACGACGCCGGCTTGTTCGCCTGAAGGTCGGCGATCGAATTGAACGAGTACGAGCCGAGCCGGTTGGCCGCCGGATCCTGCGAGAAACCGTCGAGGCGGGATTCGGCGAATGTCTTGCCGCGGTGCGTCGCGAGCCCGCGCCAGAAGAACTGCGTTTCGCTCGTCGTCTGCCAAGTGATGGTCTGCGCGGTCGACTGGAGCCCGCTGTTTCCCGCGAACGACAGCGAGGATACGCCCGCGGATCCGTCGGAGAAGTTCGACGTCAGCAGCAGGCGTCCGTCCGGCAACCGCAGGTACGGCGTGTTGTCGGATCGTGAGAACGAGACGCCGCTGCGTACCTCGGTGAGTTGGTCCTTGAGCCGTCCGAAATACGCGGAATACAGCCACTGCCCACCGGCATTGATCTGCCTGCTCTCGCCACCGTGGCTCGGTGTGGACGTCGGCGAGAGGTTCAGCGCGCCGCGCCGCGTCATGTTCGCGTAGCCGGTGAGCCCCCACGTCGTGTTGAGCGGCGTGAACGTGCTGTAGTCGAAGAGGGGGCGATCGAGCCGGCCGAGCAGCGCGGCGTAATCGGTGACGCGCGACGACGGCACGACACCCGACGAAATGGGAATGCCGAGCGCACCGAGTGTGGTGATCAACCGGGCAACGGAGTCTCGCGCAACACCCGAGTGTTGGAGTAGATCGATGTCCGCCTCGAGCAGCGATGTCGCGTCGGACAAGCGTCGCCGATACTCGCCGCCAAGGTTGTACATCCAACGGTCCATGTTGGTGCCGCCGTCCGTCCCCGCGTTGAAATCGAGCGACGTGTATTTCTGGCCGGCGCGCCGCGCGACCGCGTCGGCAACCTGGAGTTGCGGCGCGTCGAGCGTGAGAAACGCACGCCGCGAGACGGTGATGTTTCCTGGCGCGAGCATGACCTGGGTTTGCGCACCGCTGAAGCCACCGCGGGAAGGATCATAGGTCGAGGCCGCGACCCGCGTCGCGGTGCGCGCGCCGCGTGGAATGTCGCCGCCGGCGTACGCCATTCCATTGAGCGTCGTCTGGTTTTGCGACGGGGGAAGCCCCATCACGGAGATGCCGCCGGTCGCAAGCGTGGTGACTCCGGGCAGTGCGGAGGCGATCGCGTCGAGGTTTCCCGCTTGATCGGGCGAGATGAGGCCGTTCACGCCCGTCGGCGCCATCTCCGCCGCGCCGACCCCGATCGCTCGACCGTCCCCTTGGTCGCGCCCGGGACGCGTCCGCCGCGCTTGAACTTGTACCGGAGCGAGTTGCTGCACGCTCGCCTTCAGCGCGGCGTTGACGGTGAACACCGAGTCCGACCCCGATCGGACGGCGCGCTGACGAAATGCCTGGCGACCGATCGACGCGATGTGGACGAGATAGTCGCCGGTGCCCTTCTCGAAGACGATCTCATAGCGGCCCGCGGAGTCGCTCTTCGCGAATTGCGTGGTGCGGTCGGGTGCCATCGTCACCGCGACGTCGGCAGCGACAATCGCCACGCCGGAATCGGTCGTCACGCGTCCACGGATGACGTCGCGGTGGATCTGATAAACCGGCTGAGCCGGTTGCTGCGCGCGAGCGGCGGTCGCTGCGACGACCAGGGCAAAGGCAAGACGAGGCATCGTTCAATCAGCGCGGGAACCGAATGAGCCTATCATCGACCCCGAAACACGACCCGACCGGCGCGTCGTCGTCCTTGCACGGCGCGACTTTGAGCCGACCGATCGCATCGAGAGGCACCGGCGTCGGCGAGTAGTGCGAGAGACCGACGCCGGCGTCGAGCCGCCATGCCGCTTGGTCGCCGAGGGGCGATGGCTTTCCATTTCGGACACTCAGCACAAACGTCCGGTCGCCCAAATTGCGCACGCTCACAGCTCCGTCGGCATACTCGATGTGACCGAACTGTAGGGTGCGTGAAACGAGCTGGGTGATCGGGTCGGCTGAGGTGAACATGAAAAGCTGATTTTCGGTCGCGACGAGGACGCGAAGGCTGTCCATCACGCGAATCACCACTTCGCCATCGATGGTGCAGATCGAGTTGGTGGGCACCGACACGCCCTGACAGCTAGCGCGTTCGCGCGGCACGTTGTTCATCGCGTACAGAATCATCAGTGGCGGATTGCCGCGAATCGGCGGTACTTGCCGCTCGCGCGCGTCGCCAAGGCCGATCTCCGGAGCGTGCTCCGGCAGATCGGGGAACGCGCGGGAATACAAAACGTTCGCCGAGTAACTGCCCGATAACGGGATCGTGATCACCGTGTCTCGCACGATCATGCAACTTGCGCCGTCGACCGCGAACGCGATCACCGTCGCGGTGGTTTGAACTTGATCGAACAGGTCACCGTGTCGCTCGCGCGCGAGCCTCTGCAGCGCCCCGAACGTTGGACCAAGGAAACCTTCGGCCTGGCGGCCGCAGCCGAGGCCCTGAAAACCTTGTTGTGATGGTGACTCCGTGCTCGGTGCGCGCGATTGCGCTTCGATTGGGCGCACGGTTTCACGGTCGGATTGGGCGACGGCTGGCGCTGCCTCGAGAGGCTCGAGCTTCTGGTCTGCCGTTTGTGCCCGTCCAATAGCGCTGTCGAGCGTCGCGCTGGGCCGCTGCGGCGTGGCGACGCGTGCGAGAGGCGCGGACTGGTCTCTGTACACGCGCACCGGCGTGGGAGCGAAACACGCCGACGCGATCACAACGATCAGGCAACTCGCCGCGAGCGCTGCGGACGCGATCTTCCTCGGGCGACCAGTACCGAGTAGCCGGCGAATGCGTGACTCGAGCCTGGACGTAGTACCGGTGAACGCGAGTCGCGCCGCGAACATCGGCGCGGATTGCGTGTGAACGCGAATCAGGAGACGCGCATAGGAGCGGACATCTACGGAGCGGGCCAGGACGCGTGCGTCGCAGTCCGCCTCGATCGCGAAACGCAGCCGTGCCACGGCGATCCACAGAGCTGCGTTCCATGCTTGAACCGCCGCGAGGCCCACGCCGGCGACGAGAAGTACCGGGTCGCCCGCTGACGCGTGCTCCGATTCGTGCGCGAGGACCAAGCGGCGCTCAGTCTCACACAACTCCGCTGCCCAGCGGGGTAGCACGATACGCGCGCGAAGCACGCCGATCAGCGCCGGTCCGATGTTTCGCGACACGAGAACTCGATGACCGTCGATCACGTCGTTCAGCATGCCGCGAGGTAGCCGGCGCATGCCAACGATCGCGGCGGCCAGATAGAGCAGCGCCGCGGTCGATGTCACGACCCAGCCCACTAACAGCGGACTAGTGAGTGAATCGAAGCGCGACGGGTCGAACGCGAGCGACCGGCGCGCCGACATGATCATTCGTTCGGCCTCGGCACGGAGTACAGATCTCACCTGGCCTGAACTGGTCGCGCCACCCGTGCCGTCGCGGGTGTTCGCAACGACGACGCTCGATGACGGCGCGGAGGCAACTACCGTCGTCCATGATCGCGAGTCGCTCGCCGCGGGCGCGTCGAGCAATCTCCAGAGATTCGCGCTGGAACCGAGCGAGCCGGCGATGACCGCGGCCCAAACCCAGCGAGTCGGCCATCGAAGGGAGATGCAAAAGCGCTCGATCGCGACACCGGCGGCGACGACGATGCTGGATATGGCGACCGAATAGATCATCCAGACGGCGATCATTCTCCCTCCTTTCGCGCAGTCCCGCCCTTCGTCTCGAGACGGTCGTCAACGGCCGACCGGATTCGTTCGAGCTCAGCACGCGTCAGCCGGCGATCCCGCACGAAGTGCAGCAGCATTGCCTCGGCCGACCCGCCGAAAACCGTTTCGACCAATCGTTGGAATGCGCTGCGGCCCGCTTCGTCGCGTTCGGTTACGGCGTGGTATCGGAAGGCGCGCCCTTCCTCGGCGTGAGCGACGTGCCCCTTTGATTCGAGAATGCCGAGGAGCGTCGCGACCGTGTTGTGGCTGAGATCTACGGAAAGTGCGCTCCGTACCTCGGCGACGGTGGACGGCCCGCGCTCCCAGAGGACCGCCATGATGTCGAGCTCGCGCTGCGTGAAGACGACGGACATCCGCTTCTCCGAAAGTCTTCGGAGAAGGTGGGGCGACAGGTCGACTTTGTCAACTAAGAAGTTCGGAGTTGGCTGTTGCGACCGGCAGCCGAACGAGTACTGGGCGGGGGAATGCGCGTCGATGTCTCTAGTCCCTCGCAAGTTCCGACTCTAGCTTCCCTTCGATTCAACGAAGTCATTCCCCCCCCCGATGTACCGTCAGTCCCGACTGACGGGGAGCTTGTCATGAGTCTCCTTCGTTCTCGTCATCTCACCGGCGTTGCGTTCATTGCCGTCTTTGCGAGCGTCGCCCCTAATGTCGCAGCGCAACCCGCCACGGCGAACGCGCAACGGGCCACGAAGCAGATGCAACCCGCGGATCTCAAGACGTGGAAGTCGATCCGCCAGTCGGTCCTCTCGAACGACGGCAAGTGGTTCGCGTACGTGCTCGCGCCGAACGAGGGCGACGCGACACTGATCGTCCGCTCGACGGGACCGGACGGCAAAGAGATGAAATACCCGATCGGTGAGGCTGGCGGGGCGGGTGCTGGACGGGGCGGACCGCCGGGCGCCGACGGCGGGCCGGCGCAGTCGTTGGCGATCAGCGCCGATTCGCGCTGGGTGGCGTTCACGATTTATCCGGCCGCGTCAACGGGGCGCGCTGGCGGGAGGGGTGGCGCGGGCCGCGGCGGTGCAGGACGCGGCGGTGCCGGCGGTGCGACGCAGGATCCGGCCGCGGCTCCGGCGCAGAACAAGATGGGACTCGTCAATCTCGCCACGGGCGAGAAGAAAGAGTTCGACAAGGTTCGCCGGTTCGCATTCAACGGCGACAAGCCGACATGGATCGCGATGCAAAGCTTCCCTGATCAGCCGGCGACGGGCGGCGGGGGAGGAGCAACCGGGGGAGGCGGTGCGGCGGGCGGCGCGGCCGGGGGCGCAGCGGCGACTCGCACGCAGGGTACAGACCTCGTGCTCTACAATCTCTCGACGACCGACGCGGTGAACGTCGGCAACGTCGCGGAATTCGGCTTCGACGACTCGGGCGATTGGTTGGCGTACTCAGTCGACGCGCGCGACCAGATCGGGAATGGCGTCCAGCTGCGCAACATGCGCACGGACGTGGTGCGTCCGATCGACTCCGAGCGCGCGCTGTATCGGCACCTGGCGTGGGCGGACAGCGCGCCGGCGCTCGTCGTCCTGCGTGGCCGCGCGGATTCTACGGCGCGCGACACGCTGTACTCGGTGGTCTCATTCACTGACGTCGCCGCCGGCTCGCCAAAGAAAACGGTTTTCGACGCGGCACAGCGAACGGATTTCCCGGCGGGAATGAAAGTATCGCCGGACCGCGCGCCGCGGTTCGCGGGCGATCTCTCGGCGGTGTTCTTTGGGATTCGCGAAGGCAAGAAGCCTGGTGAGCGCACGCTGGCGGGGGGGCGCGGCAGCTCGGTGATTCAGGCGGGCGCGCCCGGCATGGGCGGCACGAACAACATGCCCCGCGTCAACGAAGCGCAGGAAGAGAATCCGTCGCTCATCCTCTGGCATGGCCGGGATCCGCGGCTTCAGTCGCAGCAGATCGTCCAGGAACAGCAGGACCGCCAGTTCAGCTTCCTCTCGGAGTACCGGCTTGCCGACAACAAGTTCGTGCGTCTCGCTGATGACGAGCTGCGCAACGTGAACCTGGTCGGCCACGAGCATTTCGCGTACGGCGCCGACACGCGCGAATATGACCTCGCGCAGAGCTACAACGGCCGGCGCTTCGAGAACGTGTACGGCGTCGATCTCGCGACTGGCAGGCGGAACGTGCTGCTCAAAAAGCACATCGCGTCGGTGATCTTGCCCTCGCCGAACGGACACAGCGTCCTGTACTGGAACGACGCGGCGCAGTGGACGGTGATGGACGTGACGACAGGGGAACAGCACGTCATCTCGAAGGGCGTGCCGACCGTGTTCGCCGACACCTCGGACGACCACAATAACCTCGTCACGCCGCCGATCCCGCCGATCGGTTGGGCAAAGGACGGCAGCGCAGTGCTGCTCTCGGACGGTTTCGATGTTTGGAAGGTGCCCGTGAACGGCGGGACCGCCGTGAATCTCACGGTTGACGGCAAAAAGAATCAGATCCGCTATCAGCGTCTCTACTCATTCGATCGGAGCGGCGGACCCGCGGCTGGTGGTCGCGGCGGACGCGGTGGGCGCGGTGGTGCGGCCGACGGTTTGGATCTTTCACAACCGCTCTACTTCGCGACGTACGGCGAGTGGACGAAAAAGGAAGGTCTCGCCAAGGTCGACGCGTCCAAGCCCGGCGCGCAGAAGCTGGTATGGGAGGACGCGAAGTTCGCGTTTCAGAAAGCGAAGGACGCCGACACGTATGTCTTTACGAAGCAGACGGCGATCGACTTCCCGAACTACTACGTCACCAACGGCGATCTGGTGAATCCTTCGTCGTCAACGGCGGCGATCAAGGCGGCGCGGCAGCTGACGGACGCGAATCCACAACAGAAGGAGTTCGCGTGGACGAGCGGTGTGAAGCTGATCAACTACACGAGCGCCAAGGGCGACAAGCTGCAGGGCGCGCTCTACCTCCCGGCGAACTACGAGCCAGGGAAGAAGTATCCGCTGCTCGTGACGATCTACGAGAAGCGCTCGAACCTGGCGAACAGCTACGTGACGCCGAGTGAGACGAGCACGCCGAATCGCGCGATCTACACGAGCCGCGGATACGCGGTGCTCGATCCGGACATCGTTTACCGCGTGAACGATCCCGGCATGTCGGCGGTGTGGTGCGTGATCCCGGCGGTGAAGGCGGCGCTCGGAACGGGGATGATCGACTCGACGAACGTGGGCCTGTGGGGTCACTCGTGGGGCGGCTATCAGACGGCGTTCCTCGTTACCCAGACGAACATCTTCAAGGCGGCCATTGCCGGCGCGCCGCTGACCGATATGGTGAGCATGTATGGCTCCATCTATTGGAATACAGGCGGGGCGGATCAAGCGATCTTTGAATCGAGCCAGGGCCGCTTCAAGGGCAACTACGCCGACAACTACGACGCGTACATTCGCAACTCGCCCAACTTCCACGCGAAGAACGTGAAGACGCCGCTCATCATCCTCGCCAACGACAAGGACGGCGCGGTGGACTTCAATCAGGGCATCACGTATTTCAACACGCTCCGGCAGATGAACAAGGACGTGATTCTCCTCGAGTACGTCGGCGAGAATCATGGCCTCGCGCGGCCGATCAACCAGAAAGACTACGCGATGCGGCAGAAGGACTGGTTCGACCACTACCTCAAGGGCGCGCCGGCGCCCGACTGGATGACGAAGGGCGTGGCGCGGATCAAGATGGACGAGTACTGGCAAGGGTTGAAGGCGCAGCAGGCCGGCACGATCGTCCCGTAGTCGGATCGCATGACCGCGCCTCGGCCAGACATCGTCGAAGAACCGAAAGATCTCGGTTTAGGCTCCGTCGTCGGCGGCGCCAATGAGAAGCGGTTGCTCAATCGCGATGGGACGTTCAATCCCCGTCGCGATGGGCTGCCGTTTCTGTCGTCGCTGAGCATCTATCATTTTTTGCTCACGATCAGTTGGCCGCGCTTTTTCGCGATCGTGACGGGCGGATATCTCGCGGCCAACACGATGTTCGCGCTGGCCTACCTGGCGTGTGGCGTCGACGCGCTATCGGGTACGCTTCCGACGGCAGGACCGGCGGCTCCATTTTGGCGCGCCTTCTTCTTCAGCGTCGAGACGCTGGCGACGATCGGCTACGGCAACATCGCGCCGAGCTCGATGCCGGCGCATTTGGTGATGACGTGCGAGTCGCTCACCGGACTGTTCGTGTTCGCGCTCGGCACGGGCATCATGTTCGCCCGCTTCTCCCGACCGACGGCGGCGATCGTGTTCAGCTCGAGGGCGGTCGTCGCGCCCTATCGCGGCCGCACGGCGTTCATGTTTCGCGTCACGAACGGCCGGTCCAACCAGCTCGTCGAGCTCGAGGCGAAAGTCCTCTACAGCCGGATCGAGGGATCGCTTCGCCGGTACGATGAGCTCAGGCTCGAACGATCACGCGTTACGTTCTTCCCGCTGAGTTGGACCGTCGTTCACCCGATCGACGAGAAGAGCCCGATGAACGGCGCGACGCACGAGCAGCTCGTCGAGATGGACGCCGAGTTCCTCATGCTGCTGACGGGAACGGACGAAACGTTCTCACAAGAGGTTCACGCGCGCTCGTCGTACAAGCCGGAGGAGATCGTCTACGGGGAGAAGTTCGTGAACATCTACAACCCGATCGACGAACATGGTGTGGTGAGCATCGACGTCCGGAAGCTGAGCGAGACCGAGCCGGCGGACCTGAACGATTGGGGGCAGACGTCGACTTGGCACCACACGGGACACTTCGCGGGGTACTCGCCCCGCAAACGCTGATAGCTTTAGCTATCAGCTGACAGCTAAAGCCATCAGCCGACTTCCTCGGCCGGCTCGATCGGTGCTTCGGGGCCAGGGTCTCGCACCTTCGGCCCCTTCTCCATCACCTCTTTGCAGCAGGCAGCGAGCACGGCTTCGAGCGCTTCGATGCCGTCGTCGGTCGCTTCCATGAAGAGGTCCTTCACCACCGACTCGGCGCGCTCGAGCTGGGTGATCAGCATTTTCGCGTGGACGCGTGTCGGCATGACGCCGCAGACCTTGGCCGTCGCCCGGTTGCCGATGGGTTTCCGGAGCACCACGACAGCGCCGCGCTTGCCGGGCTGCGTGAAATAGTCGGACATACGCGGCGCGTGCTTTTTCCGCACCGTTTTTCGCCGACGCGGCTGTCGGGAAGGAACCATGTCGCTCTGCTCTCCACGGTGATGCCGCCCTAACTATACATCCTGTAACCTGAGGACGCGCCAGTCCGTCTGTCGTCAAGACGTGCGCTCCAATAGCTTCAATGTGTACGAGTGTGTACAGTGCCGCCGCTCGACCACTTGCCGGAGTACCAATGGACGAGAAGCAGCTCGCCAAGCTGGTAAAAAAGACCCAGGCCAAGGCGTCCAAGCCGAAAGGTCCGACTCGCAAGACCTACGACTCGACGCTCGACGTGACTCGCCGTCCCGATCAAGAGGAAAAGGACAGCGAGGCCAAGGACCTGTTCGACATCATGAAGAAGCGCGAGTTTTAGGTTCCACCGCCCATCGCCTATCGCCCATCGCCGGCGGTTAGGGCACGCCGACCTTGGAGTCCGGGCTGCGATGGTCGTTCGCCCCATACGCCACACCATCTCGTATGATGATGGTGTGTCCGTCGCCCTGTTCCCCGCCAAAACGGATGCTGTGCCCCATCGCGCGAAGTGCCTGCGCCGTCGAATCCGGAATGGCGTTGCGCTCGAACGTGACTTCGTCCGGCATCCACTGATGATGGAAGCGCGGGGCATCAACCGCCTGCCGCGCGTCGAAACCGTGATCGAGCGCGCCGAGCACGATCTCCATCACGGTGTTGATGATCGTCCGGCCACCCGGTGAACCGGTGACCATGAACAGCTTGCCGTTCGTCGTGACGATCATCGGGCTCATGGAGCTCAACATGCGCTTCCCCGGCACGATCTGATTGGCCGGGGTGCCGATGTCGCCCGTCAAGTTCGTCTCGCCGGGCTTCTTGTTGAAATCGCCCATCTCGTTGTTGAGGATGAAGCCAGCGCCCGGGACGACGACGTGCGAGCCGAAGCCACCCTCGAGTGTATACGTGTTCGCGACGGCGTTGCCGAATCTGTCGACGACGGAGAAATGCGTCGTCTCGTCGTGCTCGTCCGATGCGATCTGCGCGAGGATGTCCTTGCCAAGCTCGGCGCTGCTCGACGCGTGCTTTGGGTCGATCGACCGTGCGAGCGTCTTCGCGTAGGTCTTCGACGTGAGCCGCGCGATCGGCATCGAGACGAAATCCGGATCGCCGAGGAAGCGCGCCCGATCGAGATATCCTCGTCGCATCGCTTCGATCTCGAGATGCAGCGCGTCGGCCGACTGCGGCGCCATCTTCCCGAGGTCGAACTGCTCGAGGGTGTTGAGCATCTCGACCATCGTTACGCCGCCGCTGCTCGGAGGCGGCATTGCGATGAGATCGTACCCGCGATACGTGCCGCGAATCGGAGTACGGGCCTTCGCGCGATAGACGGCGAGATCCTTCTTGGAGATGAGACCACCGTTGCGCGCCATGGCCGCGGCGATGCTGTCGGCGATCCAGCCGGTGTAGAACGCGTCGGGTCCTTTGGTGGCGATGGCGCGCAGCGAGCGCGCGAGGTCGCGGAGCACGATCGTGTCGCCGGCGGCCCACTGTCCGCCGCCCGGTTTTCCGTAGGCCGCAACGGATGTAGGGTACGGAGCCATGCGGCCGGAAACTTCGCGGTTGAGCGAACGGGCGAGAGCATCGGACAGGACGAACCCCTTGTCCGCCAATTCGACGGCCGGCAAGACAAGGTCTTTCCAGGGGAGCTTGCCGAACTTGGCGTGGGCGAGTGCGAGCCCGCGGACCGTTCCGGGCACTCCTGGAGCGAGATATCCGGTCGCGGTGCGCTCCCGAACGATCTTCCCCGTGGAGTCGAGGTACATCGTCTTCGTGGACTTGAGCGGCGCGCGCTCCCGGTAGTCGATGGTGATCGGCGCGCCCTTGGCCGGCCGAATCACCATGAACCCACCGCCGCCGATATTGCCGGCGCTCGGATGGGTCACCGCCAATGCAAAGGCGGTCGCCACGGCTGCGTCTATCGCGTTCCCGCCCTTCCGTAAAATCGCCGCGCCGACATCCGATGCGGGAGCGGAGGTGGTGATGACCATGCCCTGGTTAGAACTGACCGGCGCGCCGGCCTCCTGTGCCAAAAGCGCGGGTGTGGCGAGGATCGCGATTGCGAAGGTGGCGGCGATTCGACGGTGCGGCATAGGCGCGGTCCCTGGTCGTATCAAAAGAGTTCGGAATGGGGTCTGACCCCAATTGCGGCGAAATGATGTCTCGTCCCTAAGGTATCCACCGGGGGCCGGGTTGCCAGCGCCGGCGGACACAGTTTCCGTACACGGCCATCCATGGGGCGGGCTGTCCAATCGGTGAGCGAAAGGTCATTGTTGAACCACGGAAATCCGCCAATCCCCCCCGCCCCCGTCGTCCGTTCAGGAGAGCCGTCCGTGCCGACCAACCGCCGAACCTTCATCAAGGCCTCCGCCGCCGTCGCCGGAGCGCTGAGCATCGACGGGCTGCCTCGTATCGCCCTTGGCGCCGCGCCGGGGGGCGAATCGCCGCGGCCCATCGAGCGGGCTCGGAAGCCGCTCAGCATCCTCATCCTCGGCGGTACCGGGTTCACCGGGCCGGAGCAGGTGGAATACGCCATCGCCCGCGGCCACTCGGTGACACTGATCAACCGTAACAAGACGCGACCGGACTTCTTCAAGGGGCGCGTCGATCAGCTCATCGGCGACTTGAATGGCGACATGAGCGCGCTCAAAGGGAAAAAGTTCGATGTCGTGATCGACAATCCGACGACGGCGCCGGCCTGGGTGCGCAATGCCGCGCAGTATCTCGCCGGCAACACGAACCACTACATCTTCATCTCGACGAT
>Ga0068864_100001415_pt1 | contig 19823 bp, 21 predicted proteins | sample KBSSwiS72_FD_66586 | JGI IMG/M metagenome (GOLD analysis project Ga0068864, IMG submission 66586) | Switchgrass rhizosphere microbial communities from Kellogg Biological Station, Michigan, USA - KBS Switchgrass S7-2 | ecosystem: Host-associated > Plants > Roots > Rhizosphere > Soil ... | reverse complement strand
CCCTCGGAATCGTTCATGTCGGTGAACGGCGTGTTGTGCACCGCGGTGAGCACGGCTTCGCAGCGCGCGGCGCCGAGCGACGCCATGAGGCGAAGGTGCTCGACCGGCACGGGATTGCGCTTCTGCGGCATGATCGAGCTCACCTGCACGTAGGCGTCGGGAACGTGCAGGTGGCCGATCTCGAAGCCCGTCCAGGCGTTCAAGTCCTGGACGAAGCGCCCGGCGTGGAGGAAGACGAGCTTCAGTGCACTGTAGACGCCGGTGGCGTAGTCCGCGGCGGCGATGCAGCCGTAGGAATTCTCCTGCGCGTCGGCGAAGCCAAGAAGCTCGGCCATCCGCTTGCGATCGAGGCCGAAGCCGGACGTGGTGATCGCCGCCGCGCCCATGCTCGAGAGATCGACGTTGTGCGCCGCCTGCAGCAGACGGTCCGCGTCGCGCAGCGACAGCTCGACGAACGCCGCGAGATAGTGGCCGTACGTCGTCGGCTGCGCCGGCTGGCCGTGCGTGTACGCGACGACGATGGTGTCCCGCTCGCGCTCTGCGACCGCAAGAATTCCCTCGATCAGCGCAAGGTGCGCGTCGAACAGCGCCGCCAGCCTTCCTTTGAGCGCGAGCTTGAATACCGTGTGGTCGATGTCGTTGCGGCTGCGCCCCGTGTGCAGCTTGCCGGCCGTTTCGATGCCCACGCGGCGAATCAGCTCGCTCTCCACGTAGAAGAAGAAGTCCTCGTGCTCGCCGGTGTAATCGAGCCGCGCGAGATCGAGGTGGCGAACGATGTCGTCCAGCGCCCGCAGGATGTCGCGCGCTTCCTTGTCCTCGAGCAGTCCGCATTCGGCGAGCAGCACCGCGCTCGCCTGGTTGATGCGCATCTGGTAGTGCCAGTGATGGCGCTTCACGCTCTCGAACAGCGGCGACAGCACCGTGTCCTTGTACACCTGCGCCGGAAATTTCTCGGGCGTCGTCATGAGGGTGCGCCTAGCGCCGGCCGTTGTGAACGCTGCTCTATCAGTCGAGCTTCGCCGGAGCCGGAGAGCCGAACGGAATTTCCATGAGGTCTTCGCCGAAGTAGAGACTGCCCTTGTAGATCGCGCCGACTTCGCGGATCACGCGCTCGCGCATGCCCGGCCGGTCGAACTGGCCGAAGCTCGCCGCGAGCGGCTGGCTTACGATCCGCGCGATCACGTCGCCGGCGCCGCCCGGCGCGTACGGGACGATGATGCTGATCGTTTTGGACGGGTAGGGCCCCGCGCCGGCGACGGTCGCCAGCGCAAGACTCCCAAGGCATGCGACCAGCGCCACGGCGCACCCGCGCGCCGCAGCCAGCGCACTCCGGTCACCTCCCCTGATCGTCATGACGGCCTCCCTGCGTCGCGATTCGCGAAGCATAATCGATCCCGCGCCGCACCTGCACGCTCATGCCTTGAGGCCCGCGAGCGTGATGCCGCGAATGATGTAGCGCTGCAGGAGCAGGAACACGACGATCGTCGGAATCGTCGCGACGCTCGCCCCTGTCATCACCATCTCCCATTCGGTCTGGAATTCGCCCGAGAACGACGCGAGCCCGACCGGCACCGTGTAGAGATTGCGGTCGGTGATGGCGATCAGCGGCCACAAAAACGCCGTCCAGTTGCCGAGGAACGTGAAGATCGCGAGCGCCGACAACGCCGGTGCCACGAGCGGCATGGCCACCTGCCACCACACCTGGAACTCGTTCAGGCCGTCGAGGCGCGCGGCGTCGAGCAGCTCGTCGGGCACGCTCTCGAAAAACTGCTTCATCAGGAACACGCCGAATCCCGTCATGAGGCCCGGGAACGCGATGCCCCAGTACGTGTCGAGCCAACCGAACGTTTTCGCCATCGAGTACCACGGCAGCACCAGCATCTCGGTCGGGATCATGAGCGTGCTCAGGATCGCGACGAATACGACGTACCGCCCGCGAAAGCGGAACTTCGCGAGCGTGTAGCCGACGAGACTGTCGAAGAACAGCACGGAAGCCGTCACCACCGTTCCGATCAGCAGCGAATTGGCGAACCACCGCAGGAAGCCCGACCGCTCGAACAGGCGCCGATAGTTGTCGAGGGTCGGCGCGCGCGGCAGCAGCGAGAACTCGTAGATCTCGTTGTTGAGCTTGAGCGAGGCGCCCAGCATGTACGCGAACGGAATCACCATCACGATGCCGCCCAGCAGCAGCAGCGTCCAGGTGACGACCCTGGCGGGGTCGACTCTCGTCGCGGAGCTCATCGGCTGCGGAGCGCCTTGAGCTGCAGGAGCGAGATGACGAGCAGGATCACGAACAGCACCACCGTCTGCGTCGCGGCGTAGCCCATCTCGAAATGCTTGAACGCGGTCTCGAAAATCATCAGCACCAGCGGCTTCGTCGAATCGAGCGGCCCGCCCTGGCCGTTGGTCATCGCGTAGACATAGTCGAAGATGCGCAGGTAGGCGATCGAGCTCGTGACGACGAGGAACACGATCGTCGGCTTGAGCGACGGCACGGTCACTTCGAACAGCACGCGCCAGGCGCCGGCGCCATCGATCGCCGCCGCTTCGTAATACGTGCGTGGGATCGCCTTCAACCCAGCGAGAAAGATCACGACCTGGAAGCCGATCCCCGCCCAGATCGCGGGCGCCAGCACCGCAGGGAGCGCCTGCGTCGTGGATCGAAGGAACGGCATCTGCGCGAAGCCGAGGCTCGTGAGCCACACATTGAATGCCCCCACCGGCGGCGCCTGGTAGAACCAGCGCCACACCCACGCCATCGCGACGGCCGTCGTGAGATGAGGAACGAAATAGAGGGCGCGCAGGAGCCCATGGCCGAAGTGCACCCGGTCGAGGCCATACGCGACGACGAACGACAGCAGCATGCTGACCGGCACGCCGAGTGCAAGGTACAAAAAGGTGTTGCCGATCACCTTCCAGAACACCGCATCCCCGGCGAGCCGCGTGTAGTTCGCGACGCCGATCCACTCCATCTTGCCGACGATGTTCCAGTTCGTGAACGACGCCCGAAACGCCTCGGCGGCGGGATAGAAGCGGATGGCGACGAAGTAGGCGACGGGCACGGCGAGAAACGCCCACGCCCAAAGCGCGCGCTTCTGTCCGATCGTGAGATCGCGCAGCCGCGTCACGCCGGGCCGAACGCCGATGTCGCCGGCCGTGCGACGCGGCGGGCGCGTTGCACGCCCGCCGGACCGAAGCGAAAACGCGCGCTACTTGCCGTAGAAGGCGTCAAGCAGCTTCTGCTCTTCCGCCGCGGCCTGCGCGACCGCATCCTTCGTCGGGACGTTCTTCAGCACGATCGTGTCGATCATGTCGATGAACACCTTGCGCTGCGCGCTCTCGTTCACGAAATCCGTGGCATACGAATACGAAAGGCCGCGGATGAACGGTCCGTATTTCGCGTGATTCCTGTTGGCGTCCTTCTCGGCGACGCCCTTGCGCGCCGGCAGCTCGCCGACGGTGTTCATCCACAGCTCCATCGCCTCGGGCGTGGTGATGAATTTCAGGAACTTGACCGACGCGTCGAGCTTCGGCCCGGTGGCCTTCGTCGTGATGCCGTTCACCCAGTACGACGCGAAATTGGCCTTGATGCCATTGTTCGACGGGAGCTCCGCGACACCGTAGTCGAGCCCCTTCTGGCCATCGAGTGCACCGAGGCGAAAGGATCCGTCGATGGTCATCGCGGCCTTGCCGGACCTGAAGGCGGTCACCCCATCGGTCAGGAAACCGATCTGACCGACCTTCTCCTTGTTGATGAGGTCGACGTACCACTGGGTGGCGGCAACGCCCGCGCTCGAGTTGTACGCGACCTGCCTGTTGTTCGCGGAGTACGGCGCGCCGCCGAACTCGCGGATCAGCACCTCGCGCAGCCAATGATGGTCCTGGCCGCCCATGTCGATGGTGAGACCTTCCTGGATCAGGTCGCCGTTGGGGCTTCGCTTCGTGAGCTTCTTCGCGTAGTCGACGAGCTCGGCGAGCGTCGCCGGCGGCCTGTTGGGATCGAGGCCCGCTTCCTTGAACAGCGTCTTGTTCCAGAACAGCGCGAGCGAGCGCACCGCGGTCGGCAGCGCGTAGTACTTCCCGTCCACTTTCATCTGCTGCACGATCGGGAAGTACTCCCGCTCGATCTCGACGACGCTGAAGTCGCTCGCCGGCAGCGGCTGCAGCAGCTTGGCCTTGAGATAGTCCTGCAGCCAACCGTAGAAGAGCTGCACGACGTCCGGCCCCTGTCCCGCGGGAATCGCCGCCGCGATCTTGACGCGGAAGTCGTCGTACGGGACGTGCGTGTGCTTGACCTTGATTCCGGGATTGGCGGCCTCGAACTGCTTGATCAGCGTGTCGATCGCCTGCACGCGCTGGGCGAACGTGTATTGCCAGTATTCGATCTCCACCTGCGCGCAGGCCACACCGGCCCACGACAGCGCCGCGGCGAACGTTGCGGCGAGCCATAGGCCGGATCTGACGGTTTTCGTGGTCATCCTTTTCCTCTCGAGTGTGGGGTCGCGGGCTCGTTTGCCTCGTCGAATCGGGTGATGGTAGCGGATATCGGCCGGGCTGCGGAGCAACGCTCCGCGCCGCGAGCGGGACGGCCCAAGGACCCCGAATTGTAACCACCCCCGTAACAGCTTGCGGCCGTCGTGCGCTTCGGTTCGGCATGTCGCGCCCCCGCGCACTCCCGTTGTCGCGCGAACTTGATCTTCGTCAAGTCGCGACATCGCAAACGCGCTCCCAATGCAACGTGAAGACGGCGCGGTCGGATGATGCGTCCATCCCGCCGATGCGCGATCGTTCCCGGGAGCGGCCCATGATCGAAACCTATTACTCGCTGATGCGCAAGCAGGGCATTTCGCGCCGCAGCTTCCTCAAGTTCTGCAGCCTGACGGCCGCATCGCTCGGCCTCGGCGACGCCGGCGCGCAGCAGATCGCGCAGGCGATGCAGACGAAGCCGCGCACACCGGTGGTCTGGCTGCACGGACTCGAATGCACGTGCTGCAGCGAGTCGTTCATTCGTTCGGCCCACCCGCTTGCGAAGGACGTCGTGCTGTCGATGATCTCGCTCGACTACGACGACACGCTGATGGCGGCGGCCGGTCACCAGGCCGAGGAGGCGCTCGAGCAGACGATCGCCAAGTACAAGGGCAACTACATCCTCGCCGTCGAAGGCAATCCGCCGCTCGCCGACGACGGCGTGTACTGCATCCCCGGCGGGAAGCCGTTCGTCGACAAGCTCCGCCGCGTCGCGAAGGACGCCAAGGCCATCGTGTCGTGGGGCAGCTGCGCGTCGTGGGGCTGCGTACAGGCGGCGAAGCCGAATCCGACGCGCGCGACGCCCGTGCACAAGGTGATCACCGACAAGCCGATCATCAAGGTGCCGGGCTGTCCGCCCATCGCCGAGGTGATGACCGGCGTCGTGACCTACATTCTCACGTTCGACCGGCTGCCCGATCTCGATGCGCAGGGCCGGCCGAAGATGTTCTACAGCCAGCGCGTGCACGACAAGTGCTATCGCCGGCCGCATTTCGACGCCGGGCAGTTCGTCGAGCACTTCGACGACGCCGGCGCGCGGATGGGCTACTGCCTCTACAAGGTCGGGTGCAAGGGACCGGTGACGTACAACGCGTGCTCGACCGTGCGCTGGAACGAAGGCACGTCGTTCCCGATCCAGTCTGGCCACGGCTGCATCGGCTGCTCGGAGGACGACTTCTGGGACAAGGGCTCGTTCTACGACCACCTGACGACGATCAAGGCGCCCGGAAACCTCGGCATCGAGGGCACGGCGGATCGCATCGGCCTCACTGCGCTCGCCGCGGCCGGCGCCGCGATCGCCGCCCACGCCGCGGTCAGCGCGATCAAGCAGGCGCGCAGCAAGAGCGGCAACGACAAGCTGTCCGAAGTGGAGAAATGACAATGGCGATCCTGCAGACGCAAGGCTTCACGCTCGACAACAGCGGCAAGCGCATCGTCGTCGACCCGATCACGCGCATCGAGGGTCATCTGCGCATCGAGGTCAACGTCGACAAGGACAACGTGATCCGCAACGCCGTGTCCACCGGAACCATGTGGCGGGGCCTCGAGGTGATCCTCAAGGGCCGCGACCCGCGCGACGCGTGGGCGTTCGTCGAGCGCATTTGCGGCGTGTGCACCGGCGTGCACGCGCTGGCGTCGGTGCGGTCGGTCGAGGATGCGCTCGCGATCAAGATCCCGAAGAACGCGAACATCATCCGCAACCTGATGCATTCGACGCTGTACGCGCAGGACCACCTCGTCCACTTCTATCACCTGCACGCGCTCGACTGGGTCGACGTGGTGTCGGCGCTCAAGGCGGATCCGAAGAAGACCTCCGAGCTCGCGCAGAGCATCTCGCCGTGGCCGAACTCGTCGCCCGGCTACTTCCGCGAGGTGCAGAACCGGCTGAAGAAGTTCGTGGAAGGCGGCCAGCTCGGCATCTTCGCCAACGGCTACTGGGGCAGCCCGGCGTACAAGTTGCCGCCCGAGGCGAACCTCATGGCGGTGACGCACTATCTCGAGGCGCTCGACTTCCAGAAGGAGATCGTGAAGATCCAGACGATCTTCGGCGGCAAGAACCCGCACCCGAACTGGCTCGTCGGCGGCATGCCGTGCTCGCTCAACGTCGGCGACACCGGCGCGGTGGGCGCGATCAACATGACGCAGCTCAACATGATCGGCGACATCATCAATCGCACGATCGATTTCATCGACCAGGTCTACATCCCCGACCTCCTCGCGATCGCGGGGTTCTACAAGGACTGGGCGAAGTGGGGCGGCGGCCTCTCCGGGCAGAACGTGATGTCGTACGGCGAGTTTCCCGACATCGCGAACGACTACTCGAACAGGAGCATGCTGCTGCCCTCGGGCGTCATCCTCGGCGGCGACTTGAAGAACGTCCAGGACGTCGACCTCAAGGACCCCGGACAGGTGCAGGAGTGGGTGACGCACTCCTGGTACAAGTATTCGCAGGAGCAGAACGGCCTCCATCCGTTCGACGGCGTCACCGATCCCAATTTCGTGCTCGGTCCGAACACCAAGGGCACGCGCACCAACATCGAGAACCTGGACGAGAACGCCAAGTACTCGTGGGTGAAATCGCCGCGCTGGAAAGGCAACGCGGTCGAGGTCGGCCCGCTCGCGCGGTACGTCGTCGCCTACGCCCGCGGCAACAAGGAAATCCAGGAACAGGTCAACGGCGCACTCAAAGCGCTCGACGTGCCGATCGGCGCGCTGTTCTCGACCCTTGGCCGCACGGCGGCCCGCGGCCTCGAGTGCCAGTGGGCGGCGCACAAGATGAAGTATTTCTACGACCAGCTGTTGGCCAACATCAAGACCGGCGACCTTGCCACGGCGAACATCGAGAAGTGGGAGCCGACGTCGTGGCCCTCGGAGGCGAAGGGCGTCGCGCCGTGCGAAGCGCCGCGCGGCTCGCTCGCGCACTGGGTGAAGATCAAGAACACGCGCATCGACTCGTACCAGTGCGTCGTGCCGACGACGTGGAATGCGGGGCCACGCGACCAGAAGGGCCAGATCGGCGCCTACGAGGCCGCGCTGCTCAACACGCCGATGGTCAACCCGGCGCAGCCGCTCGAGATCCTGCGCACCATCCACAGCTTCGATCCCTGCCTCGCGTGCGCGACGCACGTGATGTCGCCCGAGGGCGAGGAGCTGGTCTCGGTCAAGGTGTGCTGAGCGGCCAAGGAGAGTGTCATGAGATTCGATCGCGTGACGGGACAGGTGCTGGAGGGACCGCTCGAGCCGATCTACGTGTACGAGGCTCCGGTTCGGCTCTGGCACTGGGTGATGATCGTCGCGATGTTCGTGCTCGTCGCGACCGGATACCTGATCGGCAGCCCGCTGCCCGCGATCGGCGGCGAGGCGGCGCACAGCTATTTCTTCGGCTACATCCGGATGGCCCACTTCATCGCGGCCATGGTGTTCGCGGTGTTCTTCGCCGTGCGCGTCTACTGGGCCCTCGTCGGCAACCACTCGTCGCGCGCGATCTTCATCCCCCCGGTGTGGAATGCGAGCTGGTGGCGGGGCCTCTTCGGACAGATGGGCTACTACCTCTTCGTGCGCCGGGAACCGGAGCTCTGGGTCGGGCACAACCCGCTCGCCCAGATCGCGATGTTCGCGATGTACACGCTCGGCTCGATCTTCATCATCGTCACGGGGCTCGCGCTCTACGCCGAGCAGTGGGGATGGGGCACGTGGCAGATGAACGCGATGGGCTGGGTCTTCGTGCTCTTCGGCGATCCGCAGATGGTGCGAACGCTGCACCATCTCGCGATGTGGTATCTCGCGCTCTTCGCCGTCATCCACATGTACATGGTGTTCCGCGAGGACATCATGAGCGGCGAATCGGTGATCGGCACGATGATCAGCGGCATCCGCATGTGGAAGCGCGAGCCCCGAAGCTGACGGACGGGGAACGGAACTCGTGCTGGCGGTGAGCCGTTCCGCCCGATTCAAGGCCGCCGCACCCGCGGTGATGGCGGCGCTCGCGCCGTCGTCGCGCCGGCCGCCTCTGCCCGGAGCGTTCATCGAGAGCCGATTCCTCAAACCCCTGGGCATCTCGCAAACGGAGCTCGCGCTTGCGCTCGGCGTATCGCGCCGCCGCGTCAACGAGCTCATCAACGGCCGCCGGGCGATCACGCCGGACACGGCCGTGCGTCTTGCCGCGTACTTCGGCAACGACCCGACGTTCTGGATGCACCTGCAGGTCGCGTGGGACATGCACGCCGCCGTCCGCGAGGCACGCGCGACCCGCCGAAAGGGAGTCCGCTGATCGGCGTCCCCGATCAGCTGATTCGCTCGAAAGCCGCGGCGAAATCAGCCGCGTTCCGCGCCATCGTTGACGTAGCGCAATGCGCGCATCGCGGAGCGACGTAGCCTGCACCTGTAACCAATCACGTAACAGGCGGGTGCGTGGAAACGCGATGTGAAGTCCTGGTGCTCGGCATCGGCAACGTGCTGTGGGCCGACGAGGGGTTCGGCGTGCGCGCGGTAGAGGCGCTCAATGCCGCCTACAGCTTTGCGCCGGGCGTCGTGCTGCAGGATGGCGGCACGCTCGGCCTCGGCCTCTACGAATGGGTCGCCTGCGCGCCGCGCGTCATCGTTCTGGACGCGATCGACTTCGGCCTGCCGCCCGGCACGCTCAAGGTGCTTCACGGCAGCGAGGTTCCCGCGTGGGGGCGGACGAGGATGTCGCCGCACCAGACCGGGTTCAACGACGTATTGGCGCTCGCGCACCTCAATGGACGCGCGCCGCGCGACCTGGTCGCGATCGGCGTGCAGCCCGTCGAGCTGGATGATTTCGGCGGCAGCCTGCGTCCCGAAGTGAAAGCACGTGTGCCGGAGGTCGTGGACATCGCAGCGCACCAGCTCGCGGCATGGGGCTACCCCGGCACGCGACGCGAGCCAGGGCGGCCCGTTCCACCGCTGAACGCCGCTCCGCTCGCGCTCGACGCCTACGAGGTCGGTCGGCCGTCAGCGACCGACGCCTGCCGCGAAGGCGATGCGCGACTTCTTGCACGCGTTACCGACGACCTGAATTGACATGTGCATCGGCGTGCCCATGCAGGTGCTCTCCGGCGCTTCGGGCCGCGCCGTCTGCGAGGGTCGCGGCAGTCGCGACACGCTCGATCTGATGCTCGTCGGCGAGCAGCCGGCGGGAACCTGGCTGCTGGCGTTTCGCGGCACGGCGGTGCGCGTGCTCTCGGCGGACGAGGCGCGGCAGACCAACGGCGCACTCGACGCGCTCGAAGCGGCGCTGGCCGGCGACGGCAGCCTCGATGCGCATTTCGCGGATCTCGTGGGTCGCGATCCTGTGCTTCCCGACCATCTGCGAGGCAAATCCCGATGACGATCCCGATGCCGCTGGCCGCAGGCGCCGACGCCAGGGAATTCCCGCTGATCGCGCAGCTGTTTTCGAAGCACGGCTTCGCCGAGGTCACCGGGGAAGGCTTTGCGGCGTGGATCGAGGCACCCGGCCGCGCGGTGTTGATGTTCATCGAGGATCCCGGCCGGCAGAAGGAGACGCTCGATCTCGCGGTGATTGCGCCCGAACTCGTGCGCGCGTTTCCCGGCCGCTTCCGCGTCGGCGTCCTCCTTCCCGTGGCGGCGCGCGCGCTCTCCGTGCGCTACGGGTTCCGGAGCTGGCCCGCCCTCGTGGTCCTCGCGGACGGCAAATACGTCGGCGCCATCGACGGATTGCGGAACTGGGATGAATACCTTTCCGACATGACCCGGCTGCTCGATGCCGAGCCGACGCGGCCTCCGACGGTCGGCATCGCCGTGCGCGGCGGCGGCGAAACAGGAGGAAGCTGTCATGCGTAGAGCGAGATCCTCATGAGCGATTTTCCAATCCCGATCCGCGTCGTCGGACCGGATTCGCAGCCGCCTGAAGAAGAGACGCTGCAATATCTCGCGATGCCGCGCGGCATGAACACGTTTCGGATGCCGATCGTGCCGGAGCGCGCCGACGCGTCGGCGCTCGCGGACGCGCGCGATCTTCTCGCCGGGTTTCTCGCGTCGCTGCAGGCGTGGGATCCGGCCGTCGCACCGCGTGGCCCGCGGCTCGACCTCTTCGGCATCGGGGCTGCCGCGCAGGACATCGTGAACGAGATGCTGGGCGAGGGCGAGGTGTCGATCCGGATCGACGGTGCGCAAACGTTCAGCATCCAGGAGAGCGTCTTCACGGGCCTTTGGCGGGTGTGCGCGGCCGATACCGGCGGAACGCTCATGGCCGACTGGCTGGAGGCAGGCGCGCTGCCGCAAGTCGCGGTCGACATCGCGAAGAGCTCGGGGCGCTCCGGTCTGCCGACTCTCGACGTGCCGGAAGGCGCGATGAATTCGCCGGCGCTGCTGGCCGAGATCGCGAGCCAGATTGCCACGCGCGCCGCCGGCGACTCCGCGCACGTCATCAACCTGACGCTGTTTCCGATGACGCCTGCGGACCACGCGGTGCTGGAGCAGGCGCTGCCGGTCGGTCCCGTCGCGATGATGTCCCGCGGCTTCGGCAACTGTCACGTGACGTCCACGGGCGTGACCGATGTCTGGCGCGTGCAGTACTTCAACAACATGAACACGCTGATCCTCAACACGATCGAGGTCGTCGACGTGCCGGAGGTGGTCGAGGCGGCAGTTGAGGATCTGACGGACAGCCGCGAGCGCCTGGCCGAGCTCGTGACCTGGATGACCGAGTCGTGCGCCGTGCAGGCGGCGAACTGATCCGCATGAATACGACTCCGCACGATCGGCGCAACGACGTGCCGCGCGAGTTGCCGGGCCCGGGCACGCGTTACGAGTGCAAGATCTGCTGGCACGTGTACGACCCGGTGGAGGGCGATCCGCTCGTATGGCAGGTCGCGCCCGGCACGCCGTTCGCGGATCTGCCGCCGCACTGGACGTGTCCCAACTGCTCGGCGACCCAGGATCAGTTCCTGGTGCTGCCCGATGACTAGCCTTCTCCCGGACCCTTCGAGACGGCTGGCCCATGCGTTCCGCGTTGCGGCGGCGCGCATGGAAGGGCTTTCGTTCGTCAATGCGGCGCTCGAGGTCGAGCCGATCGGGTTCGCGTTGTGGCAGGGCCACTGGCTCGGCGTGATGCTGACGCCCTGGTTCATGAACCTGGTCCTCGCGCCGGGCGACGCGGCGCTGTGGCATTCGCTGCCGCAGGGCGAAAAGCGGCGATACCGCTTTCCGGCCGGACAATACGAATTCATCGGCGCGCGGGACGAGATTGCAGGCGACTATCAGTTGTGCTCGCTGTTCTCGCCCGTGCTGCAATTCGAAGACCAGCCGACCGCGCGGATGGTCGCGCAGCTTGCACGCGACGCTCTCTTCGACACCGCCAACGCCGAGGCGAACGAAATGCCGGTCGCGAATCTCTCGCCGGCAGCGGACCCACGTCCGGCCGGGCCGGGGCCGCTCTCGAGGCTCGCCGCACCGCAGTCGAAGCGCGATTTTCTGCGCGGCCGCCTTTCGGGCGACGATCGTGCCGATCGAGGGTGAGCTCATCGTGCGTCTCGACCGCGACGGACGGCACCTCAGGCGCGTGACGGTGCGCGTGACTCGCCCGACGGCCGCCGCGCGCGTGCTGACGGGCCGATCCGCGGTGAATGCCGCTGCCACGGTTCCGCTCCTGTACAGCCTCTGCGGCCACGCGCAGGGCGCCGCTGCCGCGTCCGCGCTCGCCGCGGCGGGTGCGCGAGATGTCCGGGGCCACCCGGCATGCCACGACGACGCCGTGTTGCTCGAATCGGTGCAGGACACGTTTCGGCACCTGCTGATCGACGGGCCCGATGCGATGGGCGGGGCGCCGTGCGCGGCGCCCGTGGCGGCGGCGCGCGCAGCGATCGCGCCTTATCTGCGCGCGACTTGCGGTTCAACCGCGGTTGGCGATGCGGGTGCGAAGCACGCGCTGGCACTGCACGTGTCCGGCATCGCGGCGGAAGCGATCTTCGGCATGCCGGTCGCGCAATGGCGCGCGCTGAACGGCGCGGAAGCGCTGCTCACCTGGTGCGCCGGTGGAAGAACCGTCGTCGCGTCGGCGCTCGCCGGAATCTTCGCCGACGAGCCGATGCTCGGGCGGAGCGCGGTCCCGCCGATGCCACCCGCCCGGCCCGATGCGTTGCTGGAGATCGTCGTTCCGGCGATGCGCGGCGACGCTGCGTTCGAGCGTGCACCGACGTGGGCGGGCACTCCCGTCGAGACCGGCGCGCTCCCGCGCATGCGCGACGATCACCTGGTTGCAGACGTGCAGCGACGATTCGGCAACGCCGTCGGCACACGCATGGTCGCGCGTCTCGCCGAGCTCGCGGCGCAGATCGAGGAGCTCAGCGGAACGGCGACGGGACCGGTGTCACCGTCGCGGATCCAGGCCATCGCGCTTGGCGACGGCGAAGGGCTTGCGGCGGTCGAGACCGCGCGAGGGCTGCTCCTGCACCGTGCGCGAGTGCGCGCCGAGCGCGTCGTCGATTACCAGATCGTCGCGCCGACCGAATGGAATTTTCATCCGGAGGGTGCGCTTCCTCGCGGACTCGAAGGTCTGGAGCTCGACGATGATGTCCATCTGTCGCGCGCGGCGCGGCTCGCCGTGCACGCGCTCGACCCGTGCGTGGGCTCGAGGATCGAGGTCGGCCATGCATGAAGTCGCGCTGGCGGAAGGCGTGCTGCGCATCGTCGTCGATGCGGCCCGGGCCAACGCGGCTCGCAGCATCCGTGCCGTGCGAGTCGAGCTCGGCGCGCTGGCGCACGTCGAGCCCGACGCACTCGCGTTTTGCTTCGATGCCGTGACGCGCGGCAGCGTGGCGGATGGGGCGAGGCTCGAGATTCTGAGGAAGGAAGGCGCTGCGTGGTGCCTGCCTTGCGCAGCGCGCGTTGCGCTCCCGCGCCTGGGAGACGCATGCCCGCGCTGCGGCAGCTACCAGTTGCAGATCGTCGAGGGCGAGGAAATGCGCGTCGTGGACATCGCGATCGGGTGAAGGCGACGGACAGGAAACCACGCGGAACGAAGCGGGCGAATCGAACGAAGGGAACGCACATGTGCACGACATGCGGATGCGGGGGCGGGGAAACGACCGTCGATGGCGCGATCGTCGAAAGCGCGGCCGTAAACGGTCACGCCCACGGCCACGAGGACGGAACGATCCACACGCACTGGCACCGGCGCGAAGGCGGACGCCCCGATGCGCACACTCATGCGGGTGGTCTCTCTCACAGACACGTGCACGGCAGCGCCGTGCGCGGATCTGCGCTGCACGGACCGCTCGGCGCCGTGCACGACGCAAGCGTGTCCCCCGAGCGCATCGTCCGCATCGAAGAGGACATCCTCGCGCGGAACAATGCTTACGCCGCGGCGAACCGGCAGCGGCTGGCCGACGCCGGCATCTTCGCGCTCAACCTGGTGTCGAGCCCCGGCTCGGGCAAGACGACGCTGCTCGTGCGCACCATCGAAAGGCTGCAGGGACGATTCCACGTCAGCGTGATCGAAGGCGACCAGCAGACGTCGCTCGACGCCGATCGCATCCGCGCCACGGGCGCCGCCGCCGTGCAGGTGAACACGGGAAAGGGCTGCCATCTCGACGCGCACATGGTGGGCGACGCGCTCGAGCGCCTGTCGCCGCGGGACGGGTCTCTCCTGTTCGTCGAAAACGTCGGCAACCTCGTCTGCCCCGCGGCGTTCGACCTGGGCGAGGCGCACAAGGTCGTGATCCTGTCGGTCACCGAGGGCGAGGACAAGCCGCGGAAATATCCCGACATGTTTCGCGCCGCCGACCTCATGCTGCTCAACAAGATCGACCTCCTGCCGTACGTGCAATTCGACGACGGTCGGGCGATCGACAATGCGCTGACGGTGCGGCAGGGCCTCGAGGTGATCCGCGTTTCGGCGACGACGGGCGCGGGCTTCGACGAGTGGCTCGCGTGGCTCGAGCGCGGCGTCGAGGCGGCGCGGGCGGCGCGCGACCGCGATGTCGCCGCCTTGCGCCGGCGCGTCGCGGAGCTCGAGGCGCAGCTTGCGACGTCCGGGCATCCGGCCTGACGCTGAACGCCCGACGGCAGCAATGGAAACTCTCGCCCACGACGAGATCGTTCGCCGGCGCTTCGAGGTGCGCGGCGTCGTGCAGGGAGTGGGATTCCGTCCCTTCGTCCATCGGCTGGCAGGCAAGCTCTCGCTCGCCGGCTGGGTGAGGAACGACGCGACCGGAGTGACGATCGAGGTCGAGGGCGACGTGGCCGGCATCGAGCGTCTCGGCCGCAGTCTGCGCGAAGAGGCGCCGCCGCTCGCGCGGGTCGACCGCATCACGCACATCGATTGCCCGCCCGAGCGATCGGGCGCCGGTTTCGCGATTGTCGACAGCGGCAGCGGCCGCGCGGCGACCGTCATCGGTCCCGACAGCGCGATCTGCGGCGACTGTCTCGCCGAAATGCTCGATCCGGGCGACCGCCGCTACCGGTACGCGTTCATCAACTGCACGAATTGCGGTCCGCGTTACACCATCACCCGGCGCCTGCCGTACGATCGCGCACTCACCAGCATGGCGGCTTTCACCCAGTGCGCGCGGTGCTCGGCAGAATACCGTTCACCGCACGATCGGCGTTTCCACGCCGAGCCGAACGCGTGTCCTTCGTGTGGCCCGGGGCTCGCGTTGCTCGACGGGCAAGGCAAGCGCATCGCCGGCGTCGATGTGGTCGCCGAAGCGGTGGCCCGACTGCTGCGCGGCGACATCCTGGCGATCAAGGGCATCGGTGGATTCCATCTCGCCTGCGATGCCCGTAATCCCGCGAGCGTCGCCCGCCTGCGTGCGAGGAAGGCGCGCGAAGAGAAGCCTTTCGCCGTGATGGTCGCGAACGTCGCATCGGCGCGCGAGTGGGCGAAAGTCGCCGCGTCCGAGCGAACGCTGCTCGAAGGACGCGAGCGGAGCATCGTGCTGCTCATGAAGCATCGCGCGACCGACGAGCAGCTGGCGGGCGTCGCTCCGGGAGTCGCGCGGCTCGGCGTGATGCTGCCCTATGCGCCGCTGCACTTTCTCCTCTTCCACGACGCGGCGCGCCGACCCGCCGGCAATGACTGGCTCGGCGCCGCGCAGGATCTCGTGCTGGTGATGACGAGCGCCAATCCCTGCGGCGAACCGCTCGTGACCGGCAACGACGAGGCGGTCGCCCGCCTCGCCGGCATCGCCGATGCGTACGTCGTGCACGATCGCGACATCGTCGTCGGCTGCGACGACAGCGTGCTGCGCGCGCTGCCCGAACAAGCGCCGGCGCAGGTTCAGTTCGTCCGCCGCGCGCGGGGCCACACGCCGCGTGCGATTCCGCTGGCGACGGCGGGGCCGCCGGTCCTCGCGATGGGCGGCTACTTCAAGAACACGATCTGCGTCACGCGCGGCGACGAGGCCTTCGTCTCCCAGCACATCGGCGATCTCGACAACGCGCCCACGTGCCGCGCGCTGGACGCAGCCGTCGCGCACCTGACTCGCATCCTCGACGTCCGGCCGGAGATCGTCGCGCACGACCTCCATCCCGACCTCTACAGCACGCGGCATGCGGCGCGGCTCGCCGCGCAGTGGGGGGTGCCGACCCAGGCAGTCCAGCATCATCACGCACACATTGCCGCGGTCGTTGCCGAGCACCAGTGCCAAGGGCCCGTACTGGGGTTGGCGCTCGACGGCGTGGGTCTCGGCACCGATGGCACGGCGTGGGGGGGCGAGCTTTTGCACGTCGACGGCGTCCGCTGCGAGCGGCTCGGCCGGCTGCGTCCGTTGCGGTTGCCGGGTGGCGATCGCGCCGCGCGCGAGCCGTGGCGGATGGCGGCCGCCGCGCTCGCGCTCGCCGGCCGTGGCGACGAGATCGCGACGCGATATTCCGATGAGCCGGCTGCTGCAACCGTCGTGGAATTGCTCGCCCGCGGATTCAACGCGCCCGAGACGAGCAGCATGGGACGGTGGTTCGACGCCGCCGCGGGAATCCTCGGCGTGAAACGGCGGATGGCGTTCGAAGGGCAGGCGGCCATGCTGCTCGAGGGACTCGCGGAGCGGCACGGCACAGTCGTTGCCGACCCGTCGCTCTACGAGATCGGCGGCGGCAACGAGCTCGATCTCGCACCTTTACTGATGCGCCTCGTCGGGGAGCGCAATGCGGCGCACGGGGCAGCGCTCTTTCATGCGACGCTCGTCGCTGCGCTGACGGAGTGGGTTGCGCGAGCCGCCGCGGAACGTGGGCTGCGGATCGTTGCGGGCGGCGGCGGCTGCTTTCTGAACTCCATCCTTGCGCGCGGACTGCGCACTGCGCTCGCAGGGCGCGGCGTCAGGCTTCTCGAAGCGCGGGCGGTGCCGCCGAACGACGGCGGTCTTTCGCTCGGCCAGGCTTCGGTGGCGCGCCTCATGGGGGGAGCCCGCTGATGTGCCTTGCAATCCCCGCCTGCGTCGTCGACCTGCCCGAGCCCGGCACCGCGCTCGTCGACGTTGGCGGCGTGCAGAAGCGGATCTCGCTCGCACTCCTCGACGGTGTGGAGCGCGGCGATTACGTGATCATCCACGTCGGTTACGCGCTCACGAAGCTCGATCCCGCGGAGGCAGAACGTACGCTTGCGCTCTTTGCGGCAGCGCGGCTGTCGGTGGGCGAGCCCGCATGAAGTACATCGACGAGTTTCGCGACGGCGGTCTCGCGCGTGGTCTCGCCTCGTCCATTGCACAGGAAGCCGCCCCGCGGCGCGCCTACCATCTGATGGAATTCTGCGGCGGCCACACGCACGCGATCGCGCGCTACGGGCTCGCCGACTTGTTGCCGGCCAACGTCCGCATGATCCACGGGCCCGGCTGCCCCGTCTGTGTGCTGCCGATCGGCCGCATCGACAACGCGATCGCACTCGCGGCACGGCCCGGACTCATCCTGTGCACCTACGCGGATACGATGCGCGTGCCGGCGTCCGACCGCTCGTCGCTCCTCAAGGCCAAGGCGCGCGGCGCGGACATCCGAATGATCTATTCGTCCGCCGACGCCGTCCGCATCGCCGAAGAGAACCCGACGCGCGAGGTCGTGTTCTTCGCCATCGGCTTCGAGACGACGACGCCGCCGACGGCGGTGGCCATCCTCGACGCGCAGCAGCGCGGGCTCCGGAACTTCAGCGTGTTCTGCAACCACGTGGTGACGCCGGCCGCGATCAGCAACATCCTCGAGTCGAAGGACGTGCGCGAGCTCGGCACGCTGCCCATCGACGGGTTCGTCGGACCCGCCCATGTGTCGACGGTCATCGGCACCGAGCCGTACGAGTACTTCGCCGAGGAATACGGGCGCCCCGTCGTCATCGCCGGCTTCGAGCCGCTCGACGTGATGCAGGCGGTCCTGATGCTCGTGCGGCAGCTGAACGAGGGACGTGCAGCCGTCGAGAACGAGTTCACACGAGCGGTCACGCGCGAGGGCAACGCCAAAGCGAAGGCGCTGGTGGCCGAAGTCTTCGAGCTGCGGCGCACGTTCGAATGGCGGGGACTGGGCGAGGTCCCGTACAGCGCGCTCTCGATCAAGGAGAAGTACCGCGCGTTCGACGCCGAGGCGCGCTTCGACGTCACCTACCGGTCGGTGCCGGACAACAAGGCGTGCGAATGCGGCGCCATTCTGCGCGGGGTGAAGAAGCCGGCCGACTGCAAGGTGTTCGGCACGGTCTGCACGCCCGACAACCCCATCGGCTCCTGCATGGTCTCCTCCGAGGGCGCCTGCGCGGCGCACTACACCTATGGCCGCTTCCGCGATGCGGCCATCGTCGCCGCGCAACCCGCGTCAGCAGCCGCACCATGAGCGCCGCCGGGGCGTCCCAACGCGCACAACTGCACGCTGCCTCGGGGCGTGTGGGGGCACACCCGTGACGGCCGTGCGCAGCGATTATGTGAGGCCCGTCGACTTCAGGCACGGGTATGTCGACATGACGCACGGCGCGGGTGGCCGGGCGACGACGCAGCTCGTCGACGAGCTCTTCGTGCGCGCGTTCGACAACGCGTGGCTGCGCCAGGGTAACGATCAGGCGGCGTTCGAAATCGGCGCTGGCCGCATCGTGATGGCGACCGACGCACACGTGGTGTCGCCGCTTTTCTTTCCCGGCGGCGACATCGGCTGCCTCGCCGTTCACGGGACGATCAACGACGTTGCGATGTCGGGCGCGCGCCCGCTCTATCTCGCGGCGACGTTCGTGCTCGAGGAAGGATTTCCGCTCGCCGATTTGCGGCGGGTCGTCGAGTCCATGGCCGTGGCGTCGAGGGAGGCGGGCGTTCCCGTGATCACCGGCGACACCAAAGTGGTGGAGCGAGGGAAGGGCGATGGCGTGTTCATCACGACGACGGGCATCGGCGTCGTCCCGCCGGGCGTCGAGATTTCCGGTGACCGCGCGCGGCCCGGCGATCGCATCCTCGTGAGCGGCTCGATGGGGGATCACGGTGTCGCGATCATGTCGCTGCGCGAGAATTTGACGTTCGACACGACGATCCGGTCCGATACCGCGGCGCTGCACGGGCTCGTCGCCGCGATGATCTCGGCGGTACCCGGCATCCGCTGCCTGCGCGATCCGACGCGCGGCGGCCTCGCGACGACGCTGAACGAGCTCGCCCGGCAGTCCCGGTGCGGCATGGTGATCCGGGAGCAGGACGTTCCGGTGAGCGGCCAGGTGCTCGCGGCCTGCGAGTTCCTCGGGCTCGATCCGCTGTACGTGGCCAACGAAGGCAAGCTCGTCGCCATCTGCGCGGCCGGCGACGCCGATCGCCTGCTCTCGGCGATGCGTGCGCATCCGCTCGGCCAGGACGCGGCGATCGTCGGCAACGTCGTCGAGGACGCGCATCATTTCGTGCAGATGGACACGAGCTTCGGCGGCCGGCGCGTCGTCGACTGGCTCACGGGCGAGCAGCTTCCCAGGATCTGCTGATGCGCATCCTCCTGCTGACCCACGCGTTCAACAGCCTGGCACAGCGCCTTTATTGCGAGCTCGTCGCGCTCGGTCACGAAGTGTCGATCGAGTTCGACATCGCCGATAGCGTGACACAGGAAGCGGTGGCGCTCTTCGCGCCGGACCTGATCGTTGCGCCCTTTCTCAAGCGGCGCATTCCGGACGCGGTGTGGCGGAAGCATCGCTGCATCGTTATCCACCCGGGCATCGAAGGCGACAGGGGGCCGTCGGCGCTCGACTGGGCGATCGTCGGCGGCGAATCCGAGTGGGGCGTGACCGCGATCGAGGCGAACGGCGAGATGGACGCGGGCGCCGTGTGGGCGAGCACGGAATTTCGGATGCGCGACGCGACGAAAAGCAGCGTGTACCGGAACGAGGTCAC
>Ga0068864_100001408_pt1 | contig 19888 bp, 19 predicted proteins | sample KBSSwiS72_FD_66586 | JGI IMG/M metagenome (GOLD analysis project Ga0068864, IMG submission 66586) | Switchgrass rhizosphere microbial communities from Kellogg Biological Station, Michigan, USA - KBS Switchgrass S7-2 | ecosystem: Host-associated > Plants > Roots > Rhizosphere > Soil ... | reverse complement strand
GTTCGCTGTCCCATCGTTATGCGTGCGTCGTGTCAGCGCGCGTCTAGGACGCGCCTGGGTTCGCGTGTATGCTTCGCAGTGTTTTGCTTATCGTTTTGAGTAGCCATGCGTAAGTGGTTGTTGCCTGAATATATCGAGGACATCTTGCCGGAGCCGGCGCGGCGCATGGAGGCGCTCCGGCGTGTCATGCTCGATCTGTTTGCGACACATGGCTATCAGCTCGTGGTGCCGCCGATGCTCGAATATGTCGAATCGCTGCTGACCGGCACTGGCCACGACCTGGATCTGCGCACATTCAAGCTTGTCGACCAGCTATCCGGCCGCATGCTGGGACTGCGCGCCGATATGACGCCGCAGGTGGCGCGCATCGACGCGCATCTCATGAACCGCAAGGGCGTCAACCGTTTATGTTATGCGGGAAGCGTCCTGCACACCCTGCCCGCAGGGCTCAATCGTACGCGCGAGCCGTTGCAGATCGGCGCCGAGATTTATGGACATGCGGGCATCGAAAGCGACCTCGAAGTGCAGCATCTCATGCTCGATGCGCTGCGCGTTGCCGGCATCGCGAAGCTGCAGATTGATGTCGGTCATGTCGCGGTCTTTCGCACACTGGTGGCGAAGTCCGGGGCGGGCGCCGATGTCGAGTCGGACCTGTTTCGCGCGGTACAGGCAAAGGATGTGCCGGCACTTGGCAGGCTTGTGCGCAAGCTCGATGCCACGCTTGGCGGCGCGTTGCAGGCACTGCCGGAGCTCACGGGCGGCGTCGACGTACTGACGCGTGCGAAGCAGGTGTTGCCAGACTATCCGGAGATAAGACAGGCGCTTGCCCAGCTGCGGTCAATCGCCACGTCTTTACAGGAAACGAGCGTGGAAATCTGCTTTGATCTCGGTGAACTGCGCGGGCTGCATTACCACAGCGGGGTTGTGTTTGCTGTCTACGCGGAAGGGTGGGCGAATGCGCTCGCGCTCGGTGGCCGTTATGATCAGGTCGGCAATGCCTTCGGCCGTGCGCGGCCTGCGACCGGATTTACGATGGACCTGCGTGACATTGCAAACATGGGCGGCGCTGCTGAGCCGCGCGATGCAGTGCTCGCCCCCTACCTTCCACGCGATGCCGCTTTGCAGCGCCGGATTGCCGTATTGCGCAAGGCGAGTGATGTCGTCATTGTCGATCTTCCCGGCCACGAAAAATCGCGCGACGAACTCGCCTGCAATCGCAAGCTTGTGCTGCGCAACGGCAAGTGGGTGGTCGAGAAAGTATGAGCCGCGCAGGGCATGCGGCGTGGAAAGTATGAGCCGCGCAGGGAATGCGGCGTGGTAACGCACGAGCAAATCGCATAGAGAGTCCGATGGCAAAAAACGTAGTAGTGATCGGCAGTCAGTGGGGCGACGAGGGCAAAGGCAAAATCGTCGACTGGCTTACCGATCATGCGCAGGGTGTCGTTCGTTTTCAGGGCGGGCACAACGCGGGACATACGCTGGTCATCGGTGGCCGCAAAACAATACTGCGGCTGATTCCTTCAGGCATCCTGCGCGAAGGCGTGGCTTGCTACATCGGTAACGGTGTTGTGTTGTCTCCGGACGCGCTGCTCAAAGAGATCGACGAACTCGAAGGCGCCGGAATCGACGTGATGCGACGCCTGCGTATCAGCTCCGCCTGCCCGCTGATTCTGCCGCACCACATTGCTATCGATCATGCGAGAGAGGCAGCCAAGGGCAGCGCTAAGATTGGAACGACCGGGCGCGGCATCGGGCCGGCGTATGAGGATAAAGTTGCGCGCCGCGCGATACGTCTGGATGACCTGATGCACCCGGAGCGCTTTGCGGCGAAGCTTGGCGACGTGCTCGATTATCACAATTTCGTGCTCAAAAATTATTTCAAGGCGCCGGTTGTCGACTTTCAGAAAACGCGTGACGACGCCCTGGCGCTTGCTGCGCGTATACGGCCGATGCTCGCCGATGTTCCGCGGCTGCTCTATGACGCGCAAAAGGCAGGCCTCAATCTTTTGTTCGAAGGTGCGCAGGGCACGCTCCTCGACGTCGATCATGGCACCTACCCGTACGTCACATCGAGCAATTGCGTCGCGGGTGCTGCATGCGCGGGCGCGGGTGTGGGGCCGCATCTTCTCCACTACGTGCTCGGCATCACGAAGGCTTATACGACGCGTGTGGGTTCCGGACCTTTCCCAACCGAGCTCCAGGATGACATCGGCAAGCATCTGGCGCAGCGCGGAAATGAGTTCGGATCGGTCACCGGACGCCCGCGGCGCTGCGGCTGGTTCGACGCCGCGGCACTGAAGCGCTCGATCCAGATCAATGGCATTTCCGGTCTGTGCGTTACGAAGCTCGATGTGCTCGACGGACTTAAAACCCTGCAGCTCGGCGTCGGCTACCGCAGTGCTGGCAAGCGATGCGACCTGCTGCCTTCAGGGGCGGAAGCGCTCGCAGAATGTGAGCCGGTTTACGAGGAGCTTGCGGGGTGGTCCGAAAGCACGGTGGGATTGACGCGCTACGAGGACTTGCCGGGGGCCGCTCGCCACTATCTCGAGCGTATCGCCGCGGTCTGCGAAGTGCCCATCGATATGATTTCCACCGGTGCAGAACGCGTGGAGACGATCGTGCGGCGACACCCGTTCAAGTAGCCGGATTATGATAGCGCGTTGGTGTTTGTGCGGCTTCGGACCGGGCGTTAACGCGTCAAGCCGCTAGAACTCAATCCTCGTTCCTGAAGTCGTGGTGCCCAGGAAGGGACTCGAACCCCCACAGTGTCGCCACCGCATGGACCTGAACCATGTGCGTCTACCAATTCCGCCACCTGGGCATGCAAGGCGGGGAAATTTAATCACTAAAGGCTGCTTTGTCAATGAAAACGCGAAAATCCCGCTCACGAGCGCGCCCTCAATCGCGCGTTGAACGCAGCGGTGCTGTTTCCGTGAAATTGCGTCGCGCGGACAAGCCTGTGGCGACTCGCAGCGCCAAGCGGCGCGAGGATCCATTTCTTACACGCGAGAGCAGCAACTACGAAGAACCGGTGCCAAGCCGCGAGATGATACTGGAGACGTTGCATGCACAGGGCGTGCCGGTGAGTGATATCGAGCTCGCAAAACTGCTGCATATTACAGACAGTGAACGCGAAGGCTTCGAACGCCGGCTCGCCGCGATGCAGCGTGACGGCCAGATCATACGCAATCGCCGCGATGCGATCTGCGTCGTAACCAAGCTCGATCTCGTGACCGGAAAAGTGCAGGGACATGCAGACGGCTTCGGCTTCCTGATACGTGACGACGGCGGGCCCGATATGTTTCTCGGGCCGCATGAAATGCAGAAGATATTGCATGGCGACCGCGTCGCTGTGCGCGAAGTCGGGGTGGACCGGCGGGGGCGACCGGAGGCAAAGATCGTCGAAGTGTTACAGCACGTCAATCAGCGAGTCGTCGGCCGCTTGCACGACGAGCGCGGCGCGTTGTTTGTCGTCGCCGAAAATAAGCGCATCACGCAGGAGTTTCTGGTGCCGCCCGGACAGGCTGGCAGTGCGAAACCCGGACAGGTTGTGATGATCGAAATCATCAAGCAACCGGCGCCGCATTCGCAACCGATTGCGCGCGTAGTCGAGGTGCTCGGCAACTATGCCGACCCCGGCATGGAGATAGAAATCGCGCTGCGCAAACACGATTTGCCGTACGAATTTCCGCGTGCAGTAACGGCGGCTTCCGCGCGTTTCACAGCAAAAGTAAGTGGCGATGACCTCGCCGGCCGCGAAGATGTGCACGCCCTACCGCTCGTAACCATCGACGGTGAGACGGCGCGTGACTTTGATGACGCCGTGTATTGTGAGCCGCGCGGCAAAGGTTTCCGGCTGGTGGTGGCGATCGCGGATGTGAGTCACTATGTGCAGCATGGCGACCCGCTCGATCTCGAGGCGCGCAATCGCGGCAACTCGGTGTATTTCCCTCGGCGCGTCATTCCCATGCTGCCCGAGGTGCTCTCGAATGGCCTCTGCTCGCTCAATCCGCAGGTCGACCGCTTGTGCATGGTTTGTGACATGCAGGTCGATGCGCATGGCAATGTAAGCAAGTATCGCTTCTATCCCGCGGTCATGTGGTCGCAGGCCCGGCTCACCTACACGATTGTCGCCGCCATACTCGCCGATCCGCAAGGCGACGCAGCGAAACAACATAGCGAGCTCGTGCCGCATCTGACGAACCTCTACAGTCTTTATCGCATACTGGCAAAATCGCGCGCCCGGCGCGGTGCAATCGATTTCGAGACGATAGAGACGCAGATGGTGTTCGACGCACAAGGGAAAATCGAGCGCATCGTTCCCGTGCAGCGCAATGATGCGCATCGCGTCATCGAGGAATGCATGTTGGCCGCCAACGTGTGCGCGTCCGATCTCCTGCGCAGCCACGACCATCCTGCGCTCTACCGTGTGCATCAGGGGCCGACGCCGGAACGGCTCCTTGCGCTGCGCGAATTCCTCAAGGGGTTCGGACTTGAGCTCGGCGGCGGCGACACGCCACACGCAAGCGATTACGCGAAACTTTTGGAGCGCTGCAAAGGCCGCGCGGATGTGCAATTGCTGCAGACTGTGATGTTACGATCGCTGCGGCAGGCGGTTTACAGCCCGGAAAACCTCGGGCACTTCGGGCTCGCTTATGAAGCCTATACGCACTTCACCTCGCCCATCCGTCGGTATCCGGATCTTCTCATTCATCGCTCGATCAAAGCGGTGCTGAAACAGCGCCGCTATGAGCCGGGCAACTGGCACGAGCTCGGCATGCAATGCTCGCAAACGGAGCGCCGCGCGGATGACGCGACACGTGACGTGGAGGCCTGGCTCAAGTGCTACTACATGCGCGATCGCGTCGGCGAGGTGTTCGCCGGAACGATCAGCGCGGCGGTGGCGTTCGGAATCTTCGTTGCGCTCGATAACGTCTACGTCGAAGGTCTTGTGCATATCTCCGACCTCGGCAGCGATTACTTCCACTTCGATGCCGGCAAACACCAGTTGATCGGCGAGCGCACGGGCAAGCGCTACCGGCTCGGTGATCGCGTAACCGTGCGAGTGGTCCGCGTTGACATCGAAACCAGCAGGATCGATTTCGTGCTGGAAGACAGTGCGACGGCGAAGCAGGTCGGATCAACAGGCAAAGCGCGAAAAAAATGATCCGGCGGGGTGACAGTCGAGACGTCTGGAACACACCCGCCTGGTGCGCCTGCGTGCATGGCTGATGCTCACATCGTGTATGGATTCCACGCGGTCACCAGCCGGCTGCGTCAGCACGCGGCAGCAATACACGAGATCTATCTCGATGCCGCACGCAATGACGCTCGCGTGAAGGACCTTACGAAGCTTGCGGCAAGCCGCGGTGTGCGCGTGATGTCCGTGGACGCTCTGCGTCTCGACGGGCTCACCGGACACGCGCGCCATCAGGGTGTGGCGGCGCGCGTAGCGGCCGCGCCTATGAAGCACGACCTGCATGACATCGTTGAGAGCGTTAGCGGAGATGCGCTGCTCCTCGTGCTGGACGGCGTCCAGGACCCGCATAATCTCGGCGCATGCCTGCGCGTAGCGGACGCCTTCGGTGTGCATGCGGTTGTTGCTCCCAAAGACCGCGCGGTCGGCATGACGCCGGTGGTCGCGAAAGTTGCGAGCGGGGCGGCAGAGACTGTTCCTTACATAACCGTAACGAATCTTGCACGCACCATGCGCGAGCGGAAGGAAATCGGCATCTGGATCGTCGGTGCGGATGAGGGGGCCAGCGCCGGCCTGTACACGACGAAATTGCGGGGCCCGCTCGCCTGGGTGTTCGGTGCTGAAGGGGAGGGGATGCGCCGCTTGACGCGCGAGCACTGCGACGAGCTCGTACGAATACCAATGATCGGCACAGTCGAGAGCTTGAATGTATCCGTGGCAAGCGGCGTATGTTTGAGTGAAACGATTCGCCAGCGCGGCATCGGCAGTCAGCCCTGACCACATGCGACGACCGCCGCAGATTGCTATCGCAATGAAGTTTCTGTAGAATCCGCGCCTCGGTTGCACCCGCAAAGGGCGCGGCCATCCATCCTTGCCTCACCGTCCCGCATGATGGGAGGCCTAAATGCAGTCAGCCCATAAGGAGAATATTTGATGCGGCACTACGAAATCGTGTTCATTGTACATCCCGACCAGAGCGAGCAGGTCGCGGGGATGGTCGAGCGCTACCGCTCGACGGTACTGGCCAAAGGCGGCAAGATCCACCGCCTCGAAGATTGGGGCCGCCGCCAGATGGCCTATCCGATTCAGAAAATGCACAAAGCACATTACGTGCTGATGAACATCGAGTGCAACAACGAGACGCTGGATGAGCTCGAGCATGCATTCAAGTTCAATGACGCCGTACTGCGCCACCTCACCGTGCGGATGAGCGAAGCCATGACGGGCCCTTCTCCGATGATGAAAGAAGAAAAATCGCGTTCGCTCACGCATCCGCCGGCCGATGCCGCCAAAACGGCTGCGCCCGCGGAGGCGCCGAAACCGGCGGCCGCAGCGGCAACATCGGGAGCGGCGCGCGCGTAGGTGCGCAATCAGGTTGCAATCGACGGCCGTCTGCTCAAGCGCAGCGCGTTGCGATATACACCCGCCGGCATACCAGCTATCGATATGGTTATCGGGCACAACTCGATTCAGATCGAAGCAGGCGGGGAACGGCAGACCCGGTGTGAAATCGAGACCGTGGCGATCGGCGATGTGGCAGTCAGGTTAAGCGCGCATAAGCTCAATCAGATTCTTCGCGTGCGCGGCTTTCTCAGCCGCCGCAGTTTGACGAATCAAAAGCTGGTGCTGCATGTGGTCGACGCAAAGAGCATCAGCAACGAATAGAACGGACCAAGGAGATTACGATGGCAATGGGACGCGGCAGGTCAGGCAAGGGCAGAAACGGCAAGGACAAAGACAAGAAACGCGGCTCGAAGAATTTATTCAGGCGCAAGAAGTTCTGTCGCTTTACGGTCGAGAAAATCAAGCAGATTGACTACAAAGACGTCGATCTGCTGAAGGATTTCATCAACGAAAACGGCAAGATCATCCCCGCGCGCATCACCGGCACCAAAGCGCGCTACCAGCGCCAGCTTGGCGACGCCATCATGCGGGCGCGCTTCCTGGCATTGTTGCCGTATACCGATCTGCACTAACGAGGACCCGTCATGCAAATCATATTGCTGGAAAAAATGGTCAATCTGGGGCAACTCGGCGAAGTGGTCAAAGTAAAAGACGGCTTCGCTCGCAATTACCTCATCCCGCACGGCAAGGCGAAGCGGGCGACGCAGGCGAACATCGCCGAATTTGAAAAGCGCCGCAGCGAACTCGAGAAAAACCAGGCTGATGCGCTGACCGCGGCACAGGAAAGGGCCGCCAAGGCGGAGGGGCTCTCGGTGCAGATTACGCAGAAGGCGGGCGTCGACGGCAAGCTGTTTGGTTCCGTCACTAACGCGGACATTGCGAGCGCATTGAAAGCCCAGGGATTCGATGTGCCGAAATCAGCGGTGCGCATGCCTGAAGGCCCGATCAAGCAAGTTGGCGATCAACAAGTCAAAGTCGCCCTGCACACAGATGTAATCGTCACCATTACGGTGTCCGTACTGGCGGAGCCGACGTAATCACTTATTTGCAACGGCATTTTTTGCCGACAGAAATAGGGCTGGCGACAGCCCTTTTTTTTGGGTAAATTGCAGCGTGGAATTCGCTTTACGCGCTGCATGATGCGCCTCGAAGAATTCGCACGAACATTATCAAAAGAGGCGTCATGGCCCAGGCAGTAACCTCCCTCATACGCGATCCGCAGGTCGACGGCCTCAAGCTACCGCCGTATTCCGTCGAGGCCGAGCAGTCGGTGCTCGGGGGATTGCTGCTTGATAACACCGCTTGGGAAAAAATCGCGGATGTGCTGGCAGACAGCGATTTTTACCGCGCTGACCATCGCCTCATTTATCGGCATATCTCGATGCTGGTCGAGGACAACAAGCCGGCAGATGCGCTGACCGTATCCGAAAGTCTCGAACGCAGCGCGAAGCTCGGCGATGTTGGAGGTCAGGCGTATATCGGTTCGCTCGCGTTGAACACACCGAGCGCGGCGAACATCAGGCGTTATGCAGAGATTGTGCGCGAGCGCGCAATCATGCGCAGACTTGCCGAAGTCGGCACCAGCATAACCGAGTCGGTTTTTAGTCCGCTGGGGCGTTCAGCGAAGGACCTGCTCGACAACGCCGAGAAGGAAGTGTTTGCGATCGCGGAGGCAGGCGCGCGCGGTCGCCAGGGATTCACTGAAATTCAGCCGCTGCTGACGCAAGTGGTCGAACGCATCGATACGCTTTATAAGCGCGACAATCCGAGCGACGTTACCGGAATCTCGACCGGATTCACGGATCTCGATCGCATGACGTCGGGGCTGCAGCCCGGCGATCTCGTGATCGTCGCCGGCCGGCCAAGCATGGGCAAAACCGCCTTTGCGCTCAACATCGCCGAGCACGTCGCGCTCGATGTCGGTATGCCGGCGGCGGTGTTCAGCATGGAAATGAGCGGCCCGCAACTCGTCATGCGGATGCTCGGATCGTTAGGACGGCTCGATCAGCATAAGATGCGCACCGGTGCGCTGAACGACGACGACTGGCAGAAACTCACCGCGTCGGTCGGCAAGCTCAATGAAGCGCCAATCTTCATCGACGAAAGCGGCATGCTAAATCCCACCGAACTACGGGGCCGCGCGCGCCGCCTGCACCGTCAGCAGGGCGGGCCGGGGCTCGGGCTCATCGTGATCGATTATCTGCAGCTGATGGAGACTGGCAACAGCATGGAAAACCGCGCGACCGAAGTGGCCGAGATCTCACGCGCGCTTAAAGCTGTCGCCAAAGAACTCAATGTCCCGGTGGTTGCATTGTCGCAGTTGAATCGCGGCCTCGAGCAGCGCCCGAACAAACGGCCGGTGATGTCCGACTTGCGCGAATCAGGTGCGATCGAGCAGGACGCGGATCTCATCCTTTTCATTTACCGCGACGAAGTCTACAACCAGGATTCGCCTGATCGCGGTACTGCGGAAATAATTATCGGCAAACAGCGCAATGGCCCGATCGGCACCGTCAAGCTGACGTTTCTAGGCCAGTACACGCGATTTGAAAATTTCGCGGCGCCCAGCCGCTTCTAGCGTAAAACCGGCATTACGCTGTTTCCGCAATACACCGGATGAGTCTCGTGAATCGGCGTGTTAACTTTTGGCGAGGCTGACGAGCTCGAACCGATACCAGTCGCCGCGCACCGGCAGGCACTGATTGGAAATACCGCACATGATCTGGTCGATGTAGCCGGAGTTTCTTTCTTTGCGCACCGGGCGGCCCAGTGATGGCGCGTACCAATCGGTCTCTTCGATGTTCGTTTCCCAACGCCAGTGGTCCCAGTCTCCGGCGTAAACGCGCCGCCGCACTTTGATGGTATCGAAGGCGCCCGCCGGTGTCGTGACGCGTTCGGTCCCGAGCACTGCGCCATCGACGCGTACGCTCCGTCGCTGACCGGTAGCCGCATCGCGTCCTTCGACGCGCACCGACCACTTCTTGCCTGTATCGAGCGGAAAGACGTATGCAGGGTAAGGCGTGGCAAATTCGTGTTCGACCGGCTGGTCATGGTTGATGACGGGGTGGCGCAGCCAGTTTCCATTCGCGGTATAAATGTCGGTATGCGCCAAACCCAGATCGGGCGCGCTGGGCGTGACCGCCACAGTCACGCGGTCCGCGTTGATGCTGTCGATGCGGTAAGTGACCTGGCCTCGTGTCTCATTGTTGTAAACGTTGATGACACGGTAGGTATAGGTGTCGCCTGCCGCAGGCTGTGCGCAGGCCATGCCTGAGATCAGCAACTGCACCGCAAGGACGGATAGGATCGATGATTTGCTCATGGCGGCTTCCCTTAGGTGGGACAGACGGTTACTACTTTATCCCTATGCCAACAAAGGCGGGAGCCTTTTATTCCATTGGCGCGCCGATCGATCCCGGATACTAAAGAACTTCGGCGGCGTAGTCAGCGAGCCGCGAGCGCTCGCCGCGCTGCAGCGTAATGTGCCCGCTGTGCGACCACCCTTTGAAGCGATCGACCACGTAAGTAAGGCCCGAGCTGCCCTCGGTGAGGTAGGGCGTATCGATCTGCGCGATGTTGCCGAGTACCACCACTTTCGTACCCGGTCCCGCGCGCGTGATCAGGGTTTTCATCTGCTTGGGCGTAAGATTCTGCGCTTCATCGATAATCAGATACTTGTTGATGAAGGTGCGGCCGCGCATGAAGTTCAGCGACTTGACCTTGATGCGTGACCGGATGAGATCGCGGGTAGCCGCGCGTCCCCATTCGCCCGCCTCGTCATCCGTCTTGTTGAGCACATCCAGGTTGTCTTCGAGCGCCCCCATCCACGGATTCATTTTTTCTTCTTCGGTGCCGGGCAGAAAGCCGATATCTTCACCGACCGGGACCGTCACCCGCGTCATGATGATCTCGGAGTAAGTTTTGTGTTCGAGAGTTTGCATCAACCCTGCGGCCAGCGTGAGCAGCGTTTTGCCGGTGCCGGCCTGGCCGAGCAGCGTCACAAAATCCATTTCCGGATTCATTAGCGCATTGAGCGCGAAATTCTGCTCGCGATTGCGGGCAACGATGCCCCATACGTTATGCCGCTGGTGGGCATAATCCTTGATCGTCTGCAATATCGCAGTCTTGCCGGACACTTCTTTGACCTGTGCATACAGCGGCCGGTCCGCCTCCTGGTAGACGAACTCGTTGACCAGCATGCTCGTGCATAAAGGACCTTGCAGACGATAGTACGTATGGCCGGACTGCTGCCACGATTCCATGCCTTTGCCATGCTTGTCCCAGAAATCCGCGGGCAGCTCACGCGTGCCCGTGTAAAGCATGTCAGTGTCTTCGAGCACCTTATCGTTGAAATAATCCTCGGCGGAAAGACCCAGCGCACGCGCCTTGATGCGCATGTTGATGTCTTTGCTCACGAGAATGACCTGACGCTTGGTGTGCGTGTCCTGCAAATGCTTGGCAACCGCAATGATCTGATTGTCGGCTTTGCCGCTCGCGAGTCCAGGCAGATCGATCGCGATGGGCTGCGTCTGCAGAAACAGCCGTCCCGATGCGGCGCCGCCGTTGCGGTCAACGAGCGCGATGCCCTGCTCGATGTCTGATTCGCTGCCGCTGACAATCTCGTCGAGAAAACGGCTCGTCTGCCGGGCGTTGCGTGCAACCTCGGACATGCCTTTTTTGTTTGCATCGAGCTCTTCGAGCGTGACCATCGGCACGTAGATGTCGTGCTCCTCGAACCGGAACAGGCTGGTCGGGTCGTGCATCAGAACATTGGTATCGAGCACAAAGAGCTTGACGCTGGCGGGCAGGCGCGTGACGACGGAAGCGGGTTTACGCTGGCTCATGGCACTCCTGGAGGATGAAAGACAAGCTACTGAAGAGTTTTTACGAACTCGAGCACTTCCTGCGCGTGGCCCGGCACTTTCACGCCGCGCCATTCGCGGGCGAGTACGCCGGCGCTGTCGAACACGAAAGTAGTGCGCTCGATTCCGCGCACCTGCCGGCCATACATGCTCTTCATCTTGATCACGTTGAAGAGCTTGCACGCTGACTCTTCGGCGTCGGACAGCAGCTCGAAGGGAAAACTCATCTTCGCTTTGAATCCCTCATGCGATTTGAGGCTATCTCGCGAAACGCCGAAGATCGAGCATTTCAGCCTCCTGAACTGCGGGTAGAGGTCGCGAAAGTCCTGGCCTTCGGTCGTGCAGCCGGGCGTGTTGTCTTTCGGATAAAAATACAGGACGACCGGATGGCCGCGTTGCGCGGCGAGACTGAAGCTGGAGTTGCTGGTAGCGGGAAGTTCGAAGTCGCGAAACGGCTGCTGCGCCATGGATGCTATGAAATGTATTCGTGCCTACGATTGTGGGGTAAATGCGCGACCCGCGCAAGGGCGCTCAAGCGCCGTCGTCCGCACCATCGACCTCGGCCGGCAACACGTCATCCAGAAACGGCTTGCCTTGCACGGCGAGCGTACCCGAGCGACCGGGCACTTCGCCGACAGCGACGTTGTGCCGAGGCAGCGACTGATATTCGAGCGACTCGCAATAACCGCGCAGAGAAACGAGTTCGACACCTGCGTTTCGCCAGCCTTCGAGCAGACGCTCGAACACCGGCGCGAGCTTCATCCCCTCCAACTCGGCATGCAACGTATAGACGTGTCCACAGGTTGTGGGCGCGCTGCTGAGTTCGAGCACACGTTCAGCGACGTTGTCGGGCGTCAGGCCATCAAGACCGATCAATTCATCGAGCGTTGGCAGTGTTGTCGGCAATTGCGGACATGCGATGATTTCCGCGTTCTGAATCGGGATGAATGGATGCGTGCCGCGCATGTCAGAACAGTAATTGAAGCCCAGCCGCTGGGTGAGACGGTACGCATGACGGTTCATCTGCCAGCCGGCAGCCCCATGCACGCGGGCGGGCTCCCCGAAAATTTGTTCGAAGCGAGCGCAGGCACGCTGCATTTCACGCGCGGTCCATGGCGCGTCCTCGTCGACGACATGGTCCTGCCATTTCACATGGTCCCAGGTATGGATGCCGACTTCAAAGCCGGCGTCGCGCACCGAGCGCATGATCGCGGCACACCGGCGCCCGATGTCGGGACCCGGCAACACGGTTCCATAAAGCAGTGTCATCACGCCATAGTGCTCGAGTACCGAAGTTCGAGATACTTTCTGCATGAAGCCCGGCCGCAGCGCGCGTCTGATAGCGCGGCCGGTGTGATCGGCGCCGAGGCTGAAGAGAAAAGTGGCGCCTGCCTGATATTTTTCGAGCAGCTTTACCAATCGTGGCACGCCTGCTCGCGTGCCGCGGTACGTGTCAACATCCACCTTCAGTGCTAACTTCATTTCCGCAAGTTAACGCGGCTGACTACTGACCGGCGAGACAAGCGGTCAATCCATGAGGTTGCGGGCGTCCGCAACATGCGTGCGATACGCATCGAAAATGTGTTTCAGCGCCGTCTTCATATCGACACGGGGCTGCCACTTCAGGTCCTTGCACGTATTGGTAATCCTGGGCACGCGATTTTGCACGTCCTGATAGCCGCTACCGTAGTACGCCGCCGCTGTCGTCTTTACCAGCTGTACTCTCTTGGCGCTGCGTGCATATTCCGGGTACTTGAGCGCGAGATCGACCATCATGCGCGCCAGATCCTTTACCGAGAAGTTGTTTTTCGGATTGCCGATGTTATAGATCTTGCCGTGCGCTACACCGCCGGGATTGTCGATGATCTTCATCAGCGCATCGATGCCGTCGCTGATATAAGTGAACGCGCGTTTCTGCGTGCCGCCATCGACGAGTTTGATATTCTCGCCGCGCACGATGTGTCCGAAGAACTGCGTGATTACGCGCGAACTGCCCTCTTTCGGGGTATGGATGCTGTCGAGTCCGGCGCCGATCCAGTTGAAGGGGCGGAACAGGGTGAAGTCGAGCTTGCCTTCTGCGCCGTACGCCCATATGACGCGATCCATCAGTTGTTTGCTGCACGAGTAGATCCAGCGCTGTTTGGCGATCGGACCGAGCACGAGCTCGGAATTGTCAGGGTCGAATTCCTCGTCACGGCACATGCCGTACACTTCCGACGTTGAGGGAAACAGAATGCGTTTGCGGTACTTCACGCACGAGCGCACGATCGGCAGATTTGCCTCGAAGTCGAGCTCGAACACGCGCAGCGGCTCCTTGACGTAAGTCGCCGGGGTGGCGATGGCAACGAGCGGCAGCACCGTATCGCATTTGCGCACGTGATACTCGATCCACTCCTTATTGATCGTAATGTCGCCTTCGAAGAAATGAAAGCGCGGGTTATCGAGGAGATCGGACACGCGCTCGGTCTGCATGTCCATGCCATAGACGTCCCAGTCCGTCGTCTCGATGATGCGCTGCGAGAGATGGTGTCCGATAAAACCGTTGACGCCGAGTATCAGAATCTTTTTCATCAGGGCTCGATCTGCAAGGGTAGGGAGTTCGTTCCGAAGCGAGTGGAGAAATCGGCGGCGCTGAAGGGCTTGCCGTCGAGCGTCATTTCAATGATGCGCAGCGTAGCGCCATCGGCACACTCCGCGAAGCATACGCCGCGGTCCACATAGACGCGCGGCGCCGTGCGAGCGCCAGCCTGCGATTCGATACGTGTGCTCAGCAGATGCAGCGTGCGGCCGGCAATAACCGTGAAAGCGCCGGGATAAGGAGGTGCGACACCGCGCACGAGATCGTGGATCTCGCGCCCTGAACGTCGCCAGTCAATGCGTCCATCTTCCGGTCTTCGTCCACGGCAATAGGTACCTTTGGACAAGTCCTGCGGTGTTCGCGGCGCCGTACCCGCGATCAAGCCCGGTAAGCTGCGGTCGAGTATGTTTGCGGCAGCCGCTGCCACCTTTTCGAATACTTCGCCGGCGGTCTCATCGGGAAGGATGGGTACTGCCTGTTGCGCGACGATATCGCCGGCATCCGGCTTGACTGTCATGTAATGAAGAGTTGCGCCAGTCTCGCGCTCGCCGTTGATGACCGCCCAGTTAACGGGAACCCGGCCGCGATATTTCGGCAATAGCGAGCCGTGCATGTTGAGCGCACCGCGCGAGGGCGCCTCGAGAAGCGCGGGCGTCAACATATTGCGGTAATAGAATGAAAACAGGAAATCCGGCTGCAGCGCGCGCACGCGATCGACCACTGCGGGAACGTTTGAGTCGTCCGGCGCAATCACGTCGAGGCCGTGCCCGGCAGCAAGCTTAGCTACGCTTCTGAACCAGATGTGCTCTGCAGGATTGTCCTCATGAGTGACAACGAGGGTGACGTTTACGCTGTGCCGCAGCAGGACTGACAGGCAGTTGTAGCCGACATCATGGTAAGCGAAGACAACAGCCGTCGTCATGACGCAGCGGTGTCATCGGCGACCGCGCCGGTCATTTGGACTGAGGCACAAGCCGGGCCGCGTCGTGGGCGGGGCGGCCGCTCGAAAGGTCACGCGCGGCAAAGCTGTCGACATCCGACTCGAGGACCGCCTGCACGACGTAACGTGGCCGGCTGCGCACTTGCTGGTACATACGGCCCACGTACTCGCCGAGCAGGCCCAAGCCGAAAAGTACCAGACCCGTCAGAAAGAACTGCAGCACGTCACGGTCCCACAGCGCCAGCACGCCTTCCCGCATCGTGTCGGCGGCTATCCAGCGCTGGATGATGATACCGATGTAAACGACAGCCGATACCAGCGCTACGAACATGCCGAGCAGCGAAAAAACCTGCAGCGGAACGATCGAAAAACCGGTGACCAGATCGAAGTTCAGTCTGAGCAGGCTGTAGATAGAATATTTCGACTCTCCGGCGGCGCGCTCTTCATGTGCAACTTCGATTTCGATTGGACTACTCGCATAAGTGTATGCAAGCGCCGGTATGAACGTATTCACTTCGCAGCTTACTTTGATCGCGTCGACAATCTGACGATCGTAGGCGCGCAGCATGCAGCCTTGATCTGTCATGCGGATCTTCGTGATGCGCTCGCGCAGCCAGTTCATGGCCTGTGATGCGCAGCGGCGGAAAACGGTGTCCTGGCGATTCCGGCGGATCGTGCCAACGTAGTCGTGACCGGCGTCCATGGCAACGAGCAGGTTGCCGATTTCTTCAGGCGGGTTCTGCAAATCCGCATCAAGTGTGACGACTCGTGCGCCGCGGCAATATTCGAAGCCCGCCATGATGGCCATGTGCTGTCCGAAGTTCGCGCTGAACAATATGACGCGCGTGACGTCGGGGCGTCGCTGGAATTGTTCGCGCAGTACCGCTGGCGAGCGATCCCGGCTACCGTCGCTCACGAACAGCACCTCATAGTTCACATTAAGGCTGTCGAGAGCCGGATACAGACGCCCGAAGAGCAGCGGCAGCGTCTGTTCTTCGTTATAGACAGGAATAATGACGGAGAGAATTGGCGCGGTCATGATGGCGACATCGAGTTCGTGCGTATGTTACCCGATGCGTTGTGCACGCGTCGACTCGATGCAGCCGCATCATGCGGAAACATCATGCAGCCGCATGATGCACGTTACGAGCGTGCAACGATGAAAACGCCGAGGATGATAATTGCGATACCGGCGAGCCGCAGCGGGGTGACGGCTTCACCGAACAAATACGATGCGGCAAGCGCGTTAACCACATAACCGACAGACAGCAATGGATAAGCGATGCTCACTTCGACTCTCGAGAGCGCCATGATCCATACCACCACACTGATGACGTAGCACGTCAGTCCGCCGATGATGTGAGGCTCGGTCGCGAGCTTCCAGCCAACAGGAACGATGTTGTCGCGGCTGAACTCAAACACACCGACGCTGTTGGTGCCGGCCTTGAGCAGCAGCTGAGCCCCCGCGTTTAGCAGCACACCGGTCATCAGCAGCGCAAGACTGGTCGCATTCATGACTTACTCCTTACTACGGGCTGGCGTGCGCACGAAGACGCGCTCGGTGTCACGCACGATCAATTGCATAGGCAGGCCGGCGTGCCGGAGTTCGTCGTACGTTTCAAGTCCCATAACCGCTAGCGCGTAATCGTCGTGGCGCCAGCGGCGCTCGAATTCCGCCAGCGTCGGTATCCATAATTGCGGCTCGTGCTCGAGACCGTACGCCATCTCATCTTTATACTCGACGAGTGTCACTGTGCGATCGATGTAGAACGGCAGTGTCTGCTCGTAAGTGCGCACGCTATAGAACGGTATGCCGGGCTTGAGGTACGGTTTCAGCTCCTGTGCCGCATGATAAGTTGAATGCGCCGGCGACAGGCTGTCCTCGCTGGCAACGAATAACTGCCACGCGATCAGGCTGCAAAACGCGCACGTGACGATCGCCTGACGAACATGTCCGCGCCAGCTTAGCCATGCCGACGCCGCCACGCCGGCCAACGACGTCCCCGCGCCTGCAAATAACCACGGCATCTGGTTCTCATACAACGACGCTGGCAGCGCATCGCTGGCGAGCCGCGGCGTAAACGGCACTGCAGCCAGTCCGGCCGCAGCCAGCACGGCCACCGGCATGAGCTGCCACGCAAGCCGGCGGCCGTCGACCGTTGCGAGCCGTGCACCGAGGAGCAGGGCAAGCGCAGGGAACATCGGGAGGATGTATGAAGGCAGTTTCGAACCGGACAGCGAAAAGAATACAAACATGAAGCCGGCCCACACCAGCGAAAAGAGCGCAGCATCGAATTCGTTAGCTTCACGTGTCCGCCTGCAGGCTGCTGTCACGGCATCGACGAGTGTTACCGTCCAGGGCAGCATCCCGGCAATCAGTATCGGAATGAAAAAATACCAGGGTTGATAGCGCTGATGAATCGTGCTTGTATAGCGTTGGAGATGTTCGTGCACAAAGAAAAACCACGGAAACTCGGGGTTCCGGATTGAGACTGCGATAAACCACGGTGCGCATACAGCAATAAATAAGAGGCCGGCAGTCGCCAGGTGGAGCTTTCGGAGCAGAGCGATATCACGCTTGATGAGCATGTACAGCACCACAATCGCCCCGGGCAGTACGATGCCAATGAGACCTTTGCTGAGGACGGCCAGCGCACACCCGATGGCCGCAATATTTATCCATAGCCGGTTGGTAGCTGCGTCGGCGCGCGGATCGAGACCGAGTACTATTCCCGCGAAAGCAACTGTCAGGAAAAACGAAAGCCCCATATCCAGCGTGAGTATGTGGCCGAGCGCCGCATACAGGAGACTGCTGGCGAGTACCATGGCCGTGTAGAGGCCCGCAGCGCGACCGAATACATGTGCACCAACGACAAACATCAAAAGTACGCCGCAGAAACCCGTCAAGGCCGGCCATATTCGCGCCGTCCACTGATGTTCACCGAAAGCTTTGTACGCACCAGCCGTCGCCCAGTATTGCAGCGGCGGCTTTTCGAAATACTTGATGCCGTTGAGCCGCGGCGTTATCCAGTCGCCGCTTTGCGCCATGTAGCGCGGGATTTCCGAATAGCGGCCTTCATCGCTGAGCGACAGCTTACGGTATTCGAGATTCGCGCCCCAGATAAGGACCGCGAAGAAGAGCATAAGCCACCAGCCGCGTTGCGCAGTATCGGCTTTCGCCGCGGCAGGGTGGGGAGGAAGACTGCTCAAATGGGAGGAAATTATAGCATCGCTGCCTGCAACACCTTGCTAGCGCGGCATGCAGCGCCCGTATTTCGTATGATACTCAGCGGTGGATTACTTTGCCATTCCCGCACAGCTCGCGGCGAGTTGCTCGAACTCGGCGTCGCTCGCTTCGGTAAGCTTCATGACGGCAGCATGCGTAAGCCGCGGATAGTGCTTCAACGTTGAGCGCGTGTAAGCGGGATCGTAGTGGAGTTCAAGCAATTCACGCACAAGTGTGTCGCCATCGCGCGCGGCAGCCATCGCCTGCCAGGAACTGATGCGCGCTTGCCCGTAGATTGAAACCAGGCAATCGAGCTGCTTCGACATCAAAGCGGGATCCGCGACGAAATGCTGATATTCGTCATGCAGAAGTTTCACACGCAACGCCATCGACGCCTCGACCCGTATGCAGTCCGCTTGCCACATGGCGGCGATTACCGCTTCGGGAACGCGCAGCCGGCCGATCCGTTTGCTCTCGGCCTCGACGAAGACGGGCTTCGCAGGGTCAAACTTGCGCAACTGCGCCCATATCAGACTTTCGAACATTTTCTGCGACGGTTGTGGTTCATCAGGCAGATTGCCCAGCACCGAACCACGATGTGCCGCCAGCGCTTCAAGGTCGAGCACCTGCGCGCCGTCTGCCTGGACCGCACGCAGCAGCCGGCTTTTGCCGGATCCGGTTAGTCCGCAGATCACATGCCAATTGAATTTCGCAGGCCCGGTTTCAAGATCGGCGATCACGGCGCGGCGGTATGTTTTGTAGCCGCCGTCGAGCCGGTCTGCACGCCATCCGATCTCGCGGAGAACTTCGGCGAGCGAGCTGCTGCGCGTGCCGCCGCGCCAACAATAAATGACGGGTCGCCAGTTACGGTCGCGGCTTGCGAATGTAGTCTCTACGTGGTTCGCGATATTGCGTCCGACGAGCGCAGCGCCGATTTTCTTGGCCTCGAATGAAGACACCTGCTTGTATATGGTGCCGACGCGCGCGCGTTCCGCATCGTTCAGCACCGGGCAATTGAGAGCGCCGGGGATATGGTCTTCGGCAAATTCGGACTCTGACCTTACGTCGATAACCTCGTCAAATTCGCCGACTTGTGCTACGGTGACCGCTTCACTGTTGCGCAAAAAAAAGACCTCGATGAAACCGATGGATCTGCAGAAGATCAGGCTGACCGCATTTTCCCACGGCGGCGGATGAGGCTGCAAACTGCCGCCAGCGTTGCTGGGGGAATTGCTTTCTAAGACGCCCCTCGCAGGTGCGTACCCTGATTTGCTGGTCGGTAGCGAGTCGAGTGACGACGCCGCTGTTTATCGCATCAATGATGAGCAGGCGGTTGTCGCGACCACGGATTTTTTTCTGCCGATCGTCGATGATCCTTACGACTTCGGCCGCATTGCGGCGACCAATGCAATCTCCGACGTATACGCAATGGGTGCAAAGCCGCTGTTCGCGCTTGCACTCGTCGGCATGCCGGTTGGAAAACTGCCTGTCGGCGTGATGCAGCAGATACTCGCGGGCGGACAGTCGGTTTGTGCGACTGCGGGTATTCCGGTCGCCGGCGGTCATTCCATCGATAACCCGGAACCAATCTACGGACTCGTCGCCATTGGTCTGGTACACCCCTCACATATCAAGCGCAACAGTCGCGCATGCGAGGGCGACGTGCTGATTCTCGGCAAGG
>Ga0068864_100001406_pt1 | contig 19899 bp, 12 predicted proteins | sample KBSSwiS72_FD_66586 | JGI IMG/M metagenome (GOLD analysis project Ga0068864, IMG submission 66586) | Switchgrass rhizosphere microbial communities from Kellogg Biological Station, Michigan, USA - KBS Switchgrass S7-2 | ecosystem: Host-associated > Plants > Roots > Rhizosphere > Soil ... | reverse complement strand
GTCGTCGGCTACGGTGTAAACAAAGAGCCCGAGGATCCGGCCGGCCGGAGCTGCGTTCGACTTGGGATCGGTGGCGGTCGATTCAAACGCGATCAGCGCGCCATTGCGACTCAAGCGACGCCCGGTGCTGAGAACATTCGTGTTCCCCACGTTACTGTTCAGGGTCCGTGTGACCTGTTTAGTAACCCTGGCGGTGCCGCCAGTAAAGCTCGCCAGGTAGATCTCCGCATTACCGTCCGCGTTATTCGAGGTCACATTGTTGCTATCAGGACCAGCGGGCAGATTTGCAGTGGAAATAAAAGCCGCTACCGATCCGCTACTCGATAGAGAAGGACTGGCTTGAAAGACCAAACCGACTCCGACCGTAGCATCCTGCGTATTCGTCACCTGTGTGAAGGTCTTCGACCCGACGGTGCAAAAGAAGAGCTCGGGATTGCCGTCGTTGTTGTTGGTATTACCGGTGCCGGGCTGAGTGCGCGTGGAGATGAATGCGATGATGCTGCCATCATCCGAAATTGCCGGATCGCGATTGTCGTCCGCGAAAAACGGAAGGGCGGTAGTTGAGCCTGCCGTTGGCTGACGGCTGGCGTCGGTATGAGTCATGAAATCGAAAGATCCGGTCGCCAGATCGACAAACGGTACCTCAGCGCCGAGTGTTAAATCGACGTCAGTGACAGCCGGCAGTGTGTAGACCCAAATTTCCGAGTTCGTATCATTATTATCCAAAGCGGTGCCGCCAAAGTTTTCAGGGCTCGGGGCATTCGTACTGAACACGATCTTGTAAACGCGCTGGCCTCCTGACACCGTTCCCGTCAGCGAGATCATTGGAGTCCGGTTATCGATCTCGACCTGTACTTTAGTGAAGTCAGCAGGCGTTGGCTGCGGAGTTGGCGTCGGGCTCGGCGATGGCGATGGGCTTGGAGACGGCGACGGGCTTGGTGATGGTGACGGGTTCGGAATCGGGACGTTTTTGGTATTCGTGATTTGGAAAATGCGGCGTTGCGCGTAATCGAGTATGAAGATCTCGAAATTGCCATCAGCGTTATCTCTGCCGTCTCTGTCCTTTTCGGTGGAGATGTCGGCGTTTGAGGTGAAAACGACGAAACGCCCATTGGCACTGATGTCGCTCATCCTCGAAGTGAAAAACGCGGTGGTGTTAGTAAGTTGGACCGTAAATGGGTCCGGTGTGGGGCTGGATGTTTGCGCCGCGACGGAGACGAGCGAGCCACCGATGAGTGCAGGCACGATGATGGCGCACAGGAACAAGAAAACTTGCTTCACGAATTCCTCCGCTAATAAAGACACTGATACGAGCAGATTAGATGGCCTCGGGGAGCTAACCGGCAATAAGATTGGCCATTTTAGCAGAACGCGGCACGTTCGCAAGGCGGGGTAAAAATTTTAGCCGCAGATTTACGCGGAGAAACGCAGATTCACCGGGAAATGAGGCGCAGCCACTGGGGAATTACACGATCCAGGGCCAGGACGGTCTCCGCGTAATCGAGCGCGTTGACTGAAATCGCTTCACGCACGTTCCTGTTGGAAAGCAGAACGGTAAGGTACTCGTAAAGCAGTTGTGCTTCATTTTCGTCGTGAGTGAGCTTCCAGCACACTCGGTCTGGAAACTCTCTGTACTGGTCGAGGTCGCTGACGATTGTCGGTTTGCCGGCAGCAAGCGCCTGCGTCAGTGTTAAGGACGCTTCTCCCATTGAGGGATTCCTTAAGTTGATAATCACGTCTGAGGCAAAGATAGCGGTGAAATAATCTTTTTCATTCAGGTAACCCGTAAACGTGATGTGGTCGTTGTTAGTTCCTGCCTCAACTTGTGCCTCGAGGTGCTTTACCTCCTGCGCAGTCTCACCCGCAAATAGCAGGTGCACTGGATAACCCTGGGCCAGCAATCTCTCGATCACGTCGATCTGCAACTTCGGCAATTTGTTGGTGTTGGTAAAGCCAAGGCAGGAGATCAGGAAATAGTTTTCCCTGATCCGAAACTTGCTCTTGAAACTCTCAATCTCCTCCGGTGTTGGCTGATAGTCGATCTTGGCGAACATAGGAATGACCTGGATGTGGTCTTTGTTGGCAAACTGGTTTTTGATCCAGCGATGATGAACTATGACTTTTCTGCTCCTGTTAACCACAGCATGACTCATGGGGGTTCTCACCGCGTGCCTGCCGATCACGGGAAGCAACTCATGAAATATTCTGCGTTCTGATTCACTGCCGTCGTTTACCAGAGCCTTCTCGTACAGCCCATTACCCTCTCGATAAAAAGCATCGCGCAAAAAGGCGCTGAGATTGTAGTCGTGTAGTACGATCGTGCCGGGAAAGTTCCAGGCGAGCTCGTAGATCCTCTTGTGAAAGCCACTATGGTTTCCAAGATGACAGACCACCTCGGCGTATTGCTTCCGGCGCTTCGGGAACTCAGATATTGGATAGGCATTAAACTCTTGCCGGATCTCTGGCGCCGGCACCTCGCCGTCGTAAAACAGATCGATATCGAGGTGAGGTCTGAGTTCTTTTATTATTGAGTAGCTATAGTTGGCGATTCCGCTTCGCTGCGGAGGGAATGGCGAAAGCCAGGCGATTCTTGGAGCAGGTCGCTCTTCACATAGGTCAATTGTTGAGAAGACCAGGTCCAGGTATGTTTTGTCTTCATCGCCGATCTCTTCCGCTCGTTTGCGCCAGACGTCAATGACATCCTGCGTCGATAACGCGGGGACCAACTGCTGCTCAAGTCCGAGAATCGCTGCGCGGTATCCTTGAGCAAAGATGCTGTTCAGTAAGTCTTCTCCTTCCCCGCCGGAAACCTGTTTCAATAAGCTTGGGAAAAACTCCATCAGAAGAATTGGATAATGCTTTTGGATAGTTTGCTGCATACCTATCCATGCTTTTGCTTCCGAACCCTCGATATCCATTTTGATAACGTCGATTCTCGTTTCGTTTTGAAGTATTGAGTCGAGCGTCACGGCCGGAATAATGAAAGGTTCTTCTTCGTCCTCAGCCAACTCGTTAACCATGCCGTTACTGAATCCCCACGAGAAGCTCATCAGCTTCCGAGTGTCGCTGATCGCATACGGATAGACCACCACTTGATCGAAGCCGTTGCGATGTAAGCTCATGTACATCAACTCGCAGTTCTGTGAATTACATTCGACCGCAATGACCCTGCCGGAAGCTCCGACCTGTTTAGCCGCGGTAAGTGTGAAATAACCGACGTTTGCTCCCACGTCGACGAAGGTCATTCCTTCTCGCAGGTGTTTTTTGAGAAAGGCAGTGACGTGAGGCTCGTACTGTCTGTACTGTAGAATGTTTTCTCCGATATCCCAGTCGTAGTCGTGAACGTACAACTCGAAGTCCTCCAGCGAAACAAGCGTTATTCCGCGCGCTCTTTTACGGACTCCGAACTCTCTCGACTTACGAAAGTACCAAGCGAGCTTGGCGTATGAGAAGTCCTCAGTAGCCAATCGCTCGCTCCAGTACTTTATGTCTTCATCCGATGGCTCGCGCGCCAACAGGATGCGATAGCAATAGTAAACGTCGTCCACCGTCGCCTTTTCCGACCATGGACGCTCAGCAAATGTGCTCATCGCGAATTAAGGCTGCCCAAACCGTGAACGATACTCCGCGGAACTAATGAATCCGTTTATAACGGCGGCGAAATCATTTGGATTATCTTTTAAAACTTGCAGCCAGTAATTGTAACCCCCCGCGTCAGGTTCACGCTTCAGGTAATTGGAATAGCACATGGTGACGAATGCCCGATTGTAATCCTCGGGACTGGTGAATGAACTTTCCGGCAACTTACTGGAGCGAATGATCTGCAAAGCAGCTTGCGCGCGCTGATGCAACAAGCAGTTCGCCTCTCCATTACACTTATCGACAAACTGCACCAGGTCTTCGAATTCTGTCGCCGATGGTTGGCGATTGAGGAGATCCAGATACTGTTGCCGTACGAAAAACTGAGTGTTGTCGACTGCGTTTGGAGCTGCGGGTGCATGTGATTCAGTCTTCACTACCGCGTAGAGGTCGTCGCTTTTATCTGGTTCTCCCACACGGTAAACTAATCTAAGCTGTCCCCGTGCAATTCCGTTCCGCAAAAACAACTCAATAGCATTTTGGTCCGCCTCTGAAAGCAAGGCGTTGTGGACCACCAGATAAGAAGCGGGAATCTCCTGGAGCAGGTCAATAAAGCGGTCCGGAATTGGGCGTGTTGCAGTAAGGGATTCGATTTCCTCGAGTATCGGGGGAGCAAAGCTGGCGGCTGCTGTTACAATCGGCCGGCCATGATCTGCCGCCCGAAGCATATATCGGAAGTAGGCGTAGTTGTCTCTGATTGCTGGGAGTTCGACAATCCCGCCTGACATTGGTGTTTCTTTTAAACGAAGTGTCATCGCATCCGGATCGACCTCACCGCGGGCGAACTCGATCGGCGCCACCCTTTGTTCGAACAGGATGCACGCCGCAATCACTACATAGATTGCCGCTCGGTTGAGACCCGCTCGCCAGCGCAACAGCGCCCCCGCCAGTTGCCGCGCACCCAACCCGGCAAGAATCGCTAAACCGACATAGGCGATCATCGCCCAGCGCGTAGGAGCCCGCATGCTCTTGAATATAGGAACGAATTCGTAGAGCAGCCGGTGAAAAAACAAATTCATCCCGAACGAGCCAAGAACGCCAATCACCAGCCAGATCAGGCTAAGCGCAACTGCAATCGAGTTGGGGTGCGAGCGGAGGTTACGAATAAAACCGGCTTCTCGAATGCGATTGACGATCTGGGGACGAGCGATAAGCACCCGAATGAAAACTGTGACTAAAAGAAATATAAAAGGACGAATCGAATGAGTGGACCTCAGCCATTCGATACCGAACAATTGCAAACGAATTCCTCCATAACCAATCGTCAGCAGCACAATCAACAGCAACAGAAGCGCGAGTGCATCTAACAGAATCAGCAGGGTTCGGTTGTATCGTCGTGAGATCGGCTTGACGAGCAGGAGGGCGGCCAGTCCAAGAAGTGGCGGCAGGAAGCCCGGGAAAAGCGTCAGCTCGTCAACTGCCGTCTCGCCTCCAAGTCCCTTCCAAAGCTTATTTCTCTCACTAACGGCGAGCCAATGAATCGGGGAAGCGGAGAGACCGATCACCTGGGCTGGACTGCGCTCGAAGCCGTACATCTGATGCACGCGATAGTAAGGAAACAAGAAACCTACGATTAGGAGCGAAGCTACGACGAGTGGTAAACCTCCGCGGATCCAGAGCTTGCGATCGCGCAGTAGTCGCAACCATGTTATAAGGAAAACACCCGACAGAACGAGCGGCACCAGAGTCAAAATAAACCAGGTCACTGACACCAATGCATTCATCAGGAAAACAAAGCTGAGCCAAATGCCCCGTCGCCAACTTCGTTCTCGCGCGAAGAGAACGAGTGCTTCGAGCAGCAGAGGAATCCATCCATTGAAGATCAAGGTCAGGTGAGGAAGGCGCTGGAAATGATACGGAATGAAAGCGAAAACAATACCGGCAATCCACGCCGCGCCAACCGAGTTGGTTAAAGTCCTTACCAAACGAAACATGCCGTAACCGGCGAAGACAAAAGCAGTCAACGTAGCCACGCTATGCACGGTCAGCGGGCGGAAGCCGAGCGCAAAGAGCGGAAAGAACAACAGTGAAACACCGTAGCCGTTCTCGGAAAACGCCAATGTGTATTTGTAGGGATAAAAAATAGTGGCGTGGAAAAGATTTAGTGGGTCGTGAAAGGTTTGATGATAGTCCCACCACAGCCAATAAGCGATCGCGTAAGGATCTCCCCGACCCGCCACGGCATCGCGAAGGTAAAGAGCCCAGGGCCAGGTCATGATGACGGTTAAGATCAGGAAACCCAGGAAGGGGAGAATCTCACGCAAAAAGACACGACGCTTCATAGAACGGTTCACTCGAACAGTGCAAAGGCCTCCAACGTCTTCTGCGCTGTCTTTTGCCAGGAGAAGTCTTTCGCGTATTCATACCTCATGAGTTTTGATAGATAATCGACTGGCGCCTGCAACGCCTGATAAAGACTTTGGGCCATCTCGTTGACATCATACGGATCGAAATAGTTTGCAAATTCACCGGCAACCTCCGGAAGTGACGAGGTATTCGCCGCTGCCACCGGAAGACCACACGCGAGACCTTCCAGCAACGGCAGACCAAATCCTTCATACAACGATGGGAAGAAAAGACAGCGCGCTTGTTGATAAAGTCGCACCAGTGCGTCGTCATCCACAAAACCCGTCAACCGAACTTTTCCGTCGAGCCGCAATTGCCTGGCCCGGTTCAGCATTCGAATCTCCGAGGCTTCATCCATGTGGCAGGCGATGAGCAGATCGGTTGACCGTATCGCCGGGTTATTAGCATGCCGGCTTTGCAGAATCGCAAACGCCTCCAACGCGCGATCCATATTCTTCCGCGGATCAAAACCGCCGGCATAAAGAACATATTCATTTGCCGATGGCGTCTTCGGAAAAGGATACGGCTGATACGCATTCTTAGCAGCCAGCGGCGTCACGATGTGCTTCTTGTCCTGCACCGCAAGCGCACTCATGAAATCGGACTGGGTATGTCGCGAGATATGCAAATAAAGATCGAATTCGCTCTCGAGCTGCTTCAGCTTATCTTTAAAAGCCGTCAGGGCCGCGGCGGGCAGATGCTTCGCGTATTCCTTCTCCATAACCAGCAATATCAGATCGAAGATTGTGGCAGCGAAAGCGCAACGTTCTGTTTGTCGAGTTGGCAAGAATACGTTGTGCATTAAAGCATTAGGCGACCAATAGAGATCTATGCCAAGTTTCTCGATGTCGTTTTTAATTGCCTTGGAATAAAGCTCGCAGAGATCTCGCTGGTTAAGCGAAGAGGCACAAATCTCGTAAGCGTCGCTATCGACAATGGAAAGTTTATTGCGAGCCCAGGGAGATAGATTATCGAGGTGCGGTCCGGGGACGGTGGTGAGATAGAAGTCGTTCGTAAAGTCGTTTTCCAGGATATTTTCAACAATATTCTTGAAGTAGGTACCGATACCTCTGTTGATTTCGGGCGTCAGGAGGGTTTGGCCATCGATCAGGATTTTCATCAGTTGGCAGCCAGCTCGTGAAGGTATCGTGATAGCACCACATCGAACGAGAACTCTCGCGCGAGATATCGGCGGCCATTTGCGGCTAAATCGCGCCGGAGCGTCTCGTTCTTTTCGAGATAATTGAGCGCCAGACAAAACTCATCTTTGTTGGAGACAAAGAGGCCTCCATTGCTCCTGCGCACGTGATTTCTGGTAACAGGACACGCCGCCGAAACCACGCTGGGCACTCCACATAGCCAGCCTTCCATGGTCACGATTGAAAAGCTTTCGTTCTCTGAGAGATTGATCACTGCTTTCGACTGCTTTATCAACTGCATCTTTTTCGACTCTGAAACAAAACCGAAATCTATAAAGTGATTGGCAGTTGGAATTAAAGATTTGTCACCCTCTCCGATGAAGAGCAGCTTCGTATTGTGGTTAAACCTGGTTGCGTAGTCGTGAAACCACGCACACAGAACGTGAACGTTCTTTCCTCTATCCTTACGTCCTGCATACACGAAGTAGCTCTCGGGCAGTCGTTCCAGTTCACCGTCAGGCAGGCCGTTGCCTGCTGCCAGTTCGACACCAACGCCCGTCACTACACTTTCGACGATACGACGGCCCACTTTTCGGCCGTAGCGTGAAATCGTAAGTTGTTTTTCTTCCGGAGAGTTGAAAAAGATGTGCTTGGCGTTATTGAGCAGGCGTTCCGTGGCGTTCCAATAAAATTGTGGTTCATTGTGAAAGCAGGGAACAAGAGAGATCTTGCGCGGATACTCATTGATGACTGAATGGGTCAGCCCGTGGAAGTATGGAAGCGCGATAAGTTCGTAATCGTCGTTTATATATTCACCAAGTGCACTTACGAGGTCAGGACTATTAATGCCATACTTGAAGAAATCGTGCTCATCCTGAGTGGACAACGGCTTTCCGCCACGCAGCTTATTGATCACCGCGTCGTATGGTTCGCGCACGTTTCCCGTCGAAAACCTGCGAGTTTCGATCCCCTCCACTTCGCAGACGCCAGGCTCGTAATCGTTATGCCACCAATTAACAAACGGCGACGAGCAACACGTGGTGAATACAAAAGTTTTTACCCCGCGTTTGTTTAGTTCGCGCGCCATGTCGCGCGCTAATCGTTCAGCGCCTCCAGCGAAGCCTCCGAACCATGGAGTGATAATGATGATGCTTTTATCGAACATCTGCGGTGTTCGATCAGTGTGAACGATCGATCAAGGCTTTCGCGCGACAATACCGTAGTCCGGAGCGCTATAAAAATACTCGTTGAATCGTTTGACTATCTCGCTGTCCCCTTCGATCCTGGCCGCGTCCCATGGTCTTAGTTTCATGACTGCAATGCTTCCAAAGCCGCGCGACTCGAGCAGGAACTTGAGTGTTTCGCTTGGAATCGGGTTGCGGTGCGTTGGATCGGCATAAAAGCTGTAGCTTCCAACGATAAAGTTTTCAGGGTTTGGCGTTTCAAGGATGAGTAGACCGCCACGTCTCAAGATCCGAAACGCCTCATCCAATAACCCGATCAGCACCTCAAACTGCATATGCTCCACGAGATGAAAACTCGTTATCGCATTCATGCTCTCCGCGGACAAACTACGAAGATACGTGAGGGCATCTTCTTCGACGACATCCAGACCGAGGTTGCGACAACCTTCGATAGCGATCCTGTTATGGTCAACACCTCGCGCTGGTATACTCTCTTTACTCAGGAGCTCCAACCATTCTCCGCGCCCGCAACCGACATCCAAAACGGCGTCGGTAATCTCGGCGTTTTTGAGAATGGGAAGATAAACCTGCAGTCGCTCCCGTATCTCGTCGCGCTCACCGCGAAATTTCTCTTCGAATGACGCGTAAAGACCGTCGAGAAGGTGCGCCTCCTCATCCGCGGCGATCGGCGACAGATCGGGCCTCGGAACTCCCGACGCATTCTGCTTGATCTCTTCAAGCAAAATAGACAGGGTCCTTCCTTGCGTCATCAATTCTCTTTGCTGAGTCACCACCTTAACTAGCGTTTGCTCCTGGCCCAGAAGAAGCTGTTGCAGTTGAGCGTCCGTTTGAGACTTAACTTGCTGAAGTTCCTGCTGCTGCTGAAGAAGCGTTTCGTCTTGTAAAGCGATTTGCTTGTTCAGTTTTGTTGTGCAGCGATCGATATACTCTCGAGCCTCAGCCAAGCGCGTCGCCGCGGTCTCTTCTGACTGCCGTAACCTTGCGTCCAGTGACTGCTGGTGCTCCATCCAGGCTTGGACACTCTCGTGCACTTCAGCAAGCCTATCAGTCAACTCTTTGTGACTTCGATTCTGATGATCGATGATCCGCTGTTGTTGAGAGGTCAGAGAGAATTCGAGTTGCCGGTAGCGCTCCAGCAGACGCGGCAATCGAATCATTAACCGAATTACGTTACCGATGAGGGGTATTCGCTCGAGCCGTCCGACAGTCAGCGGTAGCCATAAACCAGCGAGCCTGACCTGGTTTCGCCGTCTCTCTGGCGATGAATACAAACTAGCTAGAACATCGATCTTACTGAAACGGCCGCCCGCCAAACTCTCCGAGTAATGAGCCATGCCTGACGGGTCAGGCTCGCGCAGCAGTAATGCCCGGTAGGCAATCCGCAGAAACTCCTCACCGTGAAATCGCAGCAGATCATTGACGTGGTATTGATTATTCTGTTTGCGATGAAAAACGGGTTGCAAGATTAAAGAGCCAGGCTCGTGCTCAGCACCCGTCAGTCGCTCAGGGCTGCCTGGCCCAGCCGTGTGATGGTTTCCATTCACGGCTGCGCGTATCTCATGCATCAGGCGCTCGACATCGACCTCGGAATCGCTGGTTGCAAACATATCCATAGACAATATGACTATTAAGTGCGAAGCGCGTCGGTTTGAATTCTATCGGCTCTTCATTATGATACACCCATGGAACCTGCGCTGCGAGTCGAAGGCGTTTCCAAGCAGTATCGTATCTATGACCAGGCTGCCGATCGTCTGAAAGAGATGGTCACGCGTGGTCGCTGGAAAACGCATCGCCAGTTTTGGGCTCTCAGCGATATCAGTTTCGAAGTCGGAAAAGGCACAACCTTCGGGATCGTTGGGCCCAACGGTTGCGGCAAATCAACTCTGCTTCAGATTATCGCGGGCACCCTTAAGCCGACAAAAGGAACGATCTGGCATACTGGCCGCATTGCCGCTCTGCTGGAACTCGGGGCCGGTTTCAATCTCGAGTTTACCGGCAGAGAGAATGTTTTTATGAGTACCTCGTTAATGGGGTTTTCTCATGCCGCTACTGTTGCCATGTTGCCCGAGATCCAGCGCTTTGCGGAGATCGGTGAATTTATCGATCAACCGGTCAAGATGTATTCCAGCGGCATGTACGTCCGCTTAGCCTTTGCTGCTGCCATCAGCATCATGCCGGAAATTCTGATTGTGGATGAGGCTCTCGCCGTAGGTGACGCTATCTTTCAACATCGCTGCATGCGACGGATTCGCGAGATGCAGGAGAATGGCACGACGATATTACTGGCCTCGCACGATCCCCATGCGATTCGATCCCTGTGTTCAACAGCCCTGCTTCTCCACGCCGGCCGTATGGAAGCGATCGGCAAACCAACTGATGTTCTCAATCGCTATCAAAAGCTGATCATGGCCCGTGAAACGGCTTACGACGCAAGCCAAACCCCAGCCGATCTCACACTCGAGAGCATCGAGTTTGAACCGGATCAAAAGCTCTCTTACAGCTATCGTCATGGGGACGGCCGGGCCGAGATCATCGGGGTTCAGCTCCTGGACGCTGCACATCAGCGAATTGAGCTTGTGGAGACAGGTGAAGAGGTAACAGTAAAATTTCGTCTTCGTTTTCGTGAGGCACTGGAAGCACCAGTTTGTGGATTTCTCATACGTAATCGGCATGGAATTCACATCTACGGCACGAATACTGACTTGCAAAAGGTGGACTTCAATACCGCGAGACCCAATGAAATCATCGAGGTGAGTTTTGTTTTCAATTGCTGGCTGGCGCCTGACACGTACTCGATCACGTTGGGGGTTCACAGTCTAGACGGTGTCAGTTTTGATTGGCTCGACGATGCGCTGTTTTTTAGAGTGTTCAGCGTCGTATCGATGGAAGGCGTGACAAATCTCAATGCCAGCGCAATGGTTCGATCGCTCGGTGTTCGCAAGACCTACAATACCGGAGAGGTGGTAAACGCCTGAACGTGCAGACTCGACAGCCTGTCGTCCTCAAGACACAAGCGCTAACTAAAAACGCTGACCTCAAGCGTTGGTTCCTTGTAGCGCTACTGCTGTCTACCTGGCTGCCCATTTCGTTCTTTATTCTGGTTGCTCCGTCAGGCACCCAAGGTTTGGGTTTGACCGCCATCAAGACAATCTTCCTTTTCCTGGGCACCGCTCATGTTCCAGCCACGTTGCTGTTTTATACCGACAAAGAGTTTTCCGCGATCATCCAAAGTAATCGCGTCAGATATATCTACATTCCAATCCTCTTAATCTTTGTTACCGGCCTCGTGTTCGCCTTCCTTAGCACAACTATCCAGGCGTTTGTGTTGCTTGCTTATTGGTCCTGGCAGACATTCCACTATGGCCGGCAGAATGTGGGCATTTACGCCTTTGCTTCGATAGCAGAAACAGGAAGAGCGCCACGAAAGGTCGAGAAGATGGCGATCGAAGCTGGAACACTGCTGGCCATTCTGGGAACGTTCAAGATATTGGGAATGGCGGTGGCGCCGGTCTATCTGCATCGCACGTTTGACTTTCTCTATCACTTCGGAGTCGTGACCTTCGTAGCCGTTCTCGTCTTCAGTCTGGCGGTTTACGCAAAGTTCTACAGAGACACCACCCCGTTCAAGACGATTTTTTTCTTTACCGCCATCTTCTTTTTTCTTCCCGTCTTCATCTCGACTGATAACAATATTGCGTTCACAAGCTACGCCATGGCCCATGGTGTGCAGTACGTCGTTTTCATGCTTGTGATTTCAGCCACAGCGGTGGAGGGCGCATCTCGCGCGCTACCATACAAGAGCCTCGCGAAGTTTCTCGTTTTTCTGCTGGTGCTCGGTTTCATGTTTTGGCGCGTTGGAGATCTGAAAGAGATGGAGATTGTCAAACAGGTTTCGAGCTATACCACCGCGGCGGGCTTTCTTTTTGGTGCTGTTCTGGGAGCAACGGCTTCGCACTTCATAGTGGATGCCGACGCATGGAGATTAAGCGTCGCAAATCAGAGAGCATTCATGACCAAGCGATTCTACTTCGTCTTTAATTAGTTCCCTTTCTTCAAGACCTCTCGATATAGATCCAACGTAGCGCGCGCGGTCTTTTCCCAGGAAAACTTCCGCGCATGCCGCATACCGGCAACAGACCGTTCTTGCCGCTCTGCCGCATTATCAAGCAGACGCGCGATGGCTTGAGTAAGACCACTTGAATCCGTCGGTGAAACCAGAAGAGCAGCTTCTCCCACGGTTTCCCTGATACTCGGCGTATCGCTGGTGATCACAGGTGCCCCACAGGCCATTGCCTCGAGAAGTGGCAGACCGAATCCTTCGTACAGCGAGGGGTACACAAACGTCCGACACGCCGAATAGAGAGCACGCAAATCGTGGTCGGCGAGATAACCAACGAATCGGATACGGTCGCTGATGCCTGCGGCCTGCACATATGCGAACACGTCCTGCGACAGCCAACCCGTTGGTCCAGCAATCACGAGTTGAGGACGTCGCGAATCGCTTCTCACGATCTCCTCGAATGCACGAACCAGCGTAAGCAAGTTCTTGCGTGGCTCGATCGTGCCGACAAACAAGATGAAATCATCTTCAATAGCGAGGCGTCGCCGGACTGATTCGGTTTCCATAGTTGCTATTTGCTGAAAAGCCTCACGCGCTGCCTCCGGAATCACCGCAATCTTTCGGGAATCGATCCGCAAATGATCGCAGACCTCCCGTTTCACCGCGTGTGAAGGAACTATGATTGCACGGGCCGCACGGGCCATCATCGGTAATCGCCTACGCGCTCGGCGCACCAGACGTCGTTCGTGTGTTTGAGGCCACAGGAGCAAGGAGAGATCGTGAATGGTAAGAACCGTGGGACAGCGATTCCAGAGTGGGATGTTGTAATTGGTCCCATGGAAGAGATCGAGTCGAAGTCGATTGATGTAGAGAGGTAATCCAATCTGCGACCAGTAGCGTCTACGTAGACTATGTCGGGGCGGCACTAGCAGTTCGAACTTATCGTCCGAAGCAATGCCGGCAAGGGCGCGTGCTAACTCAAACGTGTAATGGCCGACTCCGGTCTTTGGCTGAGTTAGCGCAATTCCATCAAGGCCAACGTACATTTATCGAGTCATAAACTAATGAGGCTGGCCATTGTAATGACCAGCCTCCAGGAAATGAACGATCTAGATCTCGCCAATTAGAATCTATTCAGATACTCCGGCGATTCCATAAAACCACGAACGATGATGTTCTCCATTTCGGCCGGATTGGAAACCAACTTGAAGCGATTGAGGTGGAAGATGTAACCACACTGGTTGGGATCGGGTGCGCTATGACAGTCCTCGGGATCACGCCGCAAGTAGCCGAAGTATTCCATCGTCACAAACGCCTGCGTGTAGTACTTGTCGTTTACCTCCGGACTTTCAACAATCGCGCGCAAGACCTGACCACGTGTCTTGGCGCCGGTATTCAAGTCGTTAACCAGTTGACTCTGATTCGAAACGGTTACGTGCCCCGTATTCAACAGCGTCTGGACAAAATCTGCATTCGATAGACTACTGGGGTACTTCGCCTGAATCTCGGGTCGCTGGAGCCATGCCTCTGCTAATGCCGCCTTTTTTGTCTCAGTAAGCTGCGCATTATCATCCGGCACGGAGATCGTCTGGAGATCGGCCATGAATTCCGCATAGCGCGGACGATCGATCTTTGTCGAATCGGTGAGTTCAGCTGGGCTCACGGGCCTTTGACCGAGGGACACCATATACAGATACATTACATACGAGCCTTTTCGCTGGAACTCAGGTGACCGGAAGAAATTCGCCGACACGATACCTCGAAGGTGCTTGAAACAATCGTTGTCGCTGGGCAGGCACAGGGTACTCGGATTCAGCGTGGTCATATAGAACTGCAGACCCTCCGCCTCCGGGAAGCGGCGCAAGAAGTCAATGTACTGCTGCTGGACAAAGAAATCGAAGTCCAGAATCGTGATTGGTGTGTTGGTACCTGGCCTCAACCGGAGCGGCTTGACCTTGATATCGCCGTAAAACAGTTCTGAAGGGAGACCCGGGGTTTCCGTGACAATTCTCAGGGTGGGAGGCGACTGCGCAAAAACCGCGCCGGCAATGAGGATTGTCAGGAAAAACGTTGCTACGAGCTTTTTCATGTTCAACTCCAAAGGTGAATCGATTCTTGTTATAAGGATGAGGCAAGGCGTGCCTTCTGGGCCGCTTGACCCAAAACTATACTTGCGCTCTAACAAGTATGTCAACACTGTTTAGTCCCTACCTCTGGCTCAAATTATTTGAAATGACCAATGACCGGCAGTTTTGCCTTTTGATGCTCCATTTGGCCTCCCGGTCTGAAAATTTACGGGGCACGGATGCGAATAGTGCCCGGATTACTGAGCTGACTGTGTGCCACCACCTTGATTGTCCAGGTACCCGGCGCCAAATCGTTGGGAAGCCTGAAAATAACCTGATGAAAGCCAACAGACATCGCCCGCACGTCTTCGGCGGCAAAATTATGACTATTCCCCTGACCGTCTGAAAGCTGAATGACGACATTGGACGCCGACTCATTCGGGAACAGATTAGTCACGAACACTACCACGCGCGTATTGGGATCAAAGCCCTTATTTAACAGGTTACTGCTGTTAATGACCGGGAACATGTCCCTCAGAAACAGCATTGCATCGAGGGCCGCTGCCTGAGTAGCTGTCGGTCCACCCTCTTCCAGAATCAACTGAATTGGAGATGGAGACGGCGACGGACTTGGCGATGGTGACGGCGACGGACTTGGCGATGGTGTCGGAGTCGGCGTTGGCCCCGCGGCACGTGGCGTAAAAGTGACCTCCGACGCGTTGGTCAAGTTGATCTTGAGATCTTCGCTCTCCGACGTGTAACAAGGTTGCGGCGTGCCTGATTTCGTGCAGTCGCGGATCACGTAACCATCCCGGTCTCCGCCGCTGATGCCCACAGTTGGATTTAGGGAAAGATTGCCGCTGCCGTAGCGGGTCTTGATCGTTCCATCCGTGAGTAACTCGATTTCAAAGTTTACCGGGGTTGTGCCCGTGCATTGGAAAATAGTGAAGTCGACAGCGCACGGTACACCTTGCCAGCGAAAGATTAGTCCGTGCTGCGCGGTCGGGTTCACCACGTAGACTCCGGAATCAGCACGTCTTGAATTTCTCAGATCGAGGTCATCCCAGAGACCGGCAATCATCTTGTGTGGGTTTAACGCTAAAGGCGCACTCGGCACATCATCCGCATCGCCATTTGACCTCAGCGGCGGATCTGAAAAATAGAGAGCGCCGTTTGAGGAGATTGTGACGGTGTCATACGTCTCGCCAAAGAACGGAAAGCTGAATCCCGTTGGAAACAGAAACTCGCGGTAAACGTCGTCGCCGTCGAGATTCTGGCGCACCCCATCAGTCGAAAGACCTGCTGCACTACCAACCGACGGGACATACGGATCACCGACAGCTACGGGAATGTTAACCGGCAGCGTGGCCGGTGTACCTTCATTTCCGGCGTTATCAAATGCGCGCATCCGGAGAGTGCCGGTCGGATGTCCAAACGGAATGTTGACGGTGGTCGACTGTGGTGTTCCGGCATTCGCTGGAATGACTGATTTCAGTGTAAGCACCGCGCTTGAGCTTCCATCTACGTAGTCGAGCAGATAAAGCTTCGCCAGTCCGGTACCTCCATCATCACCGGTGGCGGTCCAACTCAGATTGAGCGTTCGTCCGGTTTGTGACGAGATGTTAAAGCCGGTGACTGTTCCGGGCGGCGTATTATCGTTTTCCAGGAGCGACTGGAAACTATTTCCCACATTCAGCCGTCGTCCGGTGAGAGTGTGGTCCATCAATCCGGACGACAAGTCGCCATTTAGTAGCAGCAGGTTCTTTACCTGTTGCACTGTCAGATTCGGGTTCTGCGCCCAAAGCAGAGCAGCGGAGCCAGAGACGTGAGGCGCTGCCATGGATGTGCCACTGAATTTTGTGTAGGTGTTGTTCGGCGTCGTACTAAGAATACTTAGGCCAGGCGCACCCAGGTCCACGGTAAGGGCGCCAAAATGTGAAAACGACGTTAGTTCATCCGCCCCGAATGTCGCCGCAACGGAAATCACATTGGGACCGTTGAAATTTGCGGGGTACTGTGGAACCAGATCGTTATTGAGCGTGGCGGGTGAAACCCCTGGGTCCAAATTGCCGGCGGCAGCGACAAAAAGTATTCCCGAATTGTTTAGCTGGCTAACGGCATCCTCAAACAGGTGTGAATATGGTCCTCCGCCAAAGCTGGCATTTATGACACGAATGTTAGCGCCCTGGGCGCCTCCCGACGATATCCAAAGATCGCGCATCGCCTTGGCATAGGTGCAGGCGTCGAGCGCATTTTTGGCTTCACCGAAAGTGTCAGTGTCAAGAAATTTCAGCGACATCAAGCTGACGGCCCAGTTGACACCCATCACGCCTTTGCCGTTGTCACCGACTGCACCGATGGTACCGGCCACGTGGCTTGCGTGATCTTCCACGGGATTGCCACTGAATACATTGCCGTTGTCGTCAAGAAAGTTATAACCGTGCAGATCGTTTGCGAATCCGGGGATTGACCCCGGCGCAGGATTGGTCCAGATATTAGCGGCCAGATCTTCGTGGCTGATGTCGATGCCCTGATCGAGTACGGCAACAACAATACTGCGACTGCCGGTTTGTGTATCCCAGGCAACCTGGGCATTGATTTTCGACATGCCCGTGTCGTTGAAAAACGGATCGTTTGGAAGTCTGGCAGCCTTGTAGAGGTAATTCGGCTCGGCATAGAGAACGTCCGGCTGCGTTTTAAGAGCGGCCACGGCCCTCAACGTCTGGTCGGCCGGCACTCGCGCGAGTCTTAATCCTTCGATGAGATTTGAAGCGGCGAGTCTTTCGACCTGCATTGGTATATCCAAACCTTGCCTGGTCGTGACCCGGCCACTCCCCTGCCGGTTCCTTGCCTGCGATTCAGTCCTGTAACGGACCAACACTTCACCAGGGACGTAACGAGCACGAACCCGTTTACCTGGCGCTGTTTCCTGAGAATTTACTCGTGCGCGCGAACGCGATGGAAAGATGACACTCGCCAGCGTCAAAAGACCAAAACAGATTGAAATAACTACGACCACGCGCAGGCGTGTTTTAATTAAGGCACTGAGATAACGCGGCATGTAAGGCACTTCTCCTGAGGCTTTGGGGGCCAATATTAATTAAGTTCCAATCCTGAAAGTCGCTGTATTGCTAAACACCCCTTGTGCAACCACCTTGATACGACAAGTGCCCGCAGGCAAATTGTCTGGTAGACGAAATGTAATCTGAGTGAAATCCTGGTTAGGTACGGCCCGCACATCCTGCGCCGTAATGTCCCGGCTATTATTACTGCTATCGATCAGATTTACCACCACCGCGGACGCGGGCACATTCGGCAAGTTCCTCACGAGGATCACCACTCTCGTATTTCGGTCCGACGAAGGATTAATCACATTCGCGCTATTGAGCACGAGAAACGGATCTCGGAGATAGAGTATCGAGTCGACTGCTGATGCCTGGTCTGCGGCTGGTCCTGATTGATCTAACAGGAGCTGAATTTGCGGAGCCACAGTGCAGGTGGAAACATTCCAGTTGAGCGTGATCGAACCAACGTCGCCTCCGGAGCTCTGGTTGTTGAATCCCGCTACCGCAATTCTGTAAAGAACTCCGGACGTGGCATTGAAGGTGACACTGCTGGATACAACATTTCCCGAATCCAGGTCATCGTTCTGGCCGATGAGTGATAAAGCGTTCACTGCCGATCCGGTGTAAACGCCGAGCACGGTGTCGTAATTACTGCCTGCCGTGGTGATGGTGACACTGCTGGTAGCAGGCGCCTGCCACTGATACCAGACTGAATGGGTTCCGCCGTTGCTGGCGTGATCTGGTTCGCCGCTTTCCTTCGTCGAGCTAACATTCGTGCCATTCATGCTACCCGAACAACCTGTAATGGTTTGTGCAGACGTAAAGTTGTCATTGGCGGGCGGTGTAGGAAGACTCGAGTTGTAACCGAAAATGCCAAGCGCGCTAACATCTCGATCCGTGATTGGCCTGGTAACTCCACCCGGTATCCTTGGGTCCATGATGCCGATGTAAACGTTGCCGTTAAGACTTCGCTGTCTCCAATGACTTGATTGATTACCGTCGGAGTTATTCGGGAAAGGAGGGTCGTCCGGTGGATTTGAACCACCATCGGAAAGTCCCACTTCGGTGTCACCGGGAGCAAAATAATACTGAGAATTAGTGGTTGGACCACCCACTGTCATGATGCGTTGCGCGGAAGTGAAAGTGCCCGACGTGGTTCCTGATCGAAACCGGTATAAGTCCCACATCGCGGGAACGTTCGAACCAGATCCCGATCTCGAGCTGAAACCCAGGGCGTGCCCGATTTCATGCATCGCGACTGATTCAAAGTCAGTTCCAACTGTTCCATTGCTCGGATCGAAATCGTAAGTGACGATCTGCGAATTAAAGCCGATTCTCGCCTTGGAATCTGAAGGTTGCGCAGTGGGATCCAGCAACCCAAGCGCGCGGGCAATCGAGTTTGAAACATTTAAAGACGTAGAACTGCCGGTGCCAGTGTCAATGGGTATACTGCTCGCCGGCAGCGCGTTGTAAACAGCAAGCTTGGCTGGAGTGTTAGCTCCAGCGACGAGACGGTTGCGAACCTGGGTATAGGTGTAGCTCAAACTCGGTGAGCTGGTGGAGCCCAGGACTCCCGTTGGCCAGGTTGAGCCAAAATTTGTAGGGCCGTAGTCGACATCGATATAGATCGTAACCGGCGAGTTGATCCGGTTCTCCCAGGCTGCTGCTGCACGTACAAACGCTGCTTTGGCGGGCGCGTTAGCGTCGAGAGCGGCGGTAGCATTCAAAATGATCGTCAGGTGCGACGGCAGGTCTTCCGCTCCAAGTCTCGGTTTTGGGCTCTCGGTTAAGTGGTTGATGGGCAAGAGTCCAACCGGCTTGATCTTGTCCAGCTCACGCGCCTCGGCCAGGGTGGCTTCACGACAAGTCGTATTGCCGTCCGCTCCTTGATAAACCACGAAGTGCTCGTATTCAGTTGGCGGATCGGCGGGTGCATTAGCGGAAACTGTCAGAGTCAGAGTGGGTAAAAAGACGAATACAACCAGGGCTAAGGCGAGCATTCTCCGAGAGTTATAAGGGAAAAATAAAAACCGCAATTTCATGTCCTTAGGAGGTATCCCGTCAGTCGGGTAGGTAGTCGTCTAAAACTACAAGCACGTCAGGTGCGAAAAACTCTCTTGAGGATGCCTATTTAATAGGGCAAGACAAAATTCTTTGTAGGGGTTACGGAAGCCGCTCCGCAACGGGCCATGGAGCATAATAACTTCTACGCGCATTGTCCGTCCAGATAAGGGCCGCAGGGTACTGGTTCAGTTTGAAAATACGCCGAAGGCGTTGGCTAATTTCAGCCCAGGGTTCGAGCTTGCGAGAACCCTGGGACCATCACATTAACGACGTTCTAACCCTGAAGGGGTTCGCCAACCGCCGAACCCTTTCAGG
>Ga0068864_100001405_pt1 | contig 19920 bp, 12 predicted proteins | sample KBSSwiS72_FD_66586 | JGI IMG/M metagenome (GOLD analysis project Ga0068864, IMG submission 66586) | Switchgrass rhizosphere microbial communities from Kellogg Biological Station, Michigan, USA - KBS Switchgrass S7-2 | ecosystem: Host-associated > Plants > Roots > Rhizosphere > Soil ... | reverse complement strand
GCTGAAAAGCGTATTCCGTGACGGCATCGGCGATGCCATTGTCGAGACAGCGGTTGAGAGTTCGAAATTCATCGACCTGGATCGGCACACCGCGTTCAAATGCCAGATCCGCTATGGCTTGGCACAGATCGCCATAGTCGTGAACCACCTGGTCAACCGTGAATCCCTGTTCCGATAACTCGCGCCCATGCAACGCCGCAGTTGCAGCGATCTCGGAGACCACCGCTCCGCCGCCTGCGGGTCCGGACACCGTGCGGCTGCGCATCGGCTCCGACGTCTGCTCGACTTCCAGCGTCTTGATGAGCTGGTCAAGAAAACGCGGAATTCCGTGGGCCAGCTCCTTACCGGCCACTCTCGGCGCAGGCCGCTTGGCGACCTTGAGCCGGCACCGGGCGATCAGGTCAGATTTGTTCGTCGTAAGGAATTCGTGGAGCACCCTGAGAGCATACGCTTACGCTCGCTGTCGCTCTGTATGCTAGCGCACATCTCCTTCACCCGCGTTCTGCCGATCAGCAAACGCGAAGCGCCGCAGCGTACCCGCAAACTCCTCCAGTGCCCGGATGCCGCTCGCTTCAGCTCGCCCGCACCAGCTCACGAACCTGCCTGCCGCATCTTCCTTGGTCGAGGCGACTGTTCCCCAGAGTTGCCGCAAATGTTCCTGACAATCATAGACCGTCCTGAGCACCGGATGAGCCGCGAGAAGCTGCTGCAATCGAAGCTTGGCATTCATATCCAACAGCATCGGACTACGTGTGAGTAGCTTCCGGGCAGCGCGGGCCGCACGCCGGGGCAGCTCTCTACCAAGCTCATGCTCGAGGACCGGTGCAACCACCTGCGCCGCGTACGCCCTGAGCACGTGCATGCGGGTGTGGATGACTGCATGCGCCGCATGGTCATCGGCCTGCTGCCTGGCCGCAATGACGCAAGGTCGGGGAGCGACACGTTTGACCTTGGCGAGGCCGAGCGAGCGCAGCACAACCACGCACAGCCAACCGGCATCGAGCTCCCACGGTCGTATCGAGAACTTCGCGGACGACGGAAATGCGTGATGGTTGTTGTGCAGCTCCTCTCCGCCGATGAACAGTCCCCACGGAATGATATTCCTCGATGCGTTCTCGACCTCGAAGTTGCGGTAGCCGATGCCGTGGCCGAGGCCGTTGATGACGCCGGCGGCGAGTACCGGCATCGCGAGCATCTGAACGGCAACGATGATGATGCCCGGCACGCCGAACAGCAGCAGCTGCAGCACAATGAAGGCGACAATCCCCGCGTTGCGGTGTCGCGAATAGATGCGGCGTTCGATCCAGTCGTCAGGCGCTCCCTTGCCGTACTGCTGCACGCAATCCGGATTGCGCGCCTCACGCTTATAGAATTCAGCGCCTTCGAGCAGAATGCGTCGCAACCCGTCAATTATCGGGCTGTGCGGATCGCCTTCGGTGTCCGCGAAGGCGTGGTGCTTGCGATGCACCGCCACCCATTCGCGCGTCAGCATGCTCGAGGTGAACCAGATCCAGAATCGAAAAAAATGCCGCAGGGCAGGATGCAGATCGAGACTTCGATGAGTGGCATCCCGATGCAGGTACACGGTGACCGCCATCATGGTGGTCTGGACCATGGCCAGTGAGATCCACACGTAGCTCCAGAAGCCAAGGTGAATCAGTCCGTATAACCAGTCGAGGTTCATGAGCGCACGTCGGGTGCGAAGCCAGATGGAGCTGCTTGCGGGCCTATGCAGGGGCAGTTCAATGACGCCGAGGCATCGCGCGTTGTTCCCCGAAGGCACGCTGCGCCGAGTCGAATCGTCCATTCTGTACGTTACCGCACACGTCAATGCTGCACGTTGGAGTTACCCGGGTAATGGCGCGGGAAGATTACGCGGAAAGTTGAGCCCTGCCCGGCGGCGGACTGCAGCTCGATGCTCGCATCGAGCAGCTCGCACAATCGCTTCACGATGGAAAGCCCAATTCCTTCTCCGGCGGGCAGTCGCCTGCTGACTCCCGTTGACTGAGAATCGAGCGTCCTGAATAACTGCAAGAACTAGGTAGCCACCTCAGCGCTCGGCACCAGGCGCGAACCCTCGCAGGTATTCGGGTCCCGCCTGGAGCGTTCGAGGCCAATGCAAAGCGCGCTTAGGCGTGTGTCCATGAAATCCTGGGAACTCCAAAGGTAAGTCGACTGAGGTACATCCGTTGGCCTCCACTATTTATATGTACACGTCTTCGCTGCCAAGGCTTGACCCGCGTTCTGGTTGTAAGCTCGTACACCCATCATTCCGGCAACGGATCGCTCTCGCGCACACTCGCTAAAGAGCGTGCGACGGACTTCGACTTGCCAGCAAGTCCGATGCGATGTCATGTCACGATTCCGGTGACAGACACCACGAAGTGCTCGCAGACGTACTCAAAGGTCTTCAATTACTTGGGTTGCTCGAAGCGAGAGTGCCAGACTACGAACGATTCACGAACTGGGCTGCACCTTATGCTCGGCAGACGGTCGCATTGACGCGGCCGAGAATCGATTATCCCCGCTCAACGGGATGCGCACGATGAACGCCACTATCGAAGCTGTGAATCAGCACTACAGCCGAGCTATGTCCCTCAAGCAAGCGGAAATAGACAAGATCGGCTTCTTCAACTACGGATACTGGAAAGGAGTCGACAACAGCATCGAGGTCGCCCAGATAAACTTGATCGAAACTCTGGTGAATTTCTTGACGCGGCGACACGGAAAGGTTCTGGACGTTGCATGCGGAAGAGGCGCTTCTTCCAAGTTCCTTACGAAGTACTTTGATCCAGACAAGATACTCGGAATCAACATTTCTGAAACTCAGCTGCATGTGTGCAGGACGATTGCACCGGAATGCACGTTCAGGCTTATGGATGCTACGAAGCTCGATCTCGAAGATTCGTCGTTCGATAACGTGCTGTGTATCGAAGCTGCATTCCACTTCAAGACACGACGCGACTTCCTCATGGAAGCTTATCGCGTGTTGACGCCGGGCGGCAGAATCGCTATGTCGGACATCATTGTGCACGATCCCTGTCTACTGCCGCCTGACATACCTCTTGAAATCCTTCCCCCCGAGAACGTTCTGCAAAGTCTAGTCGTCTACCGACAACAGATTCTTGATGCAGGTTTCAGGTACGTACGAGTCGAAGACACAACGGAGCTGAGTGTCGTGGCATTTCAAAAATATCGAACGCGAGTAGCCGAGCGCGATTTCGATCGGACAAATGACTGCGAGAACCTCGCATATAGCTATGACAGTCGCTCGCCCGGGGCATGGACATGGTGCATGACATATGTGATCAAGTAGTCGGCGAGAGAATCGCAACCCACGGCGAGCTTTCTCAGAGCACCTTTCTCTCCTTCGCCCGTCGTAGCAGCATCATTCTGTTCCTTGCGAGCCTCTTGAGAGTTTCGGCCCCTGCTTCTGAACCATCGTAGAAAGTACCGACCCACTTATCGATTGGAACGATGCCACCGCCATAGTTCGCATTGAAATATCGATGGTGGAGATAGTGCATGTAGTGAAGGGTGCTGAAGGTCCTCCGTCCGATGACGAGACGATCGAAACCTTGGTGGGCCAGTGACGGGCCCAATGCCATGTAGACCAAGAGATACAAGGTGTGGAGTGGATGTGCCGGCAGCGCCCAAAAGAGACACACTGCAGAGAAATAGAGCACGTGTTCGATCGGATGCATCGACAAGCCTGACCACGGACCCGGATTCACATTCCTGTGGTGGAGTTTGTGCACTGTCTTGTATAGAGGACTCCAGTGCAGCAAGCGATGCGTCGCATAGAAGTGAATGTCAACCCAGAGTGGGATCACCAAGGTCAGCACCACGCAATAGCTCGGGTTCGTCTGCCAATGGACTGTGCGCACAGAGCCGCTCGCTTGCAGCCAGAGCGTCAACGCTGCGTAGATGGTCCAAATTGGAACTGCGCTGAAAACGTTCCAGAATATGTTGTCCCAGGATTGAGTTCGAAACAGAAATGCCCCGTCGTCCACAAACTGCCATCTGCTGTCGTATTTGTAGTTGGTCTGCTGTGCTCTACGAACATAAAGGTGCAAATGCCAAGCACCGACGAAGAGCACAAGCACTACAAGGTGGCTACCTAATAGCGCAAAGACCCACGCTAGTGACGGACGACCCGCGTCAAGTGAAGGTGGAAAGTAGAACTTCCAAAGCAGCACAGCTATGCCGAAGAAAAGGACGTGCCAGGGCAGGAGGTACCCCGGAACACCAAAGAACCACTTTAGGGCGGCCCCAATCTTGATCGGCCAGCTGAAGATAGGCGCTCCAGGCGACAACTCGTCGGGACGATACCCACGTTCCTCTTTCAGACTCATTTCATAGTCCGCTGCCTTGGACATGCATCGCACCCGTGCGCTGGGATTCTGCAAAAGCGGCGCAAAATGCGCCTCGCTGACATCGTCAGCTAAGTGTAACGACCGCCTTCAACTGAACTCTGATCCCCAGGAGCTGTGTGCCCGGGTGTGGGGTATCGCTGGGGATACGCGGCTTGTGCGTGATTCTCGCAAGGTGCGAGTTCAAAACTTACGATGCACTTCGAATCCGGCCCGGGGAGCCATCCAAAGATTTTCCAAGGACTTCCGAGGACGTCCAGGGACGTCCAGCAGCAAGCTCTAATCACTGAGCTTTCAGTCCTTTTGTTCTCCGCTAACGACTATTGACCTCCATCTGCAGCCACCGGCTCGTGGGGGTATTTCTGGGGGTATCTGACTCATTTGATATGCATACCCCCACGCGCCAATCGAAGATGCAGGGCACGAGAACGTGAGCGCGGATATGGGGGTGAATCCGGGTTTGGGATCGAACTCGTGACGCTCCAACGCTCCTGCTTTTCTTGTTCGCGCATGGTCCTCGAGTGTCCAGCAGAGGGACGTTCAGCCGGCAGCTCGCGAGAACGGAGCGCCAAGATCGAACTCTCACATTTATAGGCGCGCTCCTTCCCTAGGCGTCATGCAGGGATGCTTACGCTGTGGACTTCGCTCGTGGGCAAGATTTCGAACGCCGCGCGATTAGATGTGTGCAACTCGATCAGAGGCTTGCCTGCTTCGGTGACGCGCACCGAGCATGCGGCGAGCTTGGTATTGAGGCAGACTCGACCACCACCAGGTGGATCGTCGTACATCAATCCCACCACCATGTCCGAATTGGCCGCGAAGTTGATCTCAACTTTGATGCCACCGCTTTGAGCCGCAATATTCCACTCAAAGCATCGGTAGCTGGCGCGATTGCGAAGTGCCTGAGTCAGCGAATTCAGCCGAAACTCTCTTCCCGGGACACGCAGTACCAGATTGGTTAGCCAGGGAGTCCAGAGCGGACAGATCCGGAGTTTGGCGGTTGAGCACTCCAAGAACGCGTCCGGACGGCCCTCGAATCCCGCAACCTGTCCCCAGGCATATCGGTCTGTATGCCGAAGGCCCCAGTTGTGGTTTTGACTGCCACGCCAGCCTTTGATGGGAACGGACTTGCCATTGACGTTCAAGGTGCCCTCAAAGTCTGCCAGCGGAATGCCAGTCAGTGCTTTGGCCTTGGGGAATCCTTTGCTGTACAGCGCAAGCGGAAGCAAGAACACAGGCGGGCCGGCACCGCGATAAGCGAGACTCCAGGCGATTTCCCGATTTCCGGACACCGCCGATCCGGAAAGATCGCGCTCCGACAGCGTGCAATCACCAATGCGGACGTCGAGCGTTTGAGCGGAGAACGAACAAGACTCGAACGGTACAGACTGCTTGATTGCTATGTGCTCTGACGACTGACCGTCGAAGTAGATCGCCCAAAGCTGACCGACCGCAAGCTGTGAACGTCCGCGCGGGCAAAAGAGCGTGTACCTGATCCAGAATGCCTTCGGCTCTGATGGATGGTTGGCCCGTACAAAGTAGCTCTCGTAGAACCCACGCGTCGACTTCGGATCGAATCTCGACGCGCCTATGGCGTCCAGCAAAGCTCGGCCGGACAGTTGTTCAAGCGGGTGCAAGTGAGGTGTCTCCGGGCCGACGCCTGTGCGTCTTCTCACGTCGCGTACAGCGCGGAGTTGGAGGGCTCAGTATGGAATCGTGTACGACCATCGACGCTTCCATTCGCGCTGCTCCAACTCGTAGATCTCGACTGTAGCTCCACCGCCTGTCCTCCAGTGCAGTTCCGCCACCTTGCTTTCAGAATAGACAAAAGTCTGTCCTGGTCGTGAACCAGTCGTTTGCAATAGATCAATCGCCGAAGCTATCGCGATCGGCCCAAACACGTGATTCGCTGTCCGTTCGCAACTATCTGACCGGAGGACTTGGCAGAGCGAAATCACCTGCTCATGTTTCTGCAATGCCTCATAGCCAAGGGACATCCGAGGCGGCGTGACCATGTATGTCACCTCCTCCTCCGCCGCTGCTGCGGCAGCAACCGCGAAGCACGTCAGCAGTGAAATCGCGTATTGGGTCTTCATTCCGTTCAACGGCTGAGCTGAGTGCCGCGCGCGCGCGGTATGGGCTTGGCACTTTATCTGTCACGCGTGCGTTCCAGCGGGGTGTTAGGTCATGCCGTTCGGTCCAATGTGTTACCTCCAACTGTAAGACCGCCGGTACGCGAGAGCATCGATCGAGCGTGCGCTCAGTTCCGGAAACGCTTGCGCGATTCTTTGCTCATAGGTGCGTTGTGCCTCAGCAGATCGCTACTTGGCCATTCCGCAGGAGGGTAGTCCGAAAAATTTAGATACCCTTCTATCGCTTCCCGCACAGATTGGCTGTCGCGCGGAAAAGCAGCCTCAAGCCGTTCCTCCTGACCCACCGGCAAATAGCCACGGTTCGACTGGGGGCCTGCGACCACAGGCCCCCAGTTGACTCCATGCAAGCTTCAGTTTTCGACGGTTCGCGTCGGAGGGAGGCCAGCAGCAATACCGGTGGCGGCAGCGCTGCACGCCGGATGACCCCAACCGCTCGCGCTCACACCCTCCTGTTGCCCGAGTTGCGAAGTAATGTCGTAGACGATGTTGTCGGGTCGGGCCGGATCGCCGGACACGCCTCCCGGAACGTAGTCGAGGGCCAGATTGTTACGCGTCCTCCATGCGATGTTGTGATCGGCGCATGAGCTGTCGCCGCTCACACCCAGCGCGCCGACTAGTACGCCTGAAGCGTCGTAGAGAGCCAGTCCGCCGCCGAATACGTTCACTCCGCCGATGCGCCCGCCCACCATCGGATCATTCGCCGCGCCGAACCGGGATGCTGGACCGGCATAAGCCACGTGCGTATTCACTGGGTTGCTGTGCTGCAGCCCGTAAAGACTTCCACCCGGCGAAACTGCTGAGAAGAGGTTCGCCGTTGACAGAGCAAGTGCTGGCAGACTGAAAGCGTTTGCCGTGTTCGCCTTCTGTGCGGAGATCACGCGGCTGCCAGGCCATTGAGCGCCGCGGTCGTTCCCGGTGAAAACGACGGCGCACACGAGTCCGTCCCGATTCACGACCGTACCCCACATATCGAGATTGAAACCGCCGTTTGGCTGCACGCGTGCAGCAGCCAAAGCCTGCTTCAATGCCGAGTGCCCCGGCAGTCCACGGCACTCGTTGGAATTGTTTTCGTTGCTGGCTTCATTGGCGGCGAACACGTTCCCGATCGCCAAAGGTGAAATGAGCGTCAAAGTGAATGCGAGTCGTCGCAGGTTACTCATGACCAGGCTCCTCGACGTATCAGCGATTTTTAGTAACACGGAGAGCTGTCAGGACGCGTGTTGATGCACACACAGCGGGCTGGCATCGACGCCTTTGTAGCATGGGGGCCGGAACGAATGAACCTGCTTACAACAACTTAAGTCGAGGATGCGCCGCTTAGTGAATCATCGTGAGCGCAGCGCGTGGAGTTCAACCCTTGTCTCGTCAATACGTACCACCTTCGGGGGTACTACACGCAGCGGCGCGGCGGCGCGCGAGTCATAGGTGAAGGCAGGCAGCTTCGCTGTGGCCGACACCACCGTGGATGTGCATCTGCCAATGGCCGACGAGCACATTGCCAAGATTCGTCACAAGACCAATCAAGATGAGGATGACGCTAGTTCTCACAGGGGACGGCCGCTGCCGATCAGAATGCAGATGCTCGCTCGCCCGCCCATTGGTTAGTGAGCCTGCTTCAGTCCGCGAGCATGCTCACGCATGCAGTACAGCCAGGAAAGCAGCGCGCTTCGGAGTGGGGTATCGCCGGGGGTATCGGCTACATCGCAAGCGCGCACGCGTCGTCCATTCAACAATTCACGACTGACTTCGAATCCAGCCCGGGGAGTCGACCTGTGACGCTCACGGCTCCTGCTTCTTTTTTGGTCGTGCATGGTCCGACCCAAGGCCCGCGATCTCCATCACGTTGGACAGCGGCTCCGGCGCATAGAGGGCCGCTACACACTCCGCGCGATGACGAAGAACAGCGCGTTGATTAATGGAACCCTTGTCGGTGATCTCGCCGAGATCCAACGAAGGCGGCGTTGGCAGAACAAGTGCGCGTCGCACACACCGAGTGCTCGCTGGATTCTGCTCCGCATGCACGATCAAGCGTTGCTTCAACCACTCGAGCAGCCGCGAACTGACCGCAAGCTCGGCGTGCGACAGCGGTGGATCGAGCTCGAGGATGCCCGCGCATGCGGCACAATCCGGCACGATCAGCGCAGCTACAAAATCCGCGTCGAGACCTGCGATGACCACGTCCTGTGCCGCCGGCGCTAGCGCGGCGATCAGATCGGCGCGCAACGGCCCGACGCTGACCCAGGTGCCGCTCGCGAGCTTGAAGTCCTCGCCAATGCGTCCGTCGAAGCGCAGTCCTCGCGTCGGGTCCTGCGGATCGATTGGCCGCACCGCATCCCCCAGCCGATAGAAGCCTTCCTCATCGAACGCTTGCGTGGTGAGCTGGGGCTGACGCCAATAGCCTGGCATCAGGCTGGGGCTGCGGACTCGGATCTCGAGCTTTTCCTGGACCGGCGCAAGCTTGACGACGTTGCCCGCGGCCGGCAGCCCGATCACACCGCTGCGACCCATCGCTGGCGTGGTAAACGTCACCGATGGCCCAGTCTCAGTCGCACCCAGGCCCGACAATACCGGTGTCTTATAGCCGCGTTCCTGCAACGACGCCTCGTCCAGCGCATCCCATGTGTGCTGGGCCAGCGATGCGCCGGCGAAGAAGTACGCGCGCAGCCGGCGATAGAAGTTACTACGCAATGCTGCATCGTCCCTCAGATGCCGGGCCAGCATCTCGAATCCTTTCGGCACATTGAAGTACACGGTTGGCGAGATCTCCCGAAGGTTGCGCAGTGTCGTCGCAATGCCTGCGGCCGTCGGCTTGCCCTCGTCGAGGTACAGCGAGCCTCCGCAGCTGAGCACCAAGCCTACGTTGTGACTGCCACCGAAGGTGTGACTCCAGGGAAGCCAGTCGACTAGCACCGGCGGCTCTTCGACCAGAAATGGCATGGCTTGTCTGAGCATGGCGGCGTTCGAGCACAACATGCGATTTGGCGTGATCACGGCCTTGGGTTGTCCGGTCGAGCCCGACGTGAGCAGGAATTTCGCGATCGTGTCCGGATTAATGTTCGCGTGACGCTCCGCGACGACTCTCGATGGCTCACGCTCGAGCGCATCGAGCGAGGTCACCGTGCGACCCACGACCTGCTCATCGCCCACAATCTCGACTTCGGCGGATATTAATTCGATGGCTCGCAGGAATGCCGGCGTTTCGAACGCAGCCACGAGACCCGGCGTGAGCAGATCCAGCGAATAGCGAAGCTTGCTGAGATCGCTCGCGACCTGCGAATACGCCGGTGACACCGGGCAATACGGAATCCCGACCCACATCGCGGCCAGTGCCAAAGTGAGATGTTCGATGCTGTTCCCCGAGATAATTGCTATCGGCCGCTCCGCGGATAGATCTCGGGTTGCGAGGCCCGTCGCAACACGCACGACTCGCTCGAACATCTGCGCGTAGCTAACGGACTGCCACTGCTCGTTCGCGTCGCGTCGCGCAACGAACAGGCGATTTGGAGCGGCGTGCGCCCAATGCTGGAGCCAGTCCGTGATTCGCGCGGGATAAGTGGCAAGCCGACCCTCAGGATAGAGGAACAGAGTGCCGTCCTCGCGGCGCTCGAACCGCGTGTTGAACGGGTCCGGCGTCCAGCTCGGCAGCACAGCCACTCTACGCTCCAGAGAGTCCCAGCGCGCGCGTAGCGTTCTGCTTCAGGATCAGCTCGTGTACCTCGGGCCTGAAGCCGGCCTCCTGGAAATCCTTCATCCAGCGGTCGGGCGTGATCAACGGATAGTCGGACCCGAACAGCATCTTCGTCTTCAATTGTGTGTTCGCGTATTGCACGAGCTGCGGCGGGAAATACTTCGGCGACCACCCCGACAAGTCGATATAGACGTTCGGCTTGTGCAGACATACCGACAGCGCTTCGTCCTGCCACGGCCAGGAAGGGTGCGCGATGATGACTGTCATGTCGGGGAAGTCTGCGGCCACATCATCGAGATGGATCGGGTTCGAATACTTCAGGCGCAGCCCGCCCCCGCCGCGCATGCCAGTGCCGATGCCTGAATGTCCGCTGTGGAAGATCGCCGGCAGCCGATGCTCGGCAATCACTTCGTAGAGCGGGTAAGCGATGCGGTCGTTCGGGAAGAAGCCCTGCAGCGTCGGATGAAACTTGAAGCCGCGGATCACACCATCCGCGATCAGGCGACGCGCTTCGCGCACGCCCATCTTGCCCTTGTGCGGATCGATGCTCGCGAACGCCAGCATGATGTCGCTGTTCTCGCGCGCCGCATCCGCGATCTCCTCGTTCGGAATGCGCCGCGCACCGAGCTCGAACTCGGAGTCGACCGTGAACATGACGAGGGCGATGCGACGCTCGCGGTAGTACGCGATCGTCTCGGCAATCGTCGGCCGCTTGCCCGCTTTGAAATACTTCGCCGACGCAGCTTCGAAAGGCGCCCAGGCTTCGTCCGGTTCCTGGCGACAGGACACCTCGGCGTGCGTGTGCACGTCGATCGCAACGAGCTCGTTCACGTTCACCTGTGAGCCTCCGGTGCCGGTCCATGCTGCGCATGCTTAGTGCGCAGGCGCGATCTCGGCCAGATAGTCGAGCAGGATCTCGCGCTCGTCCGCGCCGATCACAGCGCCGCGATCGACCATGAGGCCTGTTACCTCGGCCCACTCCGACCGCGTTCTGCCGCGCGCCAGAACGACACCAAGCTCGTGGCAACTCGCGCAGCTGCGCACGAGCGCGTCGCGTCCAGGGCCCGCAGGCAAATCGTCTAGCTTGCGCGCCGCCGGTTGTGGCGACGATGCAGAATGCTCGACTGCCGACTGCGAATCTGCCCGAGGCAAGGCGAACGCGACGATCGCATCGCTGGCGACGGGACTTCCGAGGAAGCTGCCGCCCGTCGCGGTCACTGCGACGAACTGTCTGCCGCTCTTGCCGAGATACGTAATCGGCGTGGCATGTGCCGAGGCGTCGAGTTTCGCCATCCACAGCTCTCGCCCGGTCGCAGAATCGAACGCGCGAAAGCGGCTGTCGTCGGTCGCGCCGATGAAGACCAGTCCCGCGGCGGTGGCGATCGAGCCACCGACATTGGGCCTGCCGGTTCGCTGCAGGTCCTCGGGAAGGTTGTCGCTGACACCGAGCACGCTTTGCCAGACGATCTCGCCGCTGTGCACGTTGACGGCCGTCAGCCTTCCCCACGGCGGCTGCTGACACATGAGTCGACTCGACGGTTCCTGGAAACGGCCACTCACCGGTCCGCGGGCAACCGGCAGCGGGCCGTCGCTGTCGATCAGCGAAGTGACCTGCCCCATGTCGAGCGTGTTCACGAACAAGTAGCCGCGCATCGGATCGAACGATCCGCCGCCCCAATTGGCACCGCCTTGCAAGCCGGGAAAATTGATCGTCACGACGTCGTAGCCGACCGGCAGATACGGACCGCCGGAACGCATCCGGTTCTTCGTGACGAAGTCTTCGCAGAAGGCGTGCAGCTGTGGCGTCACTGTTGCGAGGTCGTCCGGACTGAAGCTGTTGCGAGCGAGCGGCGGCGGACGCACTGGGAACGGTTGCGTCGGCCAGGTCTGCTCGTTCGGCACGTCGCTCGCGGGCACTGCTCGTTCTTCCACCGGATGAATCGGCTCGCCAGTGCGCCGATCGAGAATGAACAGCAAGCCGTTCTTCGAGACGATCGCGACGGCGGGCACAACCCGACCTTCCTTGCGCATGTCGAACAGCACCGGCGGTGCCTGCAGGTCGTTGTCCCAGATGTCGTGATGCACGACCTGGAAGTGCCAGAGATACTTGCCGGTAAGCGCATCGATGGCGACCAGCGACGTGCCGAACAGGTTCGCGCCTTTGCGATCGCCGCCGTAGCGATCCCACGTCGGCGCTCCGAACGGCAGATAGGCGATGCCTCGCTCGCTATCGACAGTCATGAAGCCCCAGATGTTCACGCCCGAGCGCCCGCGCGCACTGTCGCCCTCCCACGTCTCGCGTCCTGGCTGTCCCGGCAGCGGTATGGAGTTGAACGTCCAAAGCAGCTGACCGGTGACGACATCCCATCCGCGAACCGCGCCAGAAACGCCGCGCGGCGGAAACTCCTGTGTCGCCGAGCCCGTGATGATCACATTGCGGTAAACGATAGGCGGCGAGGTCAAACCGTACCTGGGATAGTTCTCCGAGCCCGGCACGCTGCCCTCGCCCATCACGTCAGGTGTCTTGAGATCAACGATGCCATTCACGCCGAAGCCCGCCGCGGGCTTGCCGCTGCGCGCGTCGAGTGCGATCAATCGACCATCGCGCGTACCGAATAAGACTCGCGGCGGATGGGCGCGCGTGCCCGGCCAGTATTCGACGCCGCGCAGCGAAGGCTGCCCGGGCCCGAGCACTTCATACGTCCAGATCTCACTGCCGGTATCGGGATCGAGCGCGAGGACGCGGCGATACGGGGTCGTCACGTACATCGCGCCGTCGACGACCAGCGGCGTGAGCTCGGAACTCGCGAATCTGCCGCCGCCTTCCGTCGTGCCTGCAGGCCGCATGTGATAAGTCCATGCGACCCGCAGGTTTGCCACATTCGACGGATTGATCTGCTCGAGCGGTGAAAAGCGCTGCCCGCCCGGATCGTGGCCGTAGGTCGGCCAGTCCGTCGCGGGCTGCGACACGCACGCGGCGAGCACGCACGCTGCGGCGAGCGCGCCCCAGCGTGCTACCACTTCTTGCTCACACCTACAGTCAGCAAGCGGCCGATCGGATTCGCATTGAACGGATCGAAGCCGATCGGCGCGTTGACGAACGGCGGATCCTCATCGAGCACGTTGCTCGCATCGAGATACACCGACATCCCTTCGAATGCGCCGGTTGTGCCGAACGTGTAGCCGATGTGCAGATCGACCGTCATGTAGTCCTCGACGCTCTGGCCGCCACCGACTGGCGAGAAGTTCGCGTTGCGCACGACCGGAAACGGCGCCGAGCCGTTCCAGTTCAGGTACGAGTCGTTGTAGTTCACGAACACATCGGTGCTCAGGCCGCCGAGATTCCAGCCGAGGTTGAGACGACCGGCGGTGCGATTCGACGGGAAAGTGGTGTTGATGCCGATCGTGTTCAGCACGCTGAACGTCTCGCCGCCGGTGCCGAACTGCTGATCCATCTTCAGCTTGTGCGACACCGCCACGCCCATGAGGAACGTGCCGACATCGGTGCGGAACTGATAGGACAGGTCGCCATCGATGCCGGTCGCCTCCAGGTTGAACGCATTGCGTTGCTGGAAGCTGTAGATGAAGTACGAGGTCGCTGCCAACGGCGAGGTCTGCGGCAAACCGCGCGTCGCGTTAGCGAGTACATCCGCCGGCACACCGCCCGGATACAACTGCAGCAGGCTGCTGAGATCCGGCGAGCCGATCGCGAACGCCGCTTGCGGGGCCGTAATCGCGCCTTGGTACTTCGTGTTCCACCAGGTCGCGCTGAAGCGCAATCCCGGCAGCGCTTCCGGCTCGATATCGAGGCCGACCGAGTACGTCTCGCCTTCCTGCGCAACCAGATCCTTGTTGCCGCCCGCGAGGAACACGCCAGGCACGCTCGATGTGTTGATGAGACACGTCGGTGTCGCAGCCGTGCAGCCCGGCAAGCCGATCGCGCCAGGATAGGTGTTCGGGATCGCAAAGTTTGCGTTCACGCCGGATGCCGTGGCTCCGAGCAGGCCGCCGAACGACGACTCCGCGGTGATGCCGGCTGCGTTGCCACGGCTGGTGAGCGCGGGCGCGGTGAACGATTCGGCGTAGTTCGCGCGGACGCGCAGGCCGTGGAAGATCGTCCAGTTCAGCGCGTACTTCGGATTGGTGGTATCGCCGAAATCGCTGTAGTCGTCGTAGCGGCCCGAAACGTTGAGGTCGAGGCCGCGCATGCCAGGGAATGAATTGCTCTCGCCCACCACTGGCACGAGCAGCTCGAGGAATGCCGACTGCACGTCGCGGCCGAGATCGATGAAGGTCGTCTGCGAATTGGTGCTGGCCGGCCCGGTGCCGCGCTCGCGCGTTACCTCTTCACGCATGCTGTACTTGATGTACTCACCGCCCACTGCTGCGCGCACAGCGCCGCCCGGCAGATCGAACAAGGGTCCGTCGAACTTCAGCGTAAAGTCCTTGATCGTTTGATGCGCGGTCTGCAGCTGCATGGAGTCGAGCAACTGGCTGCGCAGCGCCGCAGCTGTGCGGCTCGAGCCCGGCGTCCAGACATCGAGTGCGTTGGCCGTCGTGAGCGGCAGGCCGAGTACGGCAGTCGTTGTCCCCGGGACCGACGGTGTCGTGGGATTGCCTCCGGAGTTCGTCGTGCCGTTCAACGCCAGCAGCGCGCAACTCACACAGAGCGCGCCCTCGCGCTTCTGTCGGCTGTCGTCCTGACCGATCGTCGAGCCGAACACTGCGCGCCAGTCGGCGCCGATGTCGTAGTCGAGCGTGAACGTGCCGAACAGCGACTCCGCGCCGCCGATGAACTGCGCGCCCGGGCCGAACATTTCGTCCGCCTGGAAGCGCACGGTTTCGCTGTTGACGCCCGCCGGGCCGACGAAGAACGGATTGATCTGCCCCGCTCCGCCGGTCGGCGTGCTGCCCGGCCCGAACACGGTCGCCGTTACGGAGCCGCGATTGATGTTCGTCACGTTGCGCTGCTTGGCGTAGATGAAGTCTGCGGTCAGCGTGAGCGAGTCGTTGATGTCGCGCTCCAGCTTCAGCATGAAGTTGTGGCGATCATCCTCGGGAATGATGTCCGCCTCACCTGTGAAGTCGCAGAAGCTATTCACCGCGGTGTTGGCTACACCGGTGCCGTTGTACGGATAAGCGAAGATCAGGCCCGCGCCCGGTTGACCGGTCGCTGGACTGACGCTCGCCGGACCGCAATTGAAGTTTGCGAAATTGCCGCCGCCCTGTGGGATGTGATTCGCGGCCGTGTACGGACGCTCGCTGCCCGTGAGGTTGCCGCGCGTCGAATAGTTGTACGTGAACATCGCCGAGCCGAGCTCGCCGCTCAGCCCGGTGATGAAGCCCGCGCTTTGCGTGTTGTAGCCGTCGCCGAACGATGCCTGCAGGTTGCCTTCGAAACCGTTGTACTTGCGGCGTGTGATGAAGTTCAACACACCCGCGACGGCATCCGAGCCATACACAGCCGATGCGCCGTCCGGCAGGATCTCGACTCGCTCGATCGCGAGCGGCGAGATGACACTCGGATCGGCGAGCGTATGGTTGATGCCGGAGAGCGGCAGACGATGGCCGTCGATGAGGATCAACGTGCCGTTGCTGGCGCTCGCACCCAAGCCGTGGATCGTGGGTGTATAGCTACCGGCGCCGTCGAAACTCTGGAAGCCGCCAGCGCCACCGCCGCCCTGGCCTACTGCACCGGCGCCCGAGCTGCCGAAGCCGGTCACGGCGGGCACACTGCGCAGGACTTGCGCGAGTGTCTGAGCTCCACTTGCTTCGATCTCCGCGCGTCCGACGGTGATCAAGTTCGAGCCAACCGGCGCAGAGCCGCGGATGCTCGTGCCGGTGACCACGACTTCTTCGAGCGTGGTCTGACTGGGCGGAGTCGATTGTTCCTGACCGGCACTGACGCTGGGAAATCCTGCAAGAACGCCCAGCAGAGTGCCGGGAACGATGATCTTGTAATCGCGCATAGCTGCCCCCTGACTGCTCGCGCCTGCGTGCGTCGATCGCCGCAGTGCTGTTTGGATTCAGTGTTAACTATCTAGTACGTGCATGTCAACCGCACAAGTTTCCGTGAGCTTTGTCGTGTCGGAATCGATCAATGTGCCGCGCGGAGCGTGGCGTCGAAGAAGTCGATCGTCGCGTGCAACGCGCGCAGGCTGGCGTCGCGCGTGAGCTCGGGTGTATTGCCGACGAAGCTGTGGTCGACGTCCGGCAACACGATCAACTGCGATTTGACGGCGCTTGCCTGGAGCGCCGCATGGAATTGCTCCGATTGGCTCGGAGCGACAGTCTTGTCGAGCGCGCCGTGGATGAGCAGGAACGGCGGGTCGTTGCGATCGATGTGGCGGATCGCGCTCGCGAGTGCGACCTGCTGGTCGGAGCAAGCACTTTTGTCGCAGCCTAGATAGCGCGCGACTGGCGGTGGCACCGAGCCGCTCTTCGTGAGCGGCGTGAAGTCGAAGATTCCGTACCAGGTTACGACCGCTTGCACGCAGTCCGACTCGAGCGGCGCTTTTGCGTCCGCTACCGGAGGCGGTTCCAGTGCGGAAACACCGCAACTGGTCCCCGCGAGCGCAGCGAGTTGTCCGCCGGCCGAACCGCCCCAGATTCCAAAGTGACGTTTGTCGATGCCGAAGCGCGCAGCATTGCCACGCAGCCAGCGCGCCGCCGATTTGACGTCCTGCTCAGCCGCGGGCGACGGCGCTTCGCTGCTCAAACGATAGTTGAGCGATGCGACGACATAGCCTCGACCGGCAAGCGAGGCCAGCACGCCAGGCCAGTTCTCGAAAGCACCGGAGTGCCGCGTGTGTCCGCTCATCCAGCCGCCGCCGTGCACGTAGATGATCACTGGCGCGCCGCCGCCCACCGGCTTGGGAGGAAGGTAGAGATCCAGTGTCAGCGGTCTGAACCCGGCGACAGTCGAGTACACCAGATCGGGAAGCCCGGCTACGCCGCCGGGAAATACCACGCGCCGCTCCGGGTATCGATCCTCGAGCACGGCCTTGGTGCCGATCGCAGGCTCCGCCGCAGATGGCGCGTCGCCGAACGCGACTCCACTCGTCAGTGCCAACGAGATGAGCGTGGCAAGAATCTTCATCGGCAGCCCTCGTCGATCTGGTTTTCTGTCAATCACGGTTGCGCGGTCGTACGCCCTCGCCCATCACCGGCTCGCGCGGCGGATGTGCCGCGAGGAAGTCGATCTTCGAGCTGTCCGGTAGCGGGATGACGCGGACCGAGTCGCCGAGCTCGACGACACGCTCGTCCTGAGTGCGGTAAACCGGCCAGTCGATTCCGCTCAAAGTCGGCTTGCCGGTGCGCGCGAAGCTCACGATGACGTCGGACATTCGCGTCGCCAGCTCTCGGTCGTAGGCTGTCCAGTTGCGTGTCGTACGAAACAGGTTGAGGCTGTCGAGCGTCTGCAGCCAGTAAGGCACGTCGCCCGTGTGATACGCGCCGATCGTCGCCGGATCGTGATCCGAGAACTTCACGCCCGGCGCGTACGGATGCACGCGCGAGAACAGATACATGTACGCAGGCGCTTTACCGCTGCTAGTTTGCGCGCGAGCCCAGGTGCGCATCTGCAGGCCGAGCGTCGCGTCACGGGCTATGTCCAAGGCGGCGCGGCGCGCTTCGGCATCGTTCTTCGCCGGATACAGCTTCAGCAGATCCACGCCCTGCTCGCCCCAGCGCTCCGCTTGCGTGCGATAGTCAGCGAGCGTCATGGCTTGATTGAAAGCGTCGAAGCCTTCGTCGCGCGTGTAGCCGATCAGTATTGGCACGTCGTTCTGCTTGCCTGCCGCAAAGATCGCATTCGGGTCTTCGGGCAGGAACCAGCCATCGACGAGCGGTCCGTACCGACCTGTCGTGCCTTGCACCGCGAGGATTCGGTCGGCCGGCAGCTGGCGCAGCGCCGCGAGTGATGGCGCCTTCACGATCGTTTGCAGCTCGCGCCCCCATTGCTCCGCGGCGCTCAGCGGGCGCGCGCGGCCCATGTTCGCGCCGAGCGCGCCGCCGCTCATGCCAACAGCGCGATGGAACAAGCCATGACTCAGCGGGCTCGCTTGCAAGAGAGACACGCTCGCCGAACCGGCGGACTGTCCCATGATCGTGACGTTGTCCGGATCCCCGCCGAAGCGCGCGATATTGCGCTGGATCCACTGCAGCGCCGCGATTTGATCCAGGAATCCGTAGTTGCCCGACGCATGTTGCGCCGACTCGGCCGTCAACTCGGGATGCGCGAGGAAGCCAAGCGCGCCGACGCGATAGGCCAAGGCGACATAGACGACGCCCTTTTTCGCGAGCGGCTCGCCGCTGTAGTTGGCCATCGACGCGGAGCCGATCGTGAAACCGCCGCCGTATATCCACACCACGACCGGCACGGCTTGCGCGCCGGCACTGCGCGGCGGCGCCCAGATGTTCAGATACAGGCAATCCTCGCTGGTCGCCTCCTCGCCGAAATAGTGGTTGATGTCGTGCGCCCGCAGCGTCTGAGTGCACTCCGGCGCCGTGCGGTCCGCGTGAAACGTGCCTTGCCACGGCGTCAGCGGCTGTGGCGGTCGCCAACGCATCTCGCGGACCGGGGGCGCCGCGAATGGCACGCCGAGATATGCGCGCACACCGGACGACAGCTCGGTCCCCGCGAGATTCCCCGAGTCGACGACGACGGGATCTCCGGCAATCGCCTTGGTCGCACCGAATGCGCCCGGGGTCGCGAGCGCCAGGCAAAGTGCTGCAACGGGGAGGCCGCGTCGACTTATCATGCTGGAGGCTCCGAGCGAGTTGATTTACTATGCACGTACCAGTTCGTTAACACAATCGCTGCCGCCCATCTCGTGCACGCAAGCTCACAGCTCGACACCTCCGCCGCCCCAGTCCTGGCAACAGCCCGACGCACGCATGCACGCTTTGCCATCCTGGCGCTGCTGACGCTCGGCACGCTGATCAACTATCTCGATCGCACGGTCATCAGCGTCGCCGCGCCGCTCCTGAGTCACGATCTCGGCCTCAGCGCCGTCGCGATGGGAGTGGTGTTCTCCGCATTTTCGTGGACCTACGCGGCTGCGCAGATTCCCGGCGGCATCGTGCTGGACCGCATCGGCGTGCGACTCACCTACTTCCTGTCCGTCACGATCTGGTCCGGGTTCACGCTGCTGCAAGGTCTGACGACCAACCTGTGGACCTTGATTGCGTGTCGGATGGGCTTGGGCGTTGCTGAAGCGCCGGCTTTTCCTTCGAACAGCCGCATCCTCGGGACCTGGTTTCCGCAAGCCGAGCGGGCGACTGCAACGGGCATCTACTCGATCGGCCAGTACTTCGGTCTCGCGTTCCTGAGCCCACTCCTGTTCTGGATCGCCGCAACTTGCGGCTGGCGCGCGTTGTTGATCATCGTCGGAATCGCAGGCATCGGCTTCGGGGCGCTGTGGTATGCCTTGTATCGCGACCCGCACGAGAGCCGGGCGAATCCAGCGGAGCTCGAGCACATCGCGGCCGGCGGCGGTCTCGGCCAGAGCACGCGCGTGCATTTCAAGTGGCGGCACATCGCCTTTCTGCTCAAGCAGCGCCAGATCCTCGGCGCTTCGATCGGGCAATTCGCCAGCAATTCCACGCTCGTCTTTTTCCTCACGTGGTTCCCCACCTACCTCGCCACCGAGCGGCAGATGGCTTGGATCAAAGTCGGCTTCTTCACGGTGCTGCCGTTCATCGC
>Ga0068864_100001402_pt1 | contig 19940 bp, 15 predicted proteins | sample KBSSwiS72_FD_66586 | JGI IMG/M metagenome (GOLD analysis project Ga0068864, IMG submission 66586) | Switchgrass rhizosphere microbial communities from Kellogg Biological Station, Michigan, USA - KBS Switchgrass S7-2 | ecosystem: Host-associated > Plants > Roots > Rhizosphere > Soil ... | reverse complement strand
GGGCTGCACTTCGACGACATCGCCAAGCTGATGCGCTCGTTCAGGAAGCTCCTGGAGGCGGGCCACTCGATCGTCGTCATCGAGCACAACCTCGACGTCATCCGCGCCTCCGACTGGCTGATCGACCTCGGCCCCGAGGGCGGCGAGGCCGGTGGTGAGCTGGTCGCCTGCGGCACGCCGGAAGACGTGAAGCGCCACGGCAGCTCGCACACCGCCAAGGCGCTGCGCGACTACGACGTCGCCCTCGGCTTCGAGGGGCATGCGGTCGAGGAAGGGCGGCCGCTGCAGTTCCTGCTCAAGCCGGTGCGCGAGCGCCGCGCCGAGGACGAAAGCATCCGCATCGTCAACGGCCGCGAGCACAACCTGAAGTCGATCGACGTCTCGATCCCGCGCGGCAAGTTCAGCGTGGTCACCGGCGTGTCCGGCTCGGGCAAGTCGACCCTCGCCTTCGACATCCTGTTCAACGAGGGCCAGCGCCGCTACCTCGAGTCGCTCAACGCCTATGCCCGCTCGATCGTCCAGCCGGCCGGCCGGCCCGAGGTCGACGCGGTCTACGGCATCCCGCCGACGGTGGCGATCGAGCAGCGGCTGTCGCGCGGCGGTCGCAAGAGCACGGTCGCCACGACCACCGAGGTCTGGCATTTCCTGCGCCTGCTCTACGTCAAGCTCGGGGTGCAGCACTGCGTCAAGGACGGCACCGCGGTGCGGCCGCAGAGCGTCGAGCAGATCGCGGCGCAGATCCTCCGCGACCACGCCGGCGAGCACGTCGGCGTGCTGGCGCCGCTGGTCGTGGCGCGCAAGGGCGTCTACACCGACCTCGCCAAGTGGGCCAAGGGGCGCGGTCACAGCCACCTGCGCGTCGACGGCGAGTTCATCAAGGTCGACCCCTGGCCGCGGCTCGACCGGTTCAAGGAGCACACCCTCGAGCTGCCGGTGGGCGACGTGATCGTCGACCGCGCCCACGAGGGCGCGCTGCGCGCACTGCTCGACAAGGCGCTGGATGTCGGCAAGGGCGTGCTGCACCTGCTGTCGCCGCTCACCGGCCTGCATGGCGCGATGCTCGCGGGCACGCCGACGCGCAAGGTCGGCGCGGTCAAGGTGTTCTCGACCCGGCGCGCCTGCCCGACCTGCGGCACCAGCTATCCCGAGCTCGACCCGCGCATGTTCAGCTACAACTCGAAGCATGGCTGGTGCAGCACCTGCGTCGGCACCGGGCTGAAGCTGAGCCGCGAGCAGCGCAAGGCCTACGACGACTCGATCCGCGACGACGACGACCGCGGCCGCGAGCAGAGCTTCCCGGCCGAGGAGGCCGAGGTCGAGGGCCTGGTCGACGAGCCGTGCCCGGAGTGCGCGGGCACGCGCCTCAATCCGACCTCGCGCGCAGTGAGCTTCGACGAGAAGTCGATCGCCTGGATCGCCCAGTGGTCGGTGGGCGACGCGCGCAAGTGGGTCGAGTCGCTGGCGCTCGAAGGCCGCGAGGCGGAGATCGCGCGCGACGTCGTCACCGAGATCAGGAGCCGCCTGGAATTCCTCGAGGAAGTGGGCCTCGGCTACCTGACCCTGGACCGCGCCGCGCCGACGCTCTCCGGCGGCGAGGCGCAGCGCATCCGCCTCGCGGCGCAGCTCGGCAGCAACCTGCAGGGCGTGTGCTACGTGCTCGACGAGCCGACGATCGGCCTGCACTCGCGCGACAACGCGATCCTGCTCGGCGCCCTCAAGAACCTGAGCGACAAGGGCAACACGCTGGTGGTGGTCGAGCACGACGAGGAGACGATCCGCGCGGCCGACCACATCATCGACATCGGCCCCGGCGCAGGCAAGCGCGGCGGCCGGCTGGTGGCCGAAGGCAGCGCCAGCGAGATCTCGTCCAACCCCGACTCGGTGACCGGCCGGGTGCTGGCGAATCCGCTGGTCCATCCGGTGCAGCCGCGGCGCAAGATCGCGCCCGTCACGGCCGCCACCGAGCGGCGCGAGAGCGCCGCCAATCCGCTGCTGACGATCCGCAACGCCAGCCTGCACAACCTGCAGGACCTCACCGTCGACCTGCCGCTGAAGCGGCTGGTGGCGGTGACCGGCGTCAGCGGCTCGGGCAAGTCGACGCTGGCGCGCGACGTGCTCCTCGCCAACCTGCAGTTCATCAATACCCGCGGCGCCCGGCCGAACTGGCAGGGCTGCGCCCAGATCGACGGCTGGGCCTACATCGACCGCGTGCTCGAGGTCGACCAGACGCCGATCGGCAAGACCCCGCGCTCCTGCCCAGCCACCTACATCGGCTTCTGGGACACGATCCGCAAGCTCTTCGCCGACACCCTCGAGGCCAGGGCGCGCGGCTATGCGCCGGCGCGGTTCTCGTTCAACACCGGCGAAGGCCGCTGCCCGTCGTGCGAGGGGCAGGGGATGCGCACCATCGCGATGAGCTTCCTGCCCGACGTCAAGGTGCCGTGCGAGACCTGCCATGGCGAGCGCTTCAACGCCGAGACGCTGGCCGTGAGCTGGCGCGGCAAGAGCGTCGGCGACGTGCTGAAGATGGAGGTCGATGAGGCGGTCGACTTCTTCGCCGCGATGCCGAACATCGCCCACCCGCTGCAGCTGCTCAAGGATGTCGGCCTCGGCTACCTGACGCTCGGCCAGCCCTCGCCGACGCTCTCCGGCGGCGAGGCGCAGCGGATCAAGCTCGTGACCGAGCTGTCCAAGGTGCGCGACGACATCGGCCGGCGCGGCAACAAGGCGCCGCACACCTTCTACGTGCTCGACGAGCCGACCGTCGGCCTTCACATGGCCGACGTCGAGCGGCTGATCAAGGTGCTGCACCGCCTGGTCGACGGCGGCCACAGCGTCGTCGTCATCGAGCACGACCTGGACGTCATCGCCGAGGCCGACTGGGTGATCGATCTCGGCCCGGAAGGCGGCGCCGGCGGCGGCACGGTGGTGGCCGAGGCGACGCCCGAGGGCATCGTCGCCAACGCGGCGAGCCACACGGGCGTGGCGCTGCGGCCGGTGCTGGCCCGTGGGGGAGGCCTCCCGGCGCTGGCGGCGGCCTAGCGGGACCGTCGCGCCCGTGCCTTGGCGCATACTGGCATCGGCATGCTCCTTGCCAAGTTCTGGCGATCCGCACCGGCCATGGACACCGATTCACGCTGGCCCACCACCACTCCCGAAACCCGGCTGACGTCGGGGCCGGAGAAGGTCTCGGTTCGCGACGCCCTGGGGCCGGGCACGCGTCTTCTCGAAGAGTTCGAGATCCTGCGCGTCCTCGGCACCGGCGGCTTCGGCATCGTCTATCTGGCGCGCGACCACGTGCTGCAGCGCGACATCGCCATCAAGGAGTACATGCCGGCGGCGCTGGCGCGGCGCGGCGAAGGGGCCACGGTGGCGCTTCGCGCCAGCACCGGCGGAAGCGCCGAGACCTTCGCCAAGGGCCTCGAATCGTTCCTCGGCGAGGCCCGGCTGCTCGCGAGCTTCGATCATCCGGCGCTGGTTAAAGTGCATCGCTTCTGGCGGAGCAACGCCACCGCCTACATGGCGATGCCGTACTACCCGGGCCGCACGTTGAAGGACGTGCGCCTGGAGATGCCGGCGGCGCCGGGCGAAGCCTGGTTGAGGGCCTTGATCGAGCCGCTGCTCGGCGCGCTCGAGCTGCTGCACGCGCACGGCGTCTGTCACCGCGACATCGCGCCCGACAACATCCTCGTGCTGCCCGATGGCCGGCCGGTGCTGCTCGACTTCGGTTGCGCGCGCCGCGCCGTCGCCGGCGGCTCGCAGTGGTTCACGGCCCATCTCAAGCCGCAGTTCGCGCCGCTGGAGCAGTACGCCGACGAAGGCAGCGTCGGCCAGGGGCCGTGGACGGACCTTTACTCGCTCGGCGCGACGCTCTATTTCGTCGTCACCGGCCGCGCACCGGCCGCCTCGGTGGCGCGCGCTGCGCACGACACTCTGCCGGCCCTTTCGTCGTTGTCGCTGTCGGGGATTTCGCCCGGCCTGCTCGCCGCCGTCGACTGGACCCTCGCCCTCGCGCCCGGCGATCGGCCGCGCGACGTCGAGACGGTTCGACGTGCGCTTCGCGGCGAGATCGCGCCGCCCGCGCGGCGGGTGCCGATCGAGGCCGGCGGCCCGGGCGCCGCGGCGGCGCCGGTGGCGCCGGAAGGCACGGCGGCCAAGGGTAATGCCTTGCAGAGCGAAGGCGTGCCGCTCGCGGCGGAGCGAGCGGATCGCGGAGCGCACTGGGGCGCGGCGCTGTCGATCGCGTTCGCCGCTCTGGTGGCTCTGGCCGCGCTGGGCGGGGGGCCGCCGACGCTGCCCGAGGCTTCGCCAGCGGCGACCCCGTCGTCGGTCGACCCGGTGGCCACGGAGCGCCCGGTCGTCCCCGAGTTCCAGGCGGACGCCAAGGCGTCGATCGTCGTGCCCGCGGTTTCCGGGACGCCTCCGGGCGAGGTCGCGGAGCCCTCGGCCGCTGCCCTGCGGTCGATATCGGGGCCTACCCCGGTCGCGGTCGACGGCGAGCAAGACAAGCGGGCGCGCCCGGCGAAGGCGCGCTTGGCCAAACGGCCGCTGCCGACGGCCGCCCAGGCTGCCCAGGTCGGCCATGGCGTCTGCAGTGGCGACGGTGCGGGCCTGCTGACAAACGCCCTGTGCGTCCTGAACCCCTGTCGCGATCCCAAGGGCCGCACCCGGGCCGAGTGCCTGGATCGTCAGCGTGCCGAGGAGGCGCGGCTGCGGCGCCTGGCTTCGCTGGGGTGACCGCCTGACCGATCGTCCTACTCCGGCAGGCCGGCCTGCCTCAGGGCTTGGGCAAAGCGCTCGTAGTCGGCATCCCGCATGAGCGGCGCCTGCGCCCTCAGGTTGCGGAGCGACGCATTCGGCGCCAGCCGCAGGTACTGCTCGATCGACGTCCGGGCTTCGGCCATGCGTCCCAACCGGCTCAGGCAGGCGGCACGAATCCGATAGGGGCCGGGATAGCTCGGCCGTTCGCGGAGCGATCGCTCGGCGAGATCGAGCGCCTCCGCGTCGCGGCCCAGCAGGAACATGGCGAAGCCGAGGAGATTGATCCACAGGAACGTGAACCGGTCGATCGGGCTCAGCCGCAGGGCTTCCTTGAGCGAAGCGACCGCCTCTTCCCCGTTGCCGGCAAGGGCCAGACCCAGGCCCAGGTTGCCGTGCGCCCACGAGAAATTCGGGTTGAGCGCCACGGCCGTATGCAAATGGGCCATCGCGCTGTCGTGTTGCCCCAGGAAGAGCTCGGTGGCTCCCAGCGCCGTCTGCGCGACCTCGTCACGGGCGTCGAGCGACACGGCCGCGCGCGCCACCTGATTGGCGGCCATGAACGAGGCACCGGCCGAGCCGCTCCAGCCGTAGACCGCGTCATAGATGTGCGCGAAAGCGGCGATGTCGAGGCCGGCGGTGTCGCCGGGATCCTGCTCGGCGGATTTCATCGCCAGGCGCAGCGCCTCGGCGTTGTCCTCGCGGGTGAGCTGCGCCAGGTGCCACTGCGCCCGCACCGCAGCCTCCCAGGCGTCCAGGCGCTGCGGATCCTTGCGTCGCGCGCGCTGCATCTCCGCCACGAGCACCTGCGGCGCGACCACGCCGACGATGTCGTGCGTGATCTCGTCCTGAAGGACGAACAGGTCGGTCAGGTCGCGGTCGTATTTTTCCGACCAGAGGTGCCCGCCGCCCGTGGCATCGATGAGCTGCGCAGTGATGCGCACGCGGTCGGCGGCGCGGCGGACGCTGCCTTCGAGCACGTAGCGAACGCCGAGCTCGCGTCCGACCTGCCTGACGTCGACCGCCTTGCCTTCGTAGGCGAAGCTCGAATTTCGCGCAATGACGAACAGCGCGCGGACGCGGGACAGCGCCGTGATGATGTCCTCGACGACACCGTCGGCGAAGAACTTCTGTTCCAGGTCGCCGCTCATGGCGGCGAAGGGGAGCACGGCGATCGAGGGCTTGTGCGGCAGCGACAGGTCGATCACGCCCGACGCACCCGACGGCGGGGCGGCGATGCTGCCCGGGAAGGACACCGCAAACGCGCGCACCGGATGGTCGATGTTCTTGACGCGCTGCTCGCCCTGATCGACGAACTGCGCCGTCACCTTGCCCTGGACCGCGCCGTGCACCGCATCCGAGACCGAGATCCCCCCGGCTGCCGCCAGTTGCTCTAGCCGCGCCGCGACGTTGACGCCGTCGCCGTAGATCGTGCCATCGCTCTTCTGGATCACGTCCCCGAGGTGCACGCCGATGCGAAATCGCATGCGCTGGTCTTCGGGCGTGCGCCGCGTCAAGGCATCCAGCTCCTGCTGCACGGCCAGCGCCGCAGCAACCGCTCCGGTGGCGGTCTCGAACACCGCCAGCACCGAGTCGCCCGCCATGTCGATGACGCGCCCGTGCCGGGATTCGATCTCTTCCCTGAACACGGCGCGCGCTGCGTCGAGCGCCACCACGGTGGCGCTTTCGTCGGCGGCCATCAGGCGAGAGTAGCCGGCCACGTCGGCCGCCAGGATGGCGGCGAGGCGCCGCTTGAACGGCGAGGCGGCTTCGTCGTCGTCGGAAAGCGCGGCCGTGAACTGATAGCCGCGCCCGGGGATGGTGGCGATCGCTTGCGGGCCGAGCAGCTTGCGCAAGGTGCTGATCTGCACCTGCAGGTTGTTTTCCTCGACCACGAGGCCGGGCCAGACGAGGTCCAGCAACTCCGCCTTGGTGACGACCCGGTCACGCCGCTCGGCCAGCGCCACCAGCACGTCGAAGGCTCGGGTGCCCACCGGCACCGGGTCGCCGTCCTGGAGCAGCCGGCGCTGCCGGGCCTGCAGTTCGAAGCGGCCGAATTTCAGCGTCACGGAATCATCCATGGGCCTCGTCTCCGTCCGCGTCGCCGGCCTGGTCTGCTCACTTTCGCTACGCCTGCGAGCGTATACCTCGACGTCGGCCGCATCGAGCATGACCTCGACGCGGGAAGCGGCCTAGGCTTTTCGCGCCACGTTGCCCGCGCCAAGTGCGGCGCGGGCCGTGGAGTCGCGCACGATCAGCCGCGGCACCAGCATGCGCGTCACCGGAGCCTGGGTCGGGGCCCCCAGGAGCTCGAGCAGCATCTGCGCCGCCTGCCGCCCCATCTGCTCGACGGCGACGCGCACCGTGGTGAGGGGCGGATCGATCAGGTCGACCAGCGGCATGTCGTTGTGCCCGACCACCGAAACGTCGTCCGGCACGCGCAGGCCGCGGGCGCGCAGCGCGTCGAGCACGCCCATCGCGATCAGGTCGTTCGCCGCGAAGATCGCGGTCGAGGCGAACGATCGGTCGAGCAGCCGTGTCGCTGCGGCAAGACCGGCCTCGCGGGTGAAGGCGCTCGCCTGCACGACCTGGGTCGCGAGCTTGTGCTTGCGGCACAGGTCGATGAAGGCCTCGCGACGGCCTCGCCCCGTCGACGAGCCGGCCGGGCCGGCGACGTGCGCGATCCGCCGGTGTCCGAGCGCGACCAGGTGGTCTAGCACCAGGCGCACGCTCTCCTGATCGTCGTTCACCACGCTCGAGAAGCGCCGGTCGCCGAAGCCGCGGTTGACCAGCACGGTGGGAAGGCGATAGCGCTGCACGGTGTCGAGCAGCGCATCGCCGATCTCCGCCGCCAGGATCAGGAGGCCGCTCACCTGGCGATGCGCCAGCGCCGCGACCAGGTCGGTGCGGGCGGCCGGCGGGTCGGTGGTGTGCGCCACCAGGCACATGAAGCCGCGGCTGCGCAGCTCGACCTCGATCCCGGTGACCAGGGGACCGAACAGGGGGTTCCCCAGGTCCGGCACGAGCACGCCGACCAGCTTCGACTGCTTGGTGCGCAGCGAGGCGGCGACCGCGTTCGGCAGATAGCCCATCTCGCGCGCGACGCGCTCGATGCGCTGCCGCGTCGCCTCGGACACCTTGCCGCCGATGCCGCGCAGCGCCCGCGACACCGACGCCGGATGGACGCCCGCCTCGCGGGCGATGTCGGCGATGGTGATCGCGCCGCCGCTCGCCGTCTTGGGCTTGATGCCAGCCTTTCGCAAACGATTGCCTTTCCGGGACCTGGTCCGATCCCTGCGGGGAAACCCTCGCGGACCTTACTGCTCGCCCGATTGTCGACTACATTCAAGGCAATCGATTGCCTTTCGATCTGGTGCAGCCCTTCCTCCTCCGATCCTGGTTGCCGGCGCTGCCGGCGATCGCCGCGGCCGTGCTGTGCGCGGCGAACCCAGGTGCGGCGGCGGCGCAGGAGGCGGAGCTCGTCGTGATCAACGCGAAGGTGGCCACGCTCGACGGTCAGTCCCGCATCGTCCAGGGGCTGGCGGTGCGCGAGGGACGGATCGCCGCGGTCGGCTCGACCGCCGACGTGCGCAAGCTCGCCGGGCCGCGAACCCGGATCGTCGACGCCGGCGGCCGCACCGTGATCCCCGGGTTGATCGATTCGCACATGCACGCGGTGCGGGCCGCGCTGAGCTATTCGGTCGAGGTCAACTGGATCGACGCCCGCACCATCCCCGAGGCGATGGCGCGGCTGCGCAGCGCCGCCGAGCGCTCGCGTCCCGGCGCCTGGCTGGTGGTCGCGGGCGGCTGGACCGAGCAGCAGTTCGAGGAGCGGCGCCGGCCGACGCCCGAGGAAGTGCTGGCGGCCGCGCCGGACCACCCGGTATGGATCCAGCTTTTCTATTCGGGCCTGCTGCTGACGCCGAAGGCGCGGGAGGCGCTGAACATCCCCGCCGACGCGCTGCCGCCCAAGACCACGGCGCAGCTCGACGCCCAGGGCAACCCGACCGGCTGGCTGCAGAGCGAAATCGTCGGCCTCTCGGCGCTGTTCGACCGCCTGCCCAAGCCGACGCTCGCCGACAACCTCGCCGGCACCCGGCAGTTCTTCGCCGAGCTCAACCGCCTGGGCATCACCGGGGTGATCGACCCCGGCGGCTTCAGCCTCGCCCCGCCCCAGTACGCGGCGCTGCAGCAGCTCTGGCGCGAGCGCGCCCTGACCGTGCGCGTCGCCTACAGCCTGTTCGCGCAGAACGCCGGGGCGGAGCTGGCGGACTACCGCAACCTGACGCAGCTCCTGCCGATGGGCTTCGGCGACGACATGCTGCGCTTCAACGGCATCGGCGAGCGGGTGACACTCGCCATGTACAACAACTACGCCCCGGACGAAGCCACCCGGGAGAAGTTCTACGAGGTGATCCGCTGGGCCGCCGGCCAGGGACTGGCGGTCACCCTCCACTGGGCCGAGGGCGGCTCGGTGCCGGTGCTGCTCGACCTCTACGAGCGGCTCAACCGCGAAATCCCGATCACACGCCTGCGCTGGTCGATCGCCCACCTCGACGACGTCTCGGCCGACTCGTTGGCGCGCATGAAGGCGCTCGGCATCGGCTGGACCATGCAGGACGCGATGTACTTCGCCGGCGACCGGGTCCGCGCCACGCGGGGCGCCGAGGCCGAGCGCATGCCGCCGATCATGATGGCGGTGCGCGCCGGCGTCGTCGTCGGCGCCGGCACCGACGCGCACCGGGTCGCGACCTACAACCCCTTCATCGCCCTGCAATGGATGCTCGACGGCAAGACGGTCGGCGGCAACGGCACCCGCGGTCCGGACGAAACGCCCTCGCGCGAGCTGGCGCTGCGCCTCTACACGCTGAACAGCGCCTGGTTCAGCTTCGACGAGGACAGGCGCGGCAGCCTGGAGGTCGGCAAGCTCGCCGACTTCGCCCTCCTCGACCAGGACTATTTCAGCGTGCCGGTGGAGCGCATCGGACGCACGGTCTCGTTGCTCACCGTGGTGGACGGAAAGGTGGTCCATGCCGCCTCGCCGTTCGCGCTGACGCCATGAGCACCCACCGCCGGTTCGAATCGACCACTCATGATGGGCAAGCCATGAAGTCCGCGCGTCCGCCTTCGTCCCGCCTGGCCGCGATCGTTCTGGTCGCCGGCGCCGCCGCCGTGCTGTCGCTCGCGGGCTGCGCCAACCCGCAGCAGGCGCAGGCCGCGGCGAGCGAAGAGCTGCGCCAGCTCGGCAACCTCGCCGCCTGCTACACCGAGGGCATCGACGCCCTCGGCGCCAACAAGGTCGAAGCCGGCACGGCGATCTGGAGCCGCTGCTTCGCCGAGGACGTGAAGTTCTCGCTCAGCTTCGGCGCCTTCTCCGTCACCTGCCCGGGCGAGAAGTGCCCGCTGCCGGCCTCCATGACCGGCCTCGCGCGGCGCGTGGCCATGGCGCGCGGCACCTACGAGCGCGCGGGCTACGTGACCACGAGCCACCACGTCACGACGCTCGGCATCGAGCGGCCGGACGCGATCACGGCACGGATCAAGGGCCATCTGCAGGCCTGGCACTTCCGCAAGGACGGCACCGCCGTGCTCGGCCTCGGCACCTGGGAGGTCGACGCACGCCTGACGCCGGCGGGCTGGCGCATCGTTGAGGAGCGGCTCGACAGCCCGCTGCGGGTCGTCATGCCGAAGAGCGAATAGGGAAGGGGACTCAGGAATGGCGAAGAAGTCCAAGCTGCCCGAGCCGAAGATCATCCGGCCCGACGACATCGACCCGAACCACGACTGGAAGCGGCCGCTGCAGGCGCCCGGCCACACCCAGGTCGACTTCGAGGAGCGCGTGAACTTCCGCCGCCTGCACGACTACCGGCTGGCGCGCACCCGGGCGGCCCTGGCGGACTCGGGCCTGGGCGCCTTGCTGTGCTTCGATCAGCACAACATCCGATACACCACCAGCACCGTGATCGGCGAGTGGGCGCGCGACAAGCTGACCCGCTACTCGCTGCTGACGGGCAACGGCGACCCCTACATCTGGGACTTCGGCTCGGCCGCCAAGCACCATCGCCTCTACACGCCGTGGCTGTGCAAGGACCACTGCAAGGCGGGCCTCCTGGGCCTGCGCGGCGCGGTCGGCGGCGACGGCAAGCTGTTCAAGAGCGCAGCGCGCGAGATCAAGGCGCTGCTGGTGGAGGAGGGCGTCGCCGACATGCCGCTCGGCGTCGACATCGTCGAGGTGCCGATGATGCTCGAGCTGCAGAAGCTCGGCATCGACGTGCGCGATGCGCAGCAGACGATGCTGCAGGCCCGCGAGATCAAGAACATCGACGAGCTGATGCTGCTCAACATGGCCGCGGCGATGGTCGACGGCGTCTACTTCGACATCGCCCAGGCGCTCAAGCCCGGGGTCCGCGAGAACGACATCGTGGCGCTGGCGACGATGCGGCTCTACGCCATGGGCTCCGACTGCGTCGAGGCGATCAACGCGATCTCGGGCGAGCGCTGCAACCCGCACCCGCACAACTTCACCGACCGCATCATCCGCCCCGGCGACCAGGCGTTCTTCGACATCATCCATTCGTACATCGGCTACCGCACCTGCTACTACCGCACCTTCAGCGTCGGCCGCGCGACCCAGCCGCAGCTCGACGCCTACAAGAAGGCGCGCGAATGGATGGACCGGGCGATCGACCTGCTCAAGCCCGGCGTGTCGTCGGAAGTCGTCGCCAACTCCTTCCCGACGGCCGAGGAGATCGGCATCGCCGGCGAGATGGACGCCTTCGGCCTCAACTTCTGCCACGGCCTCGGCCTCGGCCTGCACGAGCGGCCGCTGATCTCGCGCCTCAGCTCGCTCGAGGAGCCGATCGAGCTCAAGACCGGCATGGTGTTCGCCGTCGAGACCTACTGCCCGGCGAGCGACGGCGTCTCGGCGGCGCGGATCGAGGAGGAAGTGATCCTCACGCCGAGCGGACCGAAGGTGATCTCGCTCTACCCGGCGCAGGAGCTGCCGATCGCCAACCCGTACTGACGCCCGGACCGACCGACACCATGGCAAGCACCTCTTCCCCCAAGCTCGGCTGGATCGGCATCGGCCGCATGGGCTACGCGATGGCCGAGCGGCTCGCGAAAGCCGGCGCCGACCTCACCGTCTGGAACCGCACCCACGCCAAGGCCGAGCCGCTGGCGGCGGTCGGCGCGAAGGTCGCCGGCTCCCTGGTCGATCTCGCGGCCTGCGACATCGTCTTCGTCATGGTCTCGACCTGGGACGACGTGAAGCAGGTCGTGAGCGGGCCCGGCGGGCTGCTGAGCGGACCGCGCGCCCCCGGCATGGTGGTCGAGTGCTCGTCGATCTCGCTCGAGGGCTCGGCCGAGCTGCGCGCGCTGCTGGCGGCGCGCGGCACGCAGATGCTGGCGGCGCCGGTCTCGGGCAACGCCAAGGTGATCAAGGCCGGGCGGCTCTCGTTCGTCTGCTCCGGGCCGCGTACGGCCTTCGATGCGGCCCTACCGTCGCTGAAGGCGATCGCCCCGGCCGCCAGCTACGTCGGCGAGGGCGAGCTCGCGCGCATCGTCAAGATCTGCCACAACGTCTTCCTCGGCGTCGTCATCCAGTCGCTGGCCGAGATCACGGTGCTGGCGCAGAAGGCCGGCGTGCCGCGGCACGCCTTCCTCGAGTTCATGAACCAGAGCGTGATGGGCTCGACCTTCTCGCGCTACAAGTCGCCGGCGCTGGTCAATCTCGATTTCAAGGTCACCTTCACGCCCCAACTGCTGAGGAAGGACCTCGACCTCGGGCTCGACGCGGCGCGGCATTTCGGCGTGCCAATGCCGCTCGCCTCGATCACCCGCGACCTGATCCAGACGCTGATCGGCCACGGCATGGACGAGGAGGACTTCGCCAAGCTGATCGTCCTGCAGGCGCGGGCCTCGGGCCTCGAGCTGGTGGCGGAGAACGTGCCGGTCGACGACGGCCTCAGCCCGGGAGGCAAACCATGAGCAACGGGGCAACGCTGGCCGGCCAGGTGGCCTGGGTGACGGGCGGCGGCAGCGGCATCGGCCTGGCCGGCGCGATCGAGCTGGCCAAGGCCGGCTGCAGGGTGATCGTCTCCGGCCGCGACGCGGCCAAGCTCGATACCGCCATCGCCGGCGCCGAGGTGCGGGGCGCGCCGCCCGGATCGATCACGCCCGCGCCGCTCGATGTCGCCGATCCCGCCGCCGTAGCTCGCGTCGGCGCCGAAATCCAGAGCCGCCACGGCCGGGTCGACGTGCTGGTCAACAGCGCCGGCGTCAACTTCGCGAAGCGCTACTGGAACGACACCGACAGCGCGACCTTCGACCAGGTCGTCGCGATCAACCTCAACGGCGCCGCCGCCTGCACCCTGGCCGTGCTGAAGGGGATGCAGCAGCGCCGCCAGGGCACGGTGATCAACGTCGCCTCCTTCGCCGGCTGGTACCTCGGCTACCTGACCGGTCCGGCCTACACCGCGAGCAAGGCGGCGATGATCGCGCTCAGCCACTCCTTCAACATCGAGGAATGCGTCAACGGGCTTCGCGCCACGGCGTTGTGCCCGGGCGAGGCGGCCACGCCGATCCTGAAGAAGCGGCCGGTCGAGCCCAGCGCCGAAGAGAAGGCGCGCATGCTGCAGGAGGACGACCTCGGCCGGACGATCCGCTTCATCGCCGAGATGCCACCGCACGTCTGCGTCAACGAGCTCGTGATCACCCCGGTCTGGAATCGCCTCTACATCGGCGGCGACGACCTGAAGCGGAAATAGACCCGGGCGACGTCCGCCCTGCCCGAAGGAGACCGGCCATGACCGCAGTTCCGATGACACGCCGCGACGCCCTGCTGCTCGCGGGAGCCGCGCTGCTGACCGCGGACGGCGCGCTGGCGCAGGCCGAGTGGCCGCGCGGGCAGGTGATCCGGGTGGTGGTTCCCTTCACCGCGGGCAGCGGCACCGATGTCGTCGCCCGCCTGCTCGGCGAGAAGCTCGGGCCGGCGCTGGGCACCTCGATCGTCGTCGACAACCGCGCCGGCGCCGGCGGCACGCTGGGCGCGGCGCTCGTCGCCAAGGCGCTGCCCGATGGCTACACCCTGCTCGTGCACTCGGCGGGCCACGTCGTCAACCCGGCCATCTACGCCAACCTGAGCTACGACACGCTGAAGGACTTCTCCGGCATCACCGCGCTGGCCAGCCTGCCCAACGTGCTGGTCACGGCGCCGGACCGATTCAAGGACGTGCGCGACCTGGTCGAGCAGGCGAAGAGCAAGCCCGGCACGCTCAACTACGGCTCGGCCGGCAACGGCTCGGCGACGCACATGAATGCCGAGGTGTTCCGTTTCGCCGCCGGCATCCAGGCTCAGCACGTGCCGTTCAAGGGCACGCCCGAGGCCCTGAACGAGACCATGGCCGGTCGCATCGACTGGTTCTTCGCCCCCATGGTCTCGGCCTTGTCGCTGGTGCAGAGCGGCAAGCTCAAGGCGCTCGCGGTCGGCACGGCCAAGCGCTCCGACGTGCTGCCGCAGCTGCCGACGACGGTCGAGGCCGGCGTGCCCGGCTCCGAGTACCTGTTCTGGGTGGGCCTGTTCGCTCCGGCCAGGACATCGGCGGCCATCGTCGACCGGCTGCACGACGAGGTGGTGAAGATCATGGCCTCGGCCGACATGAAGGAGCGCCTCGACAAGCTCGGCGCCGAGCCCTTCCTCATGTCGCCGGCCGCGTTCGACAAGTTCATCGTCGACGAGACGGCGAAGTCGCAGCAGATCGTTCGCGCGGCGGGCATCAAGGCGAACTAGGGCTGGCACGAAGGTCGCTTTGTGAGAGCAACGCGCGGACGCGACCACGTTTCCCCCACCGGGCCGTGAAATCCGACCGCGCATTTGTATCTGGAGCTCACATGATTGACAGACGTCGTCAGCGTCACCAGAACGTCCCGCACGGCTCGGCGGCCAATTGGTCGTTGATGCTTCTGTGCGTCTGCGCGGTCGCGGTCGTGGCGTTCGCGGGTCCGCTTCTCTAAGAGTCAGGGACCCGACCGGGCCCATCGGGCCCGCCACCGGCACGGAGGGGCCGATCGGCCTATCGTGGGCGGCTCGACCTTGCCCCGGAGTCCCGTCATGACCAAGCTGCTTGCCGCCACCCTCGCGCTGCTCTGCGCCGCCGCCGCCGCCCAAACCCCGCCACCCGTCCAGCGCCTGCGCGGCGTCGTCCAGTCGTTCGACGGCGCGACGCTCGTCCTCAACGAGCGCAGCGGGACGGTGGTCTCGCTCGTGCCGGCCGACAACTTCAGCGTCAACGAGGTGCTGCCGATCGAGCCGACGGCGATCGCCCCCGGCAGCTACATCGGCACCGCGGCGCTGCCCGGCCCCGACGGCAGCCTGCGCGCCCTCGAGGTTCTGGTGTTTCCGGAGGCGTCGCGCGGCACCGGCGAAGGGCATGTGCCGTGGGACCTCGAGCCCGGCAGCACGATGACCAACGCCACCGTCGCCCAGCTCGTCGCCACGCCGCAGGGCCGCAGCATGACGCTCAAATACAAGGACGGGGAGAAGACCGTGGTGGTGCCCGAGGGCGTGCCGATCGTGACCTTCAAGCCCGGTGAGCGGTCCCTGCTCGTGCCCGGCGCCAAGGTCATCGTCTTCGCCCAGGTGCGCGACGGCAAGCCGACGGCGTTGCGCGCCCTGGCCGGACGCGGCGGCTTCGCGCCGCCGATGTGAGGCCGCGGGACGAGCCGCGGGACCCGGCCCGCGGCGGCTCGCCGGCGGTGGCGGATTAGAGTCCAGCCCATCGCCTCGAGCCGGAGTTCGCCATGACCGCCGCCACGCTCGCCGCCGAGCGTCCGCCCGGCCGCCCGACCCAGACCGCCGACCGCCACGACCGCGCCTTCTTCGGCCACCCCGTCGGCCTGGGCTGGCTCTCGTTCTGCGAGCTGTGGGAGCGGTTCTCGTTCTACGGCATGCAGGCGCTGCTGGTGCTCTACCTCACCAACTACCTGTTCCTGCCCGAGCACATCGGCCGCGTCGCCGGCATGGAGGCGCTGCGCGGCTTCCTCGAGCGCGCCACCGGGCCGATGTCGCCGCAGCAGCTCGCCTCGGCCGTGTTCGGCCTCTACGTCGGCTGCGTCTACCTGACGCCGCTGTTCGGCGGCCTGCTCGCCGACCGCCTGCTCGGCCGCACGAAGACGGTGGTGATCGGCGCCAGCCTGATGGCGATCGGCCACTTCACGATGGCCTTCGAGGCGAGCTTCCTGGTCGCGATCGCCTGCCTGCTCGTCGGCGTCGGCTGCTTCAAGGGCAACATCGCGGCGCAGGTGGGCGACCTCTACGCGCCCGGCGACAAGCGTCGAGCGAGTGCCTTCCAGATCTTCACCCTGGCCGTGCAGATCGCGGTGATCGCTGCGCCGATCGTCTGCGGCACGCTCGGCGAGAAGGTGGCCTGGCACTGGGGCTTCGGCGCCGCCGGCGTCGGCATGGTCATCGGCCTGGGGGTCTATCTCGCCGGCCGGCGCTGGTTGCCGCCCGAGTCGCCGCTCGGCGCCGCGGCGAGGAAGGCCGCCGGGCCGCGGCCGACGATGACCGGCGCGGAGAAGGCGCGGCTGGGGCTCTTGGTCGCCATGATCCCGGTGCTGATGCTCTCGATCGTCGGCAACCAGCAGTTCAACAACGCCTTTCCGCTGTGGGCGCAGAAGCACATGGACTTCGTGCTCTTCGGCTGGCAGGTGCCGGTGACCTGGCTGCAGGCGGTGGACGCGGCGGTCAGTACGGCGACGATGGTCGGCTCGATCGCCTTCTGGCGCTGGTGGGCGACGCGCCGGCGCGAGCCCGACGAGTTGGTCAAGATGGGGTTCGGCGCGCTGCTCGCCGCCGGCGGCCCGGCCCTGATCGTCATCGCCTCGACCCTGGCCGAGTCCACGGGCGAGAAGGTGAGCCTCGGCTGGACCCTCGGCTACACGCTGGTCAACGACCTCGGCTTCGCCAACATCCTGCCGGTCGGCCTGGCGCTGTATTCGCGCGCCGCGCCGAAGCGGCTCGGCGGGCTGGTGATCGGCGTGTACTACCTGCACCTGTTCATCGGCAACACCTTCGTCGGCTGGCTCGCGGGATTCCTGGAGACGATGCCGGGGCGACAGTTCTGGGCCCTGCATGCGGGGCTGGTGGCCGCCGCCGGCGCGCTGCTGCTCGCCTGCCAGCTCGTGTTCGGCAAGGTCCTGGCACCGGAAGAAGCGGAGAAACCATGAACGAACAGGCCGCGACGTCCCCCTGGCCCGCCCGGGCGCTGGTCGGCTTGCTGATCGTCGCCGTCCTGATCGGAGCCGCCTGGTGGCTCCTTCAGGAACGGGACACCTGGCCGCGCGGCGAAGCCCTCGGCGAGGCGCTGCGTCCGATCGTCGACGGCAAGAATCCGGACCAGGCGCTCGTCGCCCGGGTCATCTGGGTCAACTATCTCGAAACCCGGGCGAACGCGTCGCGATGGAGCGGGGTCTACTGGGGATTGACCTTCGTCGCGGCGCTCCTCAGCGCGCTGGCCGCGCTGGTCCTCAAGGTCGAGACCTTCGTCAGGAACGAGGCGACGAAGAAGGACCTGGCCGCCCTGCTCTCCGTGGCTGCCGCCCTGATGATCACGATCTCCACCAGCGGCGACTTCCAGCGCAAGTGGCAGGCCAACCGGATCGCCGCGGCCGAGCTCGAGCGCACGGGCTACGAATTCCTGGAAAAGGACGGCGCCGACGCCCGCTCGTACCTCGCTTCCGTCGGGCCGATCCTGCTGCGGCGGCATCTGGCCATCGTCGGCGGCTCCGAGCAGCGCAAGGCGCCGCAGGAGGCGGCCAAGGCTTCCGCCGCCGGCAGGTAGCGCCGCGCGTCAGCCCCGCGGCCCCGACGGGTAAGCGCGGTTCACGGCCGGGCCGCGCCGAACGAGAAGCCGTCGAATGCCGTGACGCTGTCGGCCTTGGTCCAGACGCCGACCTTGCCGGGCCCGGCAATGTGGCTGTCGTCCATGTCGATGTACCGCTTGCCGTCCAGCGACACGCCGATGCGTGTTCCCGCGAACTCGACGCGCAAGGTGTGCCACGCCCCCGAGGCCACCGGCGCGTCGACGTACTTCAGGGTCTTGCGGCTGCCGCCCTCGGTGAAGTAGAGCGAGACGTTGTTCTCGAGCGCGTTGGCCCGGGCGACGTAGTAGTTGTCGCCATCCTTCCAGCGCCACACCAGGCCGCCGGCCCGGTCTTCCCGCCCCGAGATCGGCCGGAAGCGAACCTCGACCCAGCCGTCGGTGAGGGTGGCGTCGTTCCTGACGCACCAGGGAAACGACGCCGTGCCCGATTGCTTCAGGACATGGCCCTTGCCCGGCGCGCCGGCGTCGAGCTCGACCGTCCACTTCGCGCTGCCTCGCCCCGTGGCCCCGCAGGTCCATCCGGCCGGTGCCTGGCCGACGGCGTCGGCGTCGAAGTCGACCGCTGCAGCGGTGGCGTTGACCATCGGCGTGAGTGCTGCAGCCGCCAGAAGGATCCGTTTCATGTCCTGCTCCCCGGGCCGCCGACGGCCTGCTGATAGCGCTCGAACACGCGGGCCCAGTCGATGTTGCCCATGAACGCATCGACATAGGAAGCCGCCGCCGCGCCGAAGTCGAGGTGGTAGGAGTGCTCGTACATGTCGAGCGCCAGCAGGGGCACGCCGCCGGCCAGCGCGTGGGTGTGGTCGGCGGCCCACTGGTTCACCAGCGTCGCGTCGCGCGGCATGAACGTCAGCAGGACCCAGCCCGAGCCGCCGCCCAGGGCCTTGCCCATGGCGACGAATTCCGAGCGCCACCGCTCGACGCTGACGAAGCTGGATTCCAGCGCCTGCCTCATTGCCGGCGGCAGGGTCCGACCGTCGCCGCCGAGCGATTCGAAGTAAAGCTCGTGGAGCAGCATCGAGTTGGTCGCGATCAGCTCTTCGCGCTTCAGGCCGTTGACGACGAAGCCGGCAGCCTCTGCCCAGTCGGTGCTGTCGAGCTGCCGGCGGATCGCGTTCAGCCGCTTGACCGCGCCGGTGTAGTTGTTCTGATGGTGGCTCGCGATCAGCCGCTCGGACAGACCGTGCAGGCCGGCGGCGTCGAACGCGAGGGGTCGGGGGACGAGGTCCATCGAAATCTCCTTCGGAGTGAGGGCGTGACGATCGGCGTCAGGCCTTGGGGCGGGTGGGGTCGCGCTGGAAATGCGCATACAGCGAGTCCAGGACGGCGCTCATCTCGGCGAGAAGGGCGTCGTCGTCGGCCAGGCGCTCGCGCGCCCCGGCCAGGACCGCCTCGAATCCGGCGGCCTCCGCCACCGGGTCTCCGCCGACGTCGAGCTGGTGCACCATCGCGGCCAGGCGCGCGAGCGCCGTGTCCTCGTCGAGGCCGAAGCTCGCCATCAGGGTCTCGAACGTGACGCGGTCGCCGACGTGGGTGAAGGTCGCGCCGTCGAAGTCGAAGCCCAGGGCCTTCTTCGGGCAGTCGGCCGGCTTGGCCAGCCACTGGAAACGCGCCTGGGGATCGATGAAGCGGCGGATCAGCCAGGCGCTGGCCAGACGATCCACCCAGAGCCTGCGTCGGGTCGCCCACACGCGGCCGCGGTAGTCGCTCGGCTGCAGCCGCGGGATCCGCCCCTTGCTGTCGTGCGGCTCGTCCGGGGAGAGCAGGCCGGCGATGCGCTGGCGCAGGTCCCGCCACTCGGCATCGGCTTCGGCAGTGACTTCGTCCGGGAAGAAGTCGATGGCACGAACGGCGTCGAACTCGCGCTGCAGCTTGCGCTGCAGGCGAGCGAGCTCCGAAGCATTCAGCGATCCCAGGGTCCGGTTCGCGCTCTTCCAGGCCTGACGCAACTCGGCGTACTCGCTGCCGCGTTCGAACAGCCGGCGGTAGGCCTCGGCCTCGGCCGCCGCGCGCGGCTGAACGGTCATGAGCCAGGCGCTGCCGCCTTCGCGGATGCACTCCTGGGCGAGCTCGAAGAGCGCCTCTTCCCGGTCTTCGCCGCTGGGCAGAAGATAGGCGCCGTCGCGCAGGGCCATGCAGCCGAGCGACTTGATGCCCCGCCAGATCCGCATGCGCGCCGTGGCGCTCGGCGTCGGCAGCGAGACGACGAGGAGCAGCCATGGCGGGAGGGGGTCCGTGCTCATGTAGCGAATCCTACGACAATGTAGAGTAAGCTACAACAATAATGACGAACCCCCT
>Ga0068864_100001400_pt1 | contig 19952 bp, 8 predicted proteins | sample KBSSwiS72_FD_66586 | JGI IMG/M metagenome (GOLD analysis project Ga0068864, IMG submission 66586) | Switchgrass rhizosphere microbial communities from Kellogg Biological Station, Michigan, USA - KBS Switchgrass S7-2 | ecosystem: Host-associated > Plants > Roots > Rhizosphere > Soil ... | reverse complement strand
GCTGACCGGCCAACTGCCGTTCCGCCGCGCCAACATCGGGGCGCCGGCGAATCAGTGAGTCGGGTGCCGCGAGCGGAACGGTGTCGGGCAGCTCGGGAAGATCCACTATCGCATCCAGCTCTGCTGCCACAACCGCGGGCGGACGGCCAACCAGAACGCCGATCCTGTACTGGGCCGCGGCGACCTGTGCTTCGAAAGTGGGAATGGTCGCCAGCGTGGACCCCAACTGAGCCTTGGCTCGTTCGGTATCGAACCCGGTACCCCGGCCATTATCGAGCCGCTCTTGAGTGACCTCGAGTGTGCGTTTCTGGTTTTCCGCGTTGCTGCGCGCTACCGCCAACCGCTCCTGCGCGCCCCGCAGCTCGAAGTAGGAACGAGCCAGCTCCGCCGTGAGAAAGACCTGGACATTCCGCAGATCTTCACTCGAAGCCTCGGCGAACGCGTCCTGCGCCGAGATGTTGCGGCGCAGCCGTCCGAACAGGTCGAACTCCCACGAAGCATCGAACCCGGCATCCCAGACGTCCTGATCGGGAAAGGGTCCCGAGGTACCTGGGAAGCTCGCGCTCGACAGGCGCTGCCGCGTGTAGCCCCCGCCCAGATTCACGGTGGGGGTGAGTTCGAGCAGTGCGCTCGTCCGAGCGGCCCGAGCGCCCCGCACGCGCGCCTCGGCGGTACGAATGTCGAGATTCGCGTTCAGCACTTCATGCACGAGCCGGGTCAGCGTGGTGTCGCCCAGCTCATGCCAATCCGCCGCGGAGGGCGTGCTGTCCACTTGGCGGCCGTCCGGCACCATTGCAACCGCGGTATCGTGCGCGGACGTCGTTTCCCGGAAAGCTGGCGGGACGTCAACCGGCGGCGCCTGGTAAGCTGGGCTCGAGGCGCAGGCGGTGAGGGCAATGATGCCCAGCAGCACTGAGTTACGCATGAGCTGCTTCCTCCACCGCGCTCGGCCCGAAGGACAGGACTTCGCTCTCGTCAATTTCGCTGGGCTGATGCTGCTCGGCGATGAGCGAGTAGAACACCGGGACCACGAACAAGGTGAAGATCGTGCCCAGGGTCATGCCGGTAACCAGGACGATGCCGATGCTGTTCCGGGCGGCCGATCCCGGGCCCGTCGCCAGCACCAACGGGAAATGCCCGAAGACGGTTGCCGCGGATGTCATCAACACCGGGCGGAGGCGCGTCAATGAAGCCTCACGGATTGCATCCATCTTGGCCATGCCGTGAGTCTGGAGTCGATTGGCGAACTGCACGATCAGAATTCCGTTCTTTGCGATCAGGCCAACCAGCGTGATCAGGCCGACCTGTGAATAGATGTTGATCGTGGTGAGATCGAGGAAGCTGAAGATCAGGGCGCCCGAGATAGCGAGCGGCACCGATCCCACCAGTACGATCAGGGGATCCCGGAAGCTCAGGAACTGCGCAGCGAGCACCAGGTAGATCAGGATCACCGCAAACCCGAGCGTCACGGTGAGCGACGATCCCTCGAGCCGGATCTGCCGCGACTCGCCGGCATAGTCCAGCCCCACGCCCGGCCCGGCCGCGGCCCTGGCGGCATTTTCCAGCACCCGCAGTCCCTCTTCCTTGGTGATCCCCGGCTTTACCCCTCCGAAAATCCGCACCGAGTTGCGTTGCTGGAACCGGTTCAGGGTCCGTGGCGCGATACTCGATTCAATGCGGGTGAAGGTCGAGACCGGGACCAGCTGACCGCTCGGTGTCTTGATCTTGAGATCCAGCAGCGGTCCTACCGTGGTCCGCCCTTCCTCACCGATCTGGGGGATCACCTTGTAACTGCGATCGAAATAGTTGAAGCGGTTGACGTAGCCGCCACCCAGCAGGGTGCCGAGCTCTCGTCCCACACTGGCCAGGTCGAGACCTAGGTCGGCCACCTGGTCGCGATCAATCACGACCCGCGCTTCCGGGAGATCGATCTTCAAGTCGGTGTCGACATAGAGGAATTTTCCGCTTTGCCACCCGGCTCCGAGAACCTGACCGACGGTCTGCAGCATTTGCTCGGGCGGAGCGTCGCTCGCCAGGATCATCTCGACGTCATATTGCCCGGGCGTGGGCAGCGGTGGATCGAGACGGGGGAACACCTGCAGGCCCGGAACTTGAGACACGGCACCATAAACCTGGCCGTACAACTGCTCGGTGGTCTGCTTCCGCTGCTTCCAGTTCTTGGTGACCATTCCGCCGAATCCGCCCCAGTTTGCGGTCAGCGACCACATGAACTTGGCCTCGGGGAAGCTGGTGATCGCCTTCACTACCTGGAGCGATGCCCTGTTCGAAGCCGCGAGGGAAGCGTCGGGCGAGGCCTGCATGAACAGGCTGATATGGCTCTGATCCTCCACCGGAGCCAACTCCCGCCGCGAGAACTGGTAGAGTGGCCAGGCGCCGACCGTGACGAGGAGTGACGCCGCGACGATCGCTCCCCGCATGGTCAGCGCACCGTCCAGCAGTTTCTCATAGCGCCGCCGCACCGCGTCGAAGCCCCGGTTCACCAACCTGGTCAGACGCCCTTCCTTACCGTGCTCGTGGACCAGTTTCGAGCTCATCATCGGCGAGAGGGTCACTGCGACGATCCCTGAAATCACCACCGCCGCGGCGAGCGTGATGGCGAATTCCAGGAACAGCGATCCGGTAAGCCCACCCTGGAAGCCGATCGGGGTGTACACTGCGGCGAGGGTGATGGTCATGGCGATGATCGGCCCGACCAGCTCTCGAGCGCCGATCAGCGCGGCTTCGACACGCGTCTTCCCTTCGCGGACGTGGCGTTCGACGTTCTCAACCACGACGATGGCGTCGTCCACCACCAGACCGACCGAAAGCACGATCGCCAGGATGGTGAGCAGGTTCAGGCTGAACCCGGCGGCGTACATCACTATCGCCGCACCGACCAGCGAAATCGGGATGGCGACCAGCGGCACGATGGCGGTGCGTAACGAGCCCATGAAGAGGAACACCACGACGGCGACGATGAGGATGGTCTCCATCAGCGTCTTGGTGATCTCCTGGAGCGCGTCCTCCATGAACACCGTGGCGTCGTACGCCAGCTGCATGTCGATGTCCTTGGGGAGCGTCGGCCGGATCTTTTCCATTTCGGAGTGCAGCCGATGGGCGACCTCGATCTCGTTCACCCCGACGACCGGCCACACCCCCAGGTACACCGCCTCCTTTTCGCTGAACTTGGTGATGAAGTCGGCCTCCTCCGCGCCCAGCTCGACCTTGGCCACGTCCGAGAGCCGCACCACGGCGCCGTTCCGGTCGGCGACGATCAGGTTCTTGAACTCCTCGGGAGAACGCAGGTCGGTGTTCGCGAGCAGGTTGACCTGAACCAGATCGTTCTTGGTCTGCCCGACCGCCGCGAGGTAGTTGTTGCGCTGCAACGCCGCCTGCACGTCGCCGGGAGCGAGATTGAGTGCGGCCAGGCGGTCGGGATCGATCCAGATCCGCATGGCAATGGGACGTCCACCCACCACGTCAACCCGCTGCACACCCGACAGCGTCGAGAGCTGGGGCTGCATGTTGCGGGTCAGCCAATCGGTGAGGGCGGGGATGTCCCGCTCGCTCGAGGTAAAGCTCAGGTAGAACGAGGCGTAGGGTCGGTCGGCTCGCTGGACTTCCACCACGGGGGGCTCGGCCTCGGCCGGGAGCTCCGAGCGAACCTGTTGCAGACGGGCGGTGACCTCGGCCAGCGCCGCGGTGCTGTTGTGGTTCAGCTTCAAATGGATCGTGATGCTGCTGACTCCGGCCCGGCTGGTGGATTCGACGTAGTCGACTCCGCTGATTGCCGAGACGGCGCGCTCGATCGGGGTAGTCAGGAAGCCGCGAATAGTCTCGGCGCTGGCACCGTAGTACACCGTGGTGATCAGTACCTGGGAACTTTCGATTTTCGGGTACTGCTGTACCGGCAGTGACGTGATGGACCGGTACCCCACCAGCAGGATGACCAGGTTGACCACCACCGCCAGGACGGGGTGCTTGATGAAAACGTCGGTAAAGGAACGCATCGGAGTTCTCGTGTCCGGTAGTTTCGTGGCGGAGCGCTTACGGCTTCACGTTCGAGTTGGCGGCTGAATCGGCCGCAGGAGCGGCGACCAACACGCCTTCGCGCAGCTTGAACGATCCCGAGGTAGCCACCACTTCATCCGGCTTGAGGCCGGAGACGATCAGGATCTCGTCTCCCTGAGTGGCGCCGCTTATTACCGGGCGCTCGTGGGCCCGCGGCTTTCCCGTCGAATCCGGGGCAATCACGAACACGTGATCGCCGCCGGGTCCCTTGCGCAGAGCACTGAGCGGGATACCGACAGCTTGGCCGGTACGACCCACCGGGATCTCGACTCGTACCGAGGCGCCGGGCGAAGGGGCTCGTGAAGTCAGCTTCGCGCGCACCAGCGCGTTCCGGGTCGTAGGATCGACTCGCGAGTCAATCGCGGTGATCTTCGCCGGTAGCGGGGTCGAATCCTGGGGAGCGAATACGGCAACGAGATCACCCTGATGAAGGGCGGCCGCAACGCTTTGGGCCACGGTGAAATCCACGTTCGCCGCGGTTTCCACGCCTTGCAGGGTCGTAAGCTCGGTGCCCTCGGCCAGATACTGGCCGACGTGGACGTCGGAGATCCCGATCCGGGCCCGGAAGGGCGCACGAATCGTCTTCCGGGCGATGACGGCCTTGATCCGAGCCATCTCGGCCAACGCGACATCCTGCGCCGCACTCGCCTGATCTACCTCTTCCTGCGAAGTGGCCTTGGCCAGCTGTAACCGCTTCAGCCGTTCGAGCGTGGTCTGAGCCAGAGCGGCCCGGGCCTGTTGGGCTTGCAGGTCCGCCTCCTCGACGGAGACGTCGAGACCCACCAGCACGGTGCCTTCCTCAACCACTTGACCCGGGGTCAGATTGACCCGCCGCACGGTGCCGGCGAGTTCGTTGCTCAACGTGATGGAGCGGAGGGCTAGTACCGTCCCGATCGAGGTCGTGGTCTGTCGATACTGGCGCTCCACGGCCACGGCGGTGGTCACCGCCTCGACCGGCTCCGGCTGGTGAGCCGACGCCTCGTTGGATTTCCGGATCGAGGCGCTCTTCCAGGCCGCGAGCCCGCCTCCAGTCAACAGCACCACACCCAGCAGGACTGCGGGTCCGGACCAGCCGGCGGAATAGTGGAAACTACGACTCATGGGTCCTCTCCTCAGCGTATGTCTCTTCAGCGTATGACTCTTTCGGTCGCCCCCGGTACAGCACATCCCTGATCCTACCTTCTACTAGTCGATCCAGAGTTGCCCTTCTCGACATGATGCGCAGTGAGTGGATCACCACTGTCATGAGGCGCAAATTCCTGCCTCGACGTAACATCTGCGTAACTGGATAATACTTGGCTATATATTATAGCCCTGAACTACTAATACAAAAAAAAGGTAACTCCTTAAGCCATCAGCTTTTTCAGAGCCCGGCCTAGCACCTCTACCTCATCAGCGGTGAGCAAGTTTTGAACAGAACGCTCCTGAATTTCGATGACTTTTATGGCGTCCTCGTACGCTTTCCTGCCTGCTACGGTCAAAGCCGCCCGTTTGATTCGGCGATCATCCGGATCGTTAACCCTTCGAACCAAGCCGTCAGCTTCCAGGCGATCTACCAGCTGAGTGATATTTGACCTCACGCAGCAATTCTCGTCGGCCAACTGGCTCAGGGTCAGCGCTTCGTCCCCTTCTCCCAAGGCGTGAAGTACGCTGGCCTTGGCACCCGACAATCCTACCTTGCCCAACGCGCTGTCTAGGCGCCGCTCCAAGGCCTCGGCGGCATCCATTATTTGAAAGAGCAGGGCCTCGTCCACGTTCAACTCGGTTACGACAGGTTTATTGTTCATAGCTGTAGTATACATATATGGCGCAATTTGGTCAATCCACGGCTCATACAGGCTTTAGCTGTTGGGCTTCTCTTGACTTCCGACAGAAAGGGGCCGACCTTCTGTCGGAAATCGACAGCACGAGGTTACGTCGGTGGCGACACCTTCCAGCGACATCCTTCGCGGTACGCTCGACCTTCTGATTCTCAAGACGCTCACGCTGCAACCGATGCATGGGTGGGGCATCAGCCAGCGGATCGAGCAGTTCACCCGCGGTGTGCTCGACGTGAACCAGGGCTCGCTCTATCCTGCGCTGCAGCGGCTCGAGCAAAAGGGATGGATTGAGAGCGAGTGGGGTTCCACAGAGAACAATCGGAAGGCGCGCTACTACCGGCTGACTGACGACGGCCGAACGGCGCTGGGTACGGAGACCGAGAGCTGGCGCCGTTACGTGTCCGCGGTCGAGTGGGTGTTAGGGACTAGTTGATGAAACTGCTCAGGGCGATCGCGCGCTGGTGGAAGGCGCTCTTTCAGCGAGAATCCGCCGAGAGGGATTTGGACGACGAGATCCAGCTCCATCTGGAGATGGAGACCGCGAAAAACATTCGCGCCGGCAGGCCGGCGGACCTTGCCCGGCGGGAGGCGCTCATCGCCTTCGGCGGGATCGACGCGGTCAAGGAAGCTCACCGCGACGGCCGTGGAGTGAGGTGGCTCGAGGATGTGGTGGCCGATACGCGTTTCGCCATGCGGAGCTTTCGTCGCAATCCGCTTCTCGCCGCGACAGCGATCCTCACTCTTGCCCTGGGCATCGGCGCCAACACGGCGATCTTCTCGGTCGTGAACCGGGTCATGCTTCGTCCACTCCCGTTCCCATCGCCGGATCAGCTGATGATGCTGGCGGAGGACAATCCTGAAAAAGGATGGCATCAGCAGGTTGCGGCGCCGGCCAACTATCTCGATTGGCAGGCGCGGGTGCCGGCGTTTGCCGACGTTGCCGCGTATATCGACAGATTGAGCCGGCAGACGCTGAGCGTTGGCGAGGACCCCGTTCTCGTGTCCCGGGCGAACGTCACCGGCAACTTCTTCTCGGTGCTGCAAGTGCCGGCCGCCGTCGGGCGGCCCTTTCGGCCAGAGGAGACGTGGGCTTCGAGCTCGAACGTCGCGGTGATCAGCTATGGTTTCTGGCAACGGCAGTTCGCCGGAGATCGCGCCATCATCGGGCGCATCGTTCACCTGAACGGCGTCGCCACCGAGATCGTCGGGATCATGCCCGAGGGGTTTGCCTTCCCTTCGCCGGACGCCGATCTCTGGACCCCGGTCGCCTGGCAGGCCAGCGAGCGCTCTCAGATTCACTTCAGGCGGGCCCATTGGATCCGTGTGGTGGCGCGACTCAGGCCTGGTGTCTCGCAGCAGCAAGCCGACGCCCAATTCCAGGGCGTGGTCCGCCAGCTCCAAGTGGAATATCCGGAGACCAACCGAGTCATGGGCGCCGACATAATGCCCTTGCACGATTTTCTGGTCGGCAAGGTCCGCCAGCCGCTATGGGTGCTGCTTGGCTCGGTGCTGCTGCTCCTTCTCATCGCCTGCGCCAACGTGGGGAACCTGCTCCTGGTCCAGGCCCTGGGGCGAGAAAGGGAAGCGGCGCTCAGGCTGGCGCTCGGTGCGGGGCGGGGCCGACTGGTTCAGCAGTCGCTCACCGAAAGCCTGGTGTTGTCCGCTCTCGGCGGGCTCGCGGGATTGGTACTGGGCTGGCTCGGCACCGATGCACTCTCGGCATTGCAGCCCGCCGGCATGTTACCCGTGGGGGACGTTGCCATCGACTGGAATGTGGTCGGCTATGTGGTCGCGGTCACGACGGCCAGCGGGCTGCTGTTTGGGGTCGCGCCGGCGATCTGGCGGGGGCGCCGCGCTCCCGCGGACGTACTGAAGGAAGGCGGTCGACTCGCGAGCGAAGGCAGCCGGATTCGTCGCTGGGCCAATGCCCTGGTGGTGGCCGAGATCGCTTTGGCATTGTTGCTCACCACGGGAGCGGGTCTTCTGGTGCGCAGTTTCTGGCGGCTACAGCAGGTTGACCCCGGATTTGATCCGAAGGGGGTCCTGGCCGTCGCGATCAATCTCCCACCAGCCAAGTACGATACCTCGACCAAGATCATCAGCTTCTTTGATGAATTGCAGGGAAGGGCGCGGAGCCTGCCCGGAGTAACAGAGGCAGCGACGGTGGTCACTCCGGCACTCACTGGCACTGGCTGGACCAGCGACTTTCACATCGCCGGCCGCCCCGCCGATGAGTATGGCACGGAGGTCGTACACCGGACGGCCGGACCGGGCTATTTCCGCGTCATGCGCATCCCGCTGCGATCGGGGAGAGTATTCAGCGATGCGGACCGGGAAGACTCGCCCCCGGTTGTGGTGATCAACGAGACCCTGGCCCGGCAGTACTTCAAGGATCAGGGTCCGGTGGGCCAGCGGATCTCTTTTGACCGCATTCCGGATTCCACTTCGGTCTGGTACACCATCGTCGGGGTCGTGGGTAGCGAGCGTCAGGCGAGCCTCGCAATCGAGCCCCGCATCGAAGTGTTCACTCCGTTCGCGCAGACACCTAACGAGTACATGACGCTGATGCTGCGGAGCTCGGTGCCACCGACCAGCCTCGGTACGTCAGTGCGCCGGCTGGTGCGCGAGCTGGACCCCGAGCTCGCGATCGTTTCGATCGATCCGATGGAGGCGCTCTGGTCCCGCTCCGTCGCGAGCCAGCGATTCTTCATGATGCTGCTCCTCGCCTTTGCTTCGGTGGGCCTGGCTCTGGCGATAGTCGGAGTGTACGGCGTGATCGCACAAGTCGCCCGGCGGCGCACCAGGGAGATGGGGATCCGAATCGCGCTCGGCGCTCGGGCGACTCAGGTGCAGTGGCTGATCGTGCGCCACGGACTGAGGCTGGTGCTGCTGGGACTCGCGCTGGGTATCGGTGCCGCCTTCGCCGCGACGCGGGCGATGCGAGCACTCCTTTATGAAGTCGCACCCTCCGATCCGCTCACCTTTCTCACCGTTCCTCTCCTGCTGGTGATTACGGCGCTCGCCGCTTCCTGGCTCCCGGCCGCACGCGCGAGCCACGCCGATCCTGCGAACACGCTTCGCACCGACTGAACAAGAGCACGACCTCCTACCGTTTGGGACGCTCGGTCGGTGGCAAGGCGCCCGGGCCGGGCAACTGTGATTTGTCGCCCCCATCTAGGTCGGCGAGCAACGCACTCTCATCGGGAAAGGCGTAGATCGTCGGTGCCTGATTCGCCGGCAGACCGCCGGTGTCCGCGGTCGGGCCATAGGTGCTGTATAGATTCCGGCGGAGCATGCGCAGGAGGGTCGTCTGCTGCCCGCGATGATGGGCGGTGTGTGCGATCCTCCGGACCATGATCCAGGCCCGGCTGCGAGGAACCTCGAAAAAGGCAGCCGCTTCCTCCCACCACTCTTCCGGTTTGCCCCGCAGCGCGTCGAGTCGCTTGCCTGAGTCTTCCGCATAGCGTCGCACGAATCCACTCCGGGTCTCCTGCTCAGGCAGCGGCGGTGCTCCGACGTCGATCCCGAGCATGGAGCGGAACCAGAGATTCTCGCTCATGCACTGATGGACCATGTGTTCGAGTACGCTCCGCCCCCGGAGGTCCTCCCGATGCGGTCGGATCGAAAGATCGCCATCCTCGAACATGCTCCACACGCTGAGCACCTTGAGTCGTTCAGTCGCATAGGTGTCGATCAGAAACTGGTAGCGCATTCAGGCCCTCGTTCTCGGTTTCACACAAAGTGATACCGTGCCTCCGCTCTCGCCAGCGATGGGATCGTTACTCATCGCGGGCTTCCGGCAGCATCGGGACCCCGGGTATCCTGCTGCCATGGTGACCCTCGCCGACCTGGTCGAGAACTCGAGCCGAGTCGCCGCCACAAGCGGACGGCTGGATAAAGTCGCGCTGCTGGCGGCACTCCTCCGCCGGTTCGAGGCTGCCGAAGTGGAGATCGGGACCGCCTATCTCACCGGATCCATCCGTCAACCACGACTTGGCGTGGGCTACGCTACGGTTGCGACGCTTTGGGAAGTACCTGGCGCTGACTCGGCGTCTCTCACTGTGGGCGACGTGGATTCGGCCCTGGAAAAAATCGCGCAGGTCGTCGGCAAGGGCTCCACTCAGGAACGGTCCCGCCTCCTGCGGGGTCTGTGGGCCCGGGCCACCCGAGTCGAGCAGCAGTTTCTGGCGCGTCTGCTCCTTGGCGAGTTGCGTCAGGGCGCGCTCGAAGGAGTGGTGCTGGATGCGGTCGCCCGTGCCGCGGAGCTGCCCCGAGCGGAAGTCCAACGCGCCTTCATGACGGCGGGGGACCTGGGAAGCGTGGCCCGAGCGATTCTGGTGGGCGGCAGCGGCCTGGGCGAGTTCGCGATCCGTCTTTTCCGCCCGCTGCTGCCGATGCTCGCCGAGACCGCCGCGAGCCCAGCCGAGGCATTGGAGCGCCTTGGCCGAGCGGCGTTCGAATTCAAGCTCGATGGGGCGCGGATCCAGGTGCACAAAGGAGGCGCCGAGGTGAAGGTCTACTCGCGACGGCTCAACGAGGTGACGGCGGCGGTACCCGAGGTGGTCGAGGCGGTCCGGGCATTGCCTTCGCGGGAGCTGATACTGGACGGCGAGGTCATTGCTCTCCGGAGCGACGGATCACCGCACGCATTTCAGACGACGATGGGCCGTTTCGGGCGCCGGCTCGAGGTGGATCGGCAGCGCATCGAGGTGCCGCTCACCCCATTCTTCTTTGACCTGCTGTACCTCGACGGGAAATCGCTTCTTGATCTGACCCAGGAGCAGCGGCACGAATTCCTGCGCCGGTCACTGCCGTCCCAACTGTTGATCCAGCGCACAGTGACAGGAGAACCGGTCGCAGCCCAGGCTTTTCTTGACCGCGCATTGGCGCAGGGCCACGAAGGGGTGATGGCCAAGGCTCTCGACGCGCGATATGAAGCGGGACAACGAGGACAGCGCTGGTTCAAGATCAAGCCGGTTCACACGCTCGATCTGGTTGTTCTCGCCGCGGAGTGGGGAACCGGCCGGCGTCGCGGCTGGCTCAGCAACCTTCACCTTGGCGCCCGGGATGCCGCGAGCGGTGAGTTCGTGATGCTGGGTAAGACCTTCAAGGGAATGACCGACGAGATCCTGGCGTGGCAGACGGTGCGTTTGCAGGAACTCGAGGTGCGGCGGGACGACTACACGGTTTACGTGCGGCCCGAGCTGGTCGTGGAGGTTGCGTTCAACGACGTGCAGTCGAGCTCCCAGTATCCCGGAGGGGTCGCGCTCCGTTTCGCGAGAATAAAGGGATATCGGCCCGATAAGAGTGCGCAGGATGCCGACACTATTGAAACGATTCGCGAGATTCATCGTCGCGCGAGCCGGGAAGCAGCTGGAACGTAGGGGTTTAGACTGATTGTGCGTGTCACCCAACTACAGGGTGACACTGGTCACTTCGATTCGTTCAGAGCCAAGATATACTGTTTTCGGAAGCAAAAAGGCGGCTCTCGGAAGCAAAAAGTGAGATGCCACCTTGGCGGAGGGAGCTGCCAGGCTCCCCCAGCCGAAGGCGAGATGTAGCGCTCACGCGAGCGCTCATCCCGCCTTCTTTCTTTTTGCGCTGGAGGATGTATGCGCTCGGACATGATCGTCTGGGTGTCGCTAGTGGGAGTCGCAGCCGTCACGCGACAAACCGGACTGGAATCACAAGGCAGTCCTCAGGGCCCACCGGTTCGGGAGATCGCGCTGGATACGCTGCATGATGTCGCCGTCGCGGTCTACGACCCGAAGGGTTCAATCATCTACTACAATCCCGACTACCTGCAGCGTCTGGGGCCCGAGCTCTCCGCCTTCTTCATGGCACACGAATATGGACACATCACGCTGCGCCACACCCGGGCCCACGCGCTGGCAGGAACACGCAGGTCTTTCAAGGCCAGGTTGCAGGAGCAGGAGCTCGCGGCAGACTGCTACGCCGCAGCCAAACTGGCCGGGGGTAATCCCTCTGCGGTCGGGGCGGCCATCCACTTCTTCACTCGCATGGGGCCCTTCCGGTACGATGCAGCGCACCCTTCCGGCTCACAGCGCGCCGCAAAGATCATGTCATGCATGCCCCGCGCGGATGACGCCGTCCAGACCGACAGCATCACGACCGCAGACCCAGGTCCGACCAGTTCACCCACTGCGAATGCCGGGATTACGGTAACGGCACCACTGCATTCGGACCGGGTCCCGTGGCAGGAAATCCACTTCAGAATCGGGAATATTCAGAGCGCGGTGTCTAACCTGCACCAGCCGCGGGCCGTTGCGTTGCAATCGCTCCCGGCTGGAACCTACGACTACGAGCTGCGGGTAAACGTCTTCTACCTCGACGATCAGTTCCAGCTGAATCCTTCGGGCAGCATTGTCGGGAGTGGATCGATAACGGTGCAGGGAGGCGAGACGCTCCGTGTGGAATCGTCTCCAGGCGGAGATGCCAGACTGATTGCCGGTAATTAGCGGCTCAGGCTCGCGCCCTTCCCCTGACCGCGCCGCGGGTTGCGGTCAGGGCTGGGGCTCCGATGATGATTCGGACGTTATGAGTACCGCCATCGTCTACCAGCGGGATGGCGCGCGGGTCCACTTGTTCGCCGTCCAGCTCTGCCTCGGAGATTCCCTGACAGCGATGTTCCGGATTGATCACCAGGATCTCGTAACGGGTTTTCCCGAAGCGCCAGGTGATCGAGTATTCGGGCCAGACGGTGGGGATGCAGGGCGACAGCTCGAATGTCGCTCCGTGCCGCTTGAGGCCGAGGATGCTCTCCAGTCCGGCGCGATACATCCATCCCGCCGAACCGGTATACCAGGTCCAGCCCGCCCGTCCTACGTGCGCGTGATGGGAATAGACGTCGCCGGCGGTGACGTAGGGCTCTCCTTTATAACGATCGGTGCCGGCCGAGTTCCGAGTGTGGTTGATTGGGTTGACCATGTGGAACAGCTCGACTGCCTCGTCGCCGCTGCCGAGCCGGGCAAGGGCCATGACGGTCCAGACGGCCGCATGGGTGTACTGGCCGCCATTCTCGCGCATCCCGGGCGGGTATCCCTTGATGTAACCGGGATCCTGGGCCGACTGATCGAACGGCGGGGTGAGAACGAGGACCAGTCCCGCTCCGCGCTGTACCAGATAGCTTCGGACCGCATCCATTGCCTGTTCGGCCCGGATTGAGGTGCCGGCTCCGGAAAGCACGGCCCACGACTGCGCGATTGAATCGATCCTGCCCTCATCGTTCTGGGCCGAGCCTAGCGGAGAGCCGTCGTCGTAGTAGGCGCGCCGATACCAGTTGCCATCCCACGCCTGCCCCAGCATGAGGCCGAGCCGGTTTCGCTCACCACCGTAGCGCGCCGCGAGGGAAGGATCGCGCGCCTGGCACAACGGCTGAAACTGCTGCAGGACGTTGTGAAGGAACCAGCCGAGCCAAACGCTCTCGCCCCGCCCGTCCTTGCCGACCCGATTCATACCGTCGTTCCAGTCCCCGCTTCCGATCAGCGGCAAGCCGTGACGTCCGGCGGTCAAGCTGCGATCTATCGCCCGCACGCAGTGCTGGAAGAGGGAGGCGGACTCGGCTGACACTTTGGGCTCGCCGTAGGCCTCCGCCTCGGAGGGCGCGAGCGGCGGCGCCTCGAGGAACGGAACGACTTCGTCGAGGATTGCCTGATCCCCCGTGGTATTTACGTAGTGCGCCGTTGCGAAGGGCAGCCAGAGGAGATCGTCGGAACACCGGGTGCGGGTTCCCTTGCCGGAGGGCTCGTGCCACCAGTGTTGCACGTCTCCCTCGAGGAACTGGCGCGAGGCCGCGCGGAGCAGATGGCCCCGCAAGAGGTCGGGCCGCGCGAGGCAGAGCGCCATCGCATCCTGAAGCTGATCGCGGAACCCGAACGCTCCGCCCGGCTGGTAGAAGGCGGATCGAGCCCAGAACCGGCAACTGAGGTTCTGGTACATCAGCCAGCGGTTCATCAGCACGTCGAAGGAATCATCGGGAGTGCGAACCTCAATGGTGCCGAGCAGGTCACTCCAGAATCGCTGGGCAGTGGCGAGCGCCCGGTCGGCCGCGGCCACACTGCGGTGCCGCAGGATGAGCTCCAGCGCATGATCCCGGTCGCGGCCCTGGCCCAGCAGGAAGACGAGGCGGCGGCTTTCTCCGGGGCCGAGATCCACCTTGACTTGAAACGCTGCGCAGGGATCGAGCCCGGCGCCGAACTGGCCGGGAAGCCCCGGGCTGCTCAGTGCAGCCGCTCTCGTGAAGGATCCGTTGCGACCGAGGAAGAAGAGCCGATCTCCCGTCGCAGAGCTGAAACGCTCGCTGACGCAGGCAAAGGCGACTCGTCCGGCGAATTCCTGGTTGTAGGTATTTCGCGCCAGGATCGCGCCGGTCTCCGAGTCCAGCTCGGTGACGACGTGAAATTCTTCCCCCGGCTGCGGCGGGCCGAGAATCCACTCGTTGTAGCCGAACACACTGAGCTTGCGGCGCCGCCCGCTCCGGTTCGAGAGACTCAGCACCGCGAACTTGACCGGATCGTTTGCGTCCACGAACACGCTCAGATCGTGCATGATGCCCTGGGCCGCCTGCGTGAAGCGCGACACGCCGGGCGCGTGCCGGATCACGAAGCGTCCACTGTCCCGGTTGCGTGGTAATGGTCCCGGAGCAGGACACCACACCCGGCCATCCTCCTCGTCCCTGATGAACAGCGCTTCCGAGGTTTCGTCGGTGACCGGATCGTTGGCAAATGGTGTGAGACGGTTCTCCCGGCTGTTTTCCGCCCAGGTATAGGCCGAGCCCGAAGCGGAAACGACGGTGCCGAACGACGGGTTGGCCATGACATTGACCCAGGGCAGCGGCGTTTCCGCTTCCCCTTCGAGCACGATCACGTACTCCTGCCCGTTCGCCGTGAAGCCACCAGTGCCGTTGGGAAAGACGAGAGGCGGGACTTCCGTCTCGCTCCAGCGCAACGCCACGACCGGCGCAGGCGGCGGTGGTGGGAGATGGTCCTGCCACTGCAGATCGGGGTAGGGTCGGTCCAGCTGGTTGGCCAACTCCCCCCGATCGCCGCTGAGAATAGCGCGGGCCACGCTGGCGAGGAGGGTGCGTTCGGCCTCGGTCATCCGATCGCCCCGGAGCAGGTAGACGCCGCCCGGTTTGTGTTTCCAGGCGGCCCAGTTGCCGGTGTCGAGGAGGGAGGTGAGCTGAACGTGCATCTCGTCGAGATAGCTCGCCGGATGCTCATTCAGCACCACGACATCGGCACGAAGGCCTTTGAGCCGCCAGTACTCCTGAGCCTGAAGTACCTGGCGGACCAGCGGCAGATCGTCTTCCTCCACCACGCGAACCAGCAGAATCGGCACATCGCCGGAGATTCCGTGGGGCCAGAGGCCAGCCTGTCCGAGCTCATTGCGCGACAGCAGGTCGGGAGGCGCCCGCAGGGACCCGTCGCTGTAGAGAACTCTGGAAGCGAGTCGTTCGAAGAGCGATGCGTCGTCACTGGAAATCCCCAGGTGGCGCAGGGCGCTCTGTGTCTGGGTGAAGGCGAGGGTGAAGGTCCGCGCGGCGGCGCTGGGATCCTGGTACTTCTGAGCCAAGGCCAGGGCCTGCTCGCGACTCGAAGCCATGCCAGTCGAGAAGGAGAGCCGCAGGAAGCCCCCGGGGGCGAGGCGAATCCGCTGGCGCAGGCTCATGATGGGATCCAGCACGGCACCGGTAGTCCCGGACAAGGCGCGGCCGTCGAGTGCCACCGGACGTGAGGGGTCGCGACCCCGCCCCAGGAACCGGGCGCGATCAGTCTCCCACTCCACCGCCCCCTGGATTCGGCCCTCCACGCTCAAGACATGGATCGCCCAGGCGCCGGCCTCATCGGGCGAGCGCAGCCGTCGGCCGCAAAGGAGGGCGCGGGATTCGGGGATGAATTCGGTTTGAACGAAGAGTTTGTTGAAGGCGGGATGCGCCAGGTCGTCCCTCACGGGGCTCAGCGAGATTTCGGCGTAACTCGTGATCTCCAGCTCACACGGTCGGTCGCTGTGATTGGTCACTGAAAGGCGACGTACCTCCACGTCGTCCTCGGTAGAGACGGCAATGTCCAATTGGGTCGTGATCTCATCGTCGCGACGGCGGTAGATGGCTCGCTCCGCCCGGAAGGTGACGAGGTAGTCATCCGCCTCGCGGCCGGTGGGATGGTACGCGGCGGACCAGACCGCTCCACTCCGCACATCGCGCAGGTAGATGAACTGGCTGCCGTAATCCGAGGTGGCATCCTGCCGGTACCGGGTAACGGCGCGATCGCGCCAGAAACTCGCGCCTCCGCCGGCGTTGGTGACAACCGTCGTATAGGAGCCGTTCGACAGGAATTGGGCGTGCGGATACCTGGTGTGGGGTGAGCGGAAGCGCCGCAGCGACGCGGCGGCTGCCGGGGCCCGCACCCGGGTTTCCTCAACCGGACGGGCTTCCATCAGCGGCGCGTGACGGGGAACCCGCTCCTGCAGCAGCAGAGCCGTCGCCTGCACCCGCGGGTCGGCGTGAAGGCGGCGCACCATCGGATTGTCCAGGAGCACGTTCGCCAGCGCCACGAGGCTCATCCCCTGGTGGTGGGCCAGGTAGGCCTGAACCACCGTCCCGCGCTGGGCGGGAGTCATCAGCTCTGCCCCACTCTGGTCCAGCCGCCGGTTGGTGAAGTCGATCGCTTCATAGTAGCCGTAGATGCCTTCGCTGCCCGCGCGCGTCAGCCGACGGAAGTTCTGCGTCGCGGTCGCCGGCTCCACCTGGGCGGCGAGTGCGGTCGCATATGGAGACACGACCAGCTCGTCTCCCAGCCCGCGTTTGAGGCCGAGGCCCGGAACCCCGAATGCCTTGTACTGATAGTTCCCGTGGCGGTCCACCACGTTGAATCCCGATTCCGAAACGCCCCAGGGCACACCCTGCTGCTTGCCGTAATCCACCTGGCGGCGGACCGCCATACGACAGGACTGGTCGAGCAGGGTTTCGGAGTACGAGCGCATGATGAGGAGCGGCATCAGGTACTCGAACGCGGTGCCGCTCCAGGAGAGGAGGGTCGCTGCGCCGTCAACGCTGGTCAGCAGACGGCCGAGGTGGAACCAGTGGCTCTCGGGAACATCGCCCTTGGCAATGGCGACGAAACTCGCGAGCCGCGCCTCGGACGCCAGCAGATCGTAGTAGGAGGTGTCGAGGCGACCGGGCCCCTCGGCGTCGGGCAACCGGTAACCGATCGAGAAGATCTGGCGCTGGCGGTCGTAGAGAAACGCGAAGTTCATATTCTCGACCATTGCCAAGGCGCGATCAGACAGGTCCTTCAGCTCGCGCGCCAGGCCGTCCTCATGGACGGCCGCTCCCTGCAGCGCGCTCTCCACGGACCGCGACCACCAGAGCGCTTCGCTCAGGCCTGGCGTGGCCGATTGGTTCGCACTCAGCCGTTCGAGCATTCCGCTCAGCTGGGGCGCCAGTTTCGCGACGGCATCCAGACACACAGCGGCGGGTTCGCTTCCATCCATCTCGCGCCCGATCGATGCCAGGACCGTCCCCAGCGCCGATACCTCTTCGTTCGGGTGCTGTGGTGCCTCACTCAGACGGATAACCGACTGTGACGCGAGGCGCGTCGTGTCGGCCAGTCCGTGGCAGATCTGATCGTCCGATTGAGGCGTGGTTACGAGCTGCTTCAGGCCTTCCGCGAGGGCGAGCAGAGCTCCTGCAAGATTGCCACTGTCCACGGTGGACACGTATCGCGGTAACAGGGGAGCCAGCGTGCGAGTGTCATACCAGTTGAGCAGGTGGCCCTCGTGGCGCTCCAGGCCCTCGGTGGTATCGAGCAGCGCCTCGAGCTTCGCCAGCAGGTCGCGAGTACGGATGTAGCCCAGGTCGTGCGCGGCGAGGGTGGAGAGCAGCCCCATCGCGATGTTGGTGGGCGAGGTCCGGTGCGCCACGACCGGCTCGGGGATTTCCTGAAAATTATCCGGCGGGAGGCCGTTGTCCTCCGGACCCATGAAGGTCTCGAAATAGCGCCAGGTCTTTCGGGCGATGTTCCGCAGAAGGAGCCGGTCCTCGGCGCTCAGAGGAATACGCCTCCGTACCGGGACCGGCCGGCTCAGCCAGTAGGCCACGGCCGGAGCGGCCGCCCACAGAATCAGGATCGGGGTCGCGGCCGGAACCGCGCTTGGCCGGGCTCCTCCGACCAGGAGGAGGATGACGACGGCGATCACCGGACTCGCCACCATTTGGCCGAAGAAGAACCGGGTCCCGCTCTGGCCTGAGATGCCGGCGGCGCGTTTCCCTGCGGAGGCGGCCGTTTCCCACTCGAGCAACCGACGCTGGGTAACGATGAGGCGGACCAGAGTCAGCGCGATGGCGTGGACCATCTGGTACGCGTTATACGCAAGGAAAGTGATCTGGAGCAGCACCTGCGCCGCGCCGGTCTTCAGGTCCTCGATCAGAATCCGGAAGAACACCCGGTTGGGCTCCCGGGGACCCGGGCCGGCCAGCAGATGGAACAGCAGGGGATAGAGTGAAAAGGCCAACGTGGCGACAATGCCAAGCGTCCAGGCCAGCGGATGTCCGGGCAGGATCAGCCACCCGCACACCAGTGCGGCGACAGTTGCGGGCGCCACCAGGGTACGCCGCAGATTGTCCAGGATCTTCCAGCGGGAGATGGTCGGAAGGGTGTTCCGCTCCCATCCCTTGCGGGTGGGAACCACGGGGAAGAGCCAGAAGAGGATCTGCCAATCGCCCCGCGCCCACCGATGCTGGCGCCGGGCAAAGGCCAGAACGCTGGCGGGGTAGTCGTCCACCACTTCCACATCGGTCACCAGCGCGGGACGGGCGTGAAGACCCTCGAACAGGTCGTGAGAGAGCAGGGCGTTCTCGGGGACCCGACCATCCAGCGCCGCCAGGAAGGCATCGACGTCGTAGAGGCCTTTCCCGGTGTAGATCCCCTCGTTGAAGAGGTCCTGGTAGGTGTCTGACACCGCCGTGGTGTAGGGATCCACCCCGGTATGTCCGGCATATACCCGTGCGAATAGCGAACCGGCGGCACTGGCCTGTGTCACGCTCACCCGCGGCTGCAGGATGCCGTAGCCCTCGGTGACTCGGCGGAGCCGTGGATCGAAGTGCGGCCGGTTCAGCGGATGGGCGATGATGCCGATAAGCTTTCGCGCGCCGTTGCGAGGGAGCAGGGTATCGCTGTCGAGGGTGATGCAGTAGCGGACATTGGGGAGCACCGAGGCATCCCCTTCATGAACCGTGAAGCTGGTGTCCACCACTCCACGCAGCAGGTGATTGAATTCCTCAAGTTTCCCGCGTTTGCGCTCCCAGCCGATCCAGGCTCCTTCACCAGGGTTCCACTGGCGCACCCGATGGAAGAGATGGAAGACATCGCCGCGCCCCAGGCGCTGGTTCATTGCGGCGATCCCCGCGCGCGCCACCTCCAGCAGCTCGGCATCTCCGGGCATCTCCTTTTCCGGGGCATCCGCGAAGTCGGTGAGGAGGGCGAAGTGGATGAAAGGATCGGTATTCCCGAGTGCCACTACCTCGAGGTGTTCAAGGAGCTGTGCCACTCCGTCCGGGCTGGTGAGCAGCGTGGGGATCACGACCATGGTCCGGGCTTCCTGAGGAATCCCGTTCAGGAAATCGAGCCGTGGCAGTCGTCGCGGCGGGACCAGGTGAGCAGCCAGGCGCTGTACGACCGCGATCGCCAATTCGCTCGCGGGGAGGAGCAGCAGCGCCGCCGTCCACAACGCTCCGGCCAGGGTTCCACCGGAGCCTCGCACATAGGCCGCTGCCACGCCGACCAGTCCCAGTGTCAAGAGCCCGATCTGGCCGAGATAGACCGCGGTGGCGTGGGCGAAGACGAAGCGTCGTGCCCGGGCGGTGAACTTCGGGTGATAGGCGACGTCGGTTTCGAAGTCGGGACGGCCCCGCCCGATGAGATGCCATCCTACGTGGGCGGATCGATGCTCGGGCGAGCTTGCCGCCGCGGCGGACCGTGCGCTCTCGACGCTGCGGAGCGCCACACGGAGCTGGGCTTCGCCGCTCGGTTCCGCCAGTTC
>Ga0068864_100001399_pt1 | contig 19954 bp, 20 predicted proteins | sample KBSSwiS72_FD_66586 | JGI IMG/M metagenome (GOLD analysis project Ga0068864, IMG submission 66586) | Switchgrass rhizosphere microbial communities from Kellogg Biological Station, Michigan, USA - KBS Switchgrass S7-2 | ecosystem: Host-associated > Plants > Roots > Rhizosphere > Soil ... | reverse complement strand
CCTGCCGCCCGAGCAGTTCGCCTACTCGCTGCTGACGCGCAGCCAGCGCATCAGCCACGAGAACCTGCGCCTGCGCGACAAGGTCTACGTCGAGGGCTACGAGGACTGGATCGCCGCCGCCGCCGGCCGGCAGCGGGTGGCGCCGCACGGGCCGATCCCGCCGATGTTCACGCCCTTCAAGCTGCGCGGGGTCACCCTCAAGAACCGGATCGTCGTCTCGCCGATGGCGCAGTACTCGGCCGTCGACGGCATCCCCGGCGATTACCACCTCGTGCACCTCGGCGCCCGGGCGATGGGCGGCGCGGCGATGATCGTCGCCGAGATGACCTGCCCCTCGCCCGACGCGCGCATCACCCCGGCCTGCCCCGGCCTGTGGAACACCGCGCAGCGCGACGCCTGGAAGCGGATCGTCGAGTTCGTCCACGCCAACAGCGACGCCAGGATCGCGATGCAGCTCGGCCACGCCGGCGCCAAGGGCTCGACCCGGGTGCCGTGGGAGGGCGAGGACCTGCCGCTCGAATCGGGCAACTGGCCGCTGATCTCGGCTTCGCCGCAGCAGTATCTCGACGGCACCAGCGACTGGTCGCAGGCGATGACCCGCGCCGACATGGATCGCGTCCGCGACGACTTCGTGCGCGCCACCCGCTACGCCGCCGAGGCCGGCTTCGACTGGCTGGAGCTGCACTGCGCCCACGGCTACCTGCTGTCGTCCTTCATCTCGCCGCTCACCAACCAGCGCACCGACGAGTACGGCGGCTCGCTGGCGAACCGGCTGCGCTACCCGATCGAGGTGTTCCAGGCGATGCGCGAGGTCTGGCCGAAGGAGCTGCCGATCTCGGTGCGGATCTCGGCCCACGACTGGGTCGACGGCGGCATCACCCCGGACGACGCGGTCGAGATCGCGCGCCACTTCAAGGCCGCCGGCGTCGACCTGATCGACTGCTCGTCGGGCCAGGTGAGCAAGCGGCAGAAGCCCGTCTACGGCCGGATGTACCAGGCGCCGTTCGCCGACCGCATCAGGAACGAAGCCGGCATCCCGACGATGGCGGTGGGCGCGATCTCCGAGGCCGACCACGTCAATAGCATCATCGCCGCCGGCCGCGCCGACCTTTGCGCCGTGGCCCGGCCGCACCTCGCCAACCCGGCCTGGACCTTGCTCGAATCGGCGCGCATCGGCTACACCGAAGTCGAGTGGCCGAAGCAGTACCGCTCGGCCAAGACCCAGCTCGAGCGCAACCTCGAGCGCGAGCGGCAGATGGCGGCGCAGGGGACAGGCCTTTCCGCCATCGAGCAGGCCAACAAGGCTTTGGGCGTATGAAGCACAACGACCCCTCCCACGCCCTGCTCGAAGACGCCGACGAGCTCGGCCACGAGGCCCGCGCCGGCAGCGGCGACCATGCGGCGACCCGGCTCTGGCTGCGCATGCTGGCCTGCACCACGCACATCGAATCCGAGATCCGGCGCCGGCTGCGCGAGCGCTTCGACACCTCGCTGGCGCGCTTCGACTACATGGCGCAGCTGTACCGCTACGAAGACGGCCTGAAGATGCGCGACCTGTCGCGCTACCTCATGGTCACCGGCGGCAACGTCACCGGACTGACCGACGACCTGGAGAAGGACGGCACGGTGGTGCGCGAGAACAGCCCGGGCGATCGCCGCGCCTGGATCGTGCGCCTCACCGCCAAGGGCCGTCGCCGCTTCGAGACCATGGCGCGGGAGCATGAGAGCTGGCTTCTGGAGCTGTTCTCCGGGCTCGATGCCGCCACCGTGCGCCAGCTCTACACCCAGCTCGGGCGCCTCCGTGTGCACCTGGTGCAGAACGCGAACAACAACGATCCCTCCTCCGAGGACAGGAAGTCATGAGCCACAGCAGCAGCGAAACGTCATCGTCGTCGCGGATCGACCCCGCCCTCGCGGCCGGCAACCGCCGGCCGCTGGCCGGCCACGCGGCGAAGCACTTCGCCTGGAGCGTGAGCGAGGGCGTCGGCCGCATCACCCTCACCCGGCCGGAGCGCAAGAACCCGCTCACCTTCGATTCCTATGCCGAGCTGCGCGAGCTGTTCGAGCGGCTGCGCCATGCCGACGATGTGCATGCGGTCGTGCTCGCCGGCTCGGGCGGCAACTTCTGCTCCGGCGGCGACGTGCACGAGATCATCGGCCCGCTGGTGCGGCTGAAGGCGCCCGAGCTGCTGATGTTCACCCGCATGACCGGCGACCTGGTCAAGGCGATGCGCGTCTGCCCGCAGACCATCATCGCCGCGATCGACGGCGTCTGCGCCGGGGCGGGCGCGATCATGGCGATGGCCTCCGACCTGCGCCTGGGCACCGCCCGCTCGAAGACGGCGTTCCTGTTCAACCGCGTCGGCCTGGCCGGCTGCGACATGGGCGCCTGCGCGATGCTGCCGCGCATCATCGGCCAGGGCCGCGCCAGCGAGCTGCTCTACACCGGCCGCGCCCTCGGCGGCGAGGAGGCCGAGCGCTGGGGCTTCCTCAACAGGCTGGTGCTCCCGGAGAAATTGGAAGACGAGGCGATGGCGCTGGCCCGGGAGATCGTCGCCGGCCCGACCTTCGCCAATGGCATGACCAAGGCGATGCTGCACCAGGAGTGGGCGATGACGATCGAGCAGGCGATCGAGGCCGAGGCCCAGGCGCAGGCGATCTGCATGCTGACCCAGGACTTCACCCGCGCCTACGAGGCGTTCGCGGCGAAGCAGAAGCCCGTCTTCAAGGGCGACTGAAGCATGGCGCCCTTTGCCCCGCCGTCGCACCTCGACTGGCCGTTCTTCGAGCCGCGCCACCGCGCCTTCGCCGCCGAGCTCGGCACCTGGGCCGACGCGCACCTGGCGCACGACCACGGTCCCGACGTCGACGCCGAATGCCGGGCGCTGGTGCGCTCGCTCGGCGACGCCGGCTGGTTTTCCCACGCCGTCGCCGGCAGCGCGTATGGCGGCGCCGCGGAGACGATCGACACGCGTTCCATCTGCCTGGCGCGCGAGACCCTGGCGCGGCGCTCGGGCCTCGCCGACTTCGCCTTCGCGATGCAGGGCCTCGGCTCCGGTGCCATCAGTCTCGCCGGCACCGAGGCGCAGAAGCGCCAGTGGCTGCCCAAGGTCGCGGCCGGCGACGCCATCGCCGCCTTCGCGCTCTCTGAGCCCGAGGCCGGCTCCGACGTCGGCGCGATGCGCTGCGCCGCGCGCGAGGACGGCGACGCCTACGTCCTCGACGGCGAAAAGACCTGGATCAGCAACGGCGGCATCGCCGACGTCTATGTGGTGTTCGCGCGCAGCGACGCCGCCGCCAAGGGCGCCAAGGGCATCTCGGCCTTCATCGTCGAGGCCGGCACGCCGGGCTTCGAGATCGCTGCGCGCATCGACGTGATCGCGCCGCATCCGCTGGCGCGGCTGCGCTTCGCCGGCTGCCGCGTGCCGAAGGCGAACCGCGTGGGCGCCGACGGCGAGGGCTTCAAGGTGGCGATGCGCACGCTCGACGTCTTCCGCACCTCGGTCGCCGCCGCCGCGCTCGGCTTCGCCCGCCGCGCCCTCGACGAGGCCCTCTACCGCACGACCACCCGGCCGATGTTCGGCCAGACCCTCGCCCACCTGCCGCTGGCCCAGGCCAAGCTCGCCGAGATGGCGACGACGATTGATGCCAGCGCGTTGCTCGTCTACCGAGCCGCCTGGCTACGCGACCAGGGCCGCGGCGTCACCAAGGAGGCGGCGATGGCCAAGATGGCCGCCACCGAGGGCGCGCAGCAGGTCATCGACGCGGCGGTGCAGCTCTTCGGCGGCCAGGGCGTGGTGAGCGGCGAGACGGTGGAGAAGCTCTACCGCGAGATCCGGGCACTGCGCATCTACGAAGGCGCCACCGAGGTGCAGCAGCTCATCATCGCCCGCGAGTTGCTCAAGGACACGGCGAAGAAGGAGACCACCGCATGAGGATGAACGAAGCGCTGCTGCCTGAAGGCTGGCCGCGGCCCAAGGGCTACGCCAACGGGGTCGCCGCCACCGGCCGGCAGATCTACGTCGCCGGCCAGGTGGGCTGGAATCCGCAGGGCGTCTGGGAGACCGACGACTTCGCGGCGCAGACCCGCCAGGCGCTGGCCAACATCGTCGCCGTGCTGCAGAGCGCCGGCGCCCAGCCGAAGCATATCGTGCGCATGACCTGGTACGTGACGAGCAAGCGCGAGTACCTCGATGCCGGCCGCGACGTCGGCAAGGCGTTTCGCGAGATCATCGGCTTCTACGACATCGCCATGACCGCGGTCGAGGTCACCGCCCTGATCGAGGACCGGGCCAAGGTCGAGATCGAGGTCACCGCCGTCATTCCCGACTGAACCGCACTCAACGAAGGCGACACATCATGGCTTCCTCCAAGGCCGCGTTCCACTGGGACGACCCGCTCCTCCTCGACCAGCAGCTCACGGGCGACGAGCGCGCCGTGCGCGACGCCGCGCACTCCTACTGCCAGGAGCGGCTCGCACCGCGGGTGCTGGAGGCGTTCCGCAACGGCACGACCGACGTCAAGATCTTCCGCGAGATGGGCGAGCTCGGCCTGCTCGGTGCCACCATCCCCGAGCAGTACGGCGGCGGGGCGATGAACTACGTCTGCTACGGCCTGGTGGCGCGCGAGGTCGAGCGCATCGATTCCGGCTACCGCTCGATGATGAGCGTGCAGTCGTCGCTGGTGATGGTGCCGATCAACGAGTTCGGGAGCGAGGCGCAGAAGCAGAAGTACTTGCCGAAGCTCGCCAGCGGCGAATGGATCGGCTGCTTCGGCCTCACCGAGCCGAACCACGGCTCCGACCCCGGCAGCATGGTGACGCGGGCGAAGAAGGTCGCCGGCGGCTATTCGCTCAGCGGCTCGAAGATGTGGATCACCAACTCGCCGATCGCCGACGTGTTCGTCGTCTGGGCGAAGGACGACGAGGGCGCGATCCGCGGTTTCGTGCTGGACAAGGGCGCCAAGGGCCTCACGACGCCGAAGATCGAAGGCAAGGTCGGCCTGCGCGCCTCGATCACCGGCGAGGTCGTGATGGACGAGGTGTTCTGCCCGGAGGAGAGCGCCTTTCCCGAGGTGCGCGGCCTGAAGGGCCCGTTCACCTGCCTCAACTCGGCCCGCTACGGCATCGCCTGGGGGGCGATGGGCGCCGCCGAGGACTGCTTCCACCGCGCCCGCCAGTACACACTGGACCGCAAGCAGTTCGGCAAGCCCCTGGCTGCCAACCAGCTGGTGCAGAAGAAGCTCGCCGACATGCTGACCGACATCGCGCTCGGCCTGCAGGGGTGCCTGCGCCTCGGGCGGATGAAGGACGAAGGCACGGCCTCGACCGACCTGACCTCGATCATGAAGCGCAATTCCTGCGGCAAGGCGCTCGACATCGCCCGCACCGCCCGCGACATGCTCGGCGGCAACGGCATCTCCGACGAGTTCGGCGTCGCCCGCCACCTGGTGAACCTGGAGGTGGTGAACACCTACGAGGGCACGCACGACGTGCATGCGCTGATCCTCGGCCGGGCGATCACCGGGATTGCCGCTTTCTGACCTCCCTGCACGACGGACGATGCCCTACACCGCCCACCTCGACACCTTCGCCCGCGACCACCTTCCGCCGGTCGAAAGCCAGCCCGCCTTCCTGTTCGACCTGCCCGAGCTGCAGTTCCCCGAACGCCTGAACTGCGCCACCGAGCTGCTCGACCGCGCGGTGAAGGAAGGCCGGGGCGAGCGCCCCTGCGTCAGCGCGCCGGGTGGCCCGAGCTGGACCTATGCCGAGCTGCAGCGCCAGGCCGATCGCATCGCCCACGTGCTGGTGAAGGACTGCGGCCTGGTCACCGGCAACCGGGTGCTGCTGCGCTCGGCCAACAAGCCGATGGCCGTGGCCTGCTGGTTCGCGATCATGAAGGCCGGCGGCATCGCCGTCGCCACCATGCCGATGCTGCGCGCCAAGGAGCTGAAGCAGATCGTCGAGAAGGGCCAGGTCGACTTCGCACTCTGCGACCAGAAGCTGCGTGGCGACCTCGAGATGCTGCTGCCGGTGACACCGGTGCTGCAGCGCATCGTCTCCTTCGGCGACCCCTCGCCCGACGGCCTCGAGGCGTTGATGGCGCGGCACGACGGGCCGTTCGCGAACGTCGACACCGCCGCCGCCGACACCTGCCTGCTCGCCTTCACCTCCGGCACCACCGGCCAGCCGAAGGCGACGATGCACTTCCATCGCGACGTGATGGCGAGCTGCGTCTGCTTTCCGACATACGTGCTGCGCGCCGACGAGAACGACGTCTTCATCGGCAGCCCGCCGCTCGCCTTCACTTTCGGCCTGGGTGGGCTGACGCTGTTCCCGATGCAAGTCGGCGCCTCGACGGTGCTGCTCGAGAAGGCCGGGCCGAACGAGCTGATCGAGGGGCTCGTGGCGCATCGCGCCACCGTGCTCTTCACCGCGCCGACCTCGTATCGCGCCATGGCGCCGGCGGCGAAGGAACGCCGCATCGGCGTGCGCGACGGCGGCGCGCTGCGCAAGTGCGTTTCCGCCGGCGAGGTGCTGCCCGCCGCCACCCGCGCCCTCTGGAAGGAGGCCACCGGCATCGAGCTGATCGACGGCATCGGCGCGACCGAGATGCTGCACATCTTCATTTCCGCCGACGAAGCCACGGCCCGCCCCGGCGCGACCGGCAAGGCGATCCCCGGCTACCGCGCCAAGGTGGTCGACGAGGAGGGCAAGGAGCTTGCGCCGAACACCGTCGGCAAGCTGGCGGTGCAAGGCCCCACCGGCTGCCGCTACCTCGACGACGAGCGCCAGGCGAACTATGTCCGGGACGGCTGGAACTACACCGGCGACGCCTACCTGATGGATGCCGACGGCTACTTCCACTACCAGAGCCGCACCGACGACATGATCGTCTCCTCCGGCTACAACATCGCCGCGCCCGAGGTGGAGGAGGCCCTGATGGGGCACGCCGCGGTCGCCGAGTGCGCGGTGATCGGCGTGGCCGATGCCGAGCGCGGCCAGATCGTCAAGGCCTTCGTCGTCCTGAGGCCGCCGTACCGCGGCGACGCGGCGATGGTGAAGACGCTGCAGGACTTCGTGAAGGCGACGGTTGCGCCGTACAAGTACCCACGGGCGGTGGAGTTCCGGGAGTCGTTGCCGCGGACCGAGACGGGGAAACTGCAGAGGTTCAGGTTGCGGGGGTGATGCAGGAGCCACCGATCCGGATCGCCATGTGGTCCGGTCCGCGCAACATCTCCACGGCGATGATGCGTTCCTTCGGCGCTCGCCCCGATACGGCCGTCGCCGACGAGCCGTTCTACGGCGCGTACCTCCTGCAGACGGGCCTCATTCATCCGATGCGAGAGCAGGTGATCGCCTCGCAGCCGAACGACTGGCGCGACGTGGTGGCCGGACTGCTGGGTCGTGTGCCGGCTGACAAGCCGGTCTGGTATCAGAAGCACATGACGCACCACATGATCCCGGCCTTCGGCAGGGGATGGCTCGCGCAGGTGCGCAATGCATTCCTCATTCGCGATCCGGCCGCGGTGCTCGCCTCGTACGCCGCCAAGCGCGGCGAAGTGACGCTGGCGGACATCGGCATCGTCCAGCAGCGCGAGCTGTTCGAGCAGGAGGCGGACCGCCTCGGCCGGGCGCCGCCGACCGTCGAAGGCGCCGACATCCTCGCGGCGCCGGCCCGCGTGCTGGCAGGACTGTGCGCGGCACTCGGGATCGCCTACGACGACGCCATGCTCCATTGGCCGGCCGGGCGGCGCGACAGCGATGGCGTATGGGCGCCCGCCTGGTACGACGCCGTCGAGCGCTCGACGGGGTTCGAGCCGCCGGCATCTCGCGAGCCGGTGACGCTGGGCAGCGAATTGCAGAAGATCGCCGACGCGGCGCGACCGCACTACGAGGCGCTGGTCAAGTACAAGCTGCAGTAGCCGGCGACGAGCAAGTATTTCATCGCGGCAGGACCCTGGCGGTACGCCACCGACCCGCCAATTGGCCGATGGCGGGCGGCGGCGGCGCTTCGCACACTCCGTTCCGGCCTGGGCCGACCCGGAGTCGGAGTCGGGGACCCGGAGCGGCCAGCACACCTAGCAACGGGAAGGCTCTCGATGCGCGCTTCGTGCCCAGAGGTTGCGTTCCTGCCGGCGACTCGCATCACCGGGCCCCTGCCTTGCAAGGATCGGGTAATCCTGTCCGAGGCGGCCTACCCGGAGGGCAACATCATTTCCGGCAAGAAGGCCAGGGTGTACGCCGCGAACGCGAAGGGCGAGGGCGTCTGGTGCACCGAGACCAACGACGATGTCATCGGTACCGCGGATCTGGCCTGCAACGACGACACGATCTTCGCAGTCGGCAACGCGGAGGTCACCGCTCTCGACTACGAGGGCAAGGTGCGGTGGCGCCACACCAGCAAGGGCGGCACCCTGATACCGGGCACCTTCCGGGGCATCCTTCGCGCCGGCACCCTACCGATCGCGCACAGATCACCGCCGGCCGGCAAGACGTCGCTGCCGGACCGTACCTCTACGTCACCAGCCGCTCGGAGCGGAACTGGAAGGGCAAGCTCGACGTCATCACGGTGTTCGACGCCAAGAGCGGCGAGGTTCTGGAGCAGATCGATACCGCCACGATGATCGTCGACATGGCGGTGTTCGGCAAAGACCTGGCGTTGACCACGTCCGAGGGCCTGAGGTTCATCGCGTTGAAGAAGTAGACCCGGCGACGCCCCGGGTCCGTCTAGGCATGCGTCGCGTTTGCCGCGCGCCGGCTATTCGATGAGTCGGGTGGCTTGAAAAAGCAGAGAACGCGGAATTTCAATTCCCAGCACGCGCGCAGTGCGCAGGTTGAGAACCAGCTCGTAGGTATTCGCCTGCTCGACCGGAATATCACTTGGCGCGGCTCCCTTGAGCAGGCGATCAACGAGCAGGGCGGCACGCCGAATAAGCGGCAGAAAGTCCGGCGCATAGGCCATCAACATTCCGGCATCCGCATAGTCTGTCGCGCCGAACGACGCGGCGAGGCGATGGGCAATTGCCATCTCCGCGATCTGGTATCGCATATTGATCAACATCGGATCCGGAACATTGATGACGGCCTTGACGCCAGATGCTGCAAGTCTCTCAAAGGCGACTTGGAGATCCTCCGCTCGCCGGAAGGGCGCACGAATCAACTCGAGGTTCAGGTCTCGGCCGGCCTTTTCAGTAAGCACGAGTGCCTTCAACGCAACCGGATCCCCGTCGCGATACACCACGGCCACCTTGTCAAGACGGGGGATCGCCTCCTTGAGCAAGGCAAGTCGCTTTGGGTTGAGCTCGTAGTTGAGAACCGAGAACCCGGTCGCATTTCCTCCCGGGGCGGCGAGCGACTTGACCAGGCCAACGCCCACCGGGTCGAAACCGATGAGAAAGACAACTCGCAAGGACTTGTCCGTCTGCGCTGCGACGCGTGCGATCGCGTCCGTGCTCGCAATGAAGACGTCGGGCTTGAGCGCAAGCAACTCCGCTGTCAGTGGCACGACGCGCGCCAGATCGCCTGCGACGAAACGCGTGTCAATGACGAGATTCTTGCCTTGCACCCACCCAAGGTCGCGCAAGCCCGCGACAAACTCAGCCTGCTGCAGAGAAGTGCCGAGCGACAGCCAGGCGATCCGCCGATTGGCACCGGCGACTTGCGCCAGCGATCGCAAGGGCCATGACTGCAGGCTGGCGGCCGTGAGGGCGATCAAGGCTCGGCGAGAAGTCATTTCTTTTCTGCGTCTTGAATACGGAGCGAGGACTCACGGAGTATCAACCCTCGTGCGACGAACGTCGTTCGCGACGAATCGCCTGGGTCGGGAGTTCCAGTTCGGACGGCAGCGGACCCGTGAGCGGCAACTCCCTGAAGCCGCGTCGGCCTCACGCTTCCGCTCACGAGCGGGTGCTCTTGCCCCAGCGGCTCAGCCGCCTGGATCTGCGGCTGAGGGCGCACCGGCGATCAAGGGTCTCTCACGAAGGCAGCTTGGCCGCCAGAAGTTCGACCTTCTCGATCTTCGGCGGCTCGCTGAGCAGCGCGGCGGCGTTGGCCATCAGCGCGGCGGCAATGGGTCCTTCCAGGTGCGCCTGGCGCCCCGTCTCGTCGGCAAACGCATCGAAGACGCCGAACGTCGAGGGGCCGAACTTCAGCGCGAACCATGCGGTCGTGCGCGCCTCGGCATTGGCCAGGGGCAGCGCGCCCGCAAGGAAGTCGGCGACAGCGCTTTCCTTGCCGGGTTTGGCTTCGAGACGGACGAACAAAGCAAGCTTAACCATGGTGATTTCCTTCCGTGGGATCAATGGAGCGGGAAGCGCAGTCTGAACGTCATGGCCGTTCCCGGCCAGTGGCGGAAGCGACAACATTGATATCATTCTTGCCATGCGGTTGCACCTATTGGTCCTCGACGGCGTCTTCGATCTCGGGCTTGCGGCGCTGACCGATACCTTGAGCACAGCGAACGAGCTCGCGGGCGCGCTGCCGGGAGCGCCCGCACCGATCGAGTTGACCCTGGTCGGAGTGCGGCGTCGCGTCCGCACGGCGCAAGGCCTCACGGTTCCGGTGCTGCCGGCGTCGGCCGTCCGGCGTCCCGACGCCGTGCTCGTGCCGGCGCTCGGAGCGAAGATGCCCGAAGCGCTGTCGGCTCGGCTGAAGCAGCCCGACGTGGCCGACGCGGTGGCGACGTTGCAGGGCTGGTCACGCGCCCGCGCCACGATCGGCGCGGCCTGCACCGGCACCTTTCTGCTCGCGGAAAGCACGCTGCTCGACGGCCAGCGCGCGACGACGTCCTGGTGGCTCGCTCCCATGTTCCGCCAGCGCTATCCGAAAGTCGCGCTCGACGAGTCGCGCATGCTGGTCAATTCGGCGGCCTTCACGACTGCCGGCGCGGCCATGGCACATCTGGATCTCGCGCTCAGCCTCGTCCGGGAGCGCAGTCCCGCGTTGGCTGCCCTCGCGGCCCGCTACCTGCTGGTCGAAGCGCGCGGCTCGCAGGCCGAGTTCGTGATCCCCGATCACCTGGCGCACTCCGATCCGCTGGTCGAGCGCTTCGAGACCTGGGCACGGCAGCAGTTGGCGCATGGCTTTTCGCTCGCCGACGCGGCACGTTCGACCGGTGCCAGCGAGCGCACCCTGGCGCGACGGCTGCGCAGCGTGCTCGGCAAGACCCCGTTGTCCTACTTCCAGGACTTGCGCATCGAGCGGGCGGTGCACCTGCTGCGCACCGGCAACGACAGCGTCGACCGGATCGCGGCGCAGATCGGCTATGCCGACGGTGTGACGTTGCGCGCTTTGCTGCGGCGCAAACTCGGTCGAGGCGTGCGCGAGTTGCGCTCGCGCGCGTGAGTGGACGTTCGGAGTTCGAACCCGCTTCAAGCCTGTATCGACGCTGTCACCCGCCGCAGATAAAGCTCCCCGGCCCGGGCCGTCTGCTTCCCCGGCCGCCCATCTCCGATCACCCGACCATCCACCTTCGTCACCGGCGTCACGCCCCCCAGCGTTCCCGTCACGAACGCCTCCTCCGCCGAGTACACCTGCGCTAGCGTGAAATCGCACTCCCGCGCCACGCCGCCCGCCGCCGTCCAAGCCTCGATCACGTTCCTCTGCGTGATTCCCTTGAATGAGTACGCCCCGGTCGATGTCCACAGCTCGCCCTTGCGCACGATGAAGAAGTTGGTCGAGTTGCAGCTCGCGACGAAGCCGCGAGGGTCGAGCATCAGCGCTTCGTCGGCGCCGGCGTGGATGGCCTGGATCAGGGCCTGGATCAGGTTCAGGCGGCTGTGCGAGTTGAGCCTGAGGTCGAACACGTCCGGGCCGCTGGTGCGGAAAGTCGAGGTGTAGAGCGAGAGGCCGCGCGCCTTCGACTCGGGCTTGGGCGTCTTCCACTCGGCGACGATGACGATCGTCGCCTTGCCGATCACGAAGCGCGGGTCCTGATTGGGCGTGCGCTTGACGCCGCGCGTCACCATCAGCCGGATGTGCGCACCGTCGGTCATGCCGTTCTTCGCCAGCGTGTCGAGCACGGCCTGCGTGAGCTCGGTGCGTGTCAGGCCGATGTCGAGCGCGATCGAGGTCGCGCCTTCGTACAGGCGGTCGAGGTGCGCGTCGAGGCTGACGAGGCGGCCCTGGATGAGTCGCAGCCCTTCCCAGATGCCGTCGCCGAGGACGAAGCCGCTGTCGAAGATCGAGACGCGGGCCTCGTCGCGCGGGACGAAGTCGCCGTTGACGTAGACCACGACGCCGTCGTTGCGCGGGTCGGCGAGGTAGCCCTGGGCGCTTTCGCCCTGGGCGAGGGCATTCGAGGGGGCTGCGGTCATGGCGCTCTCGCGGTCGATGTTGAGGGTGAGGGTGGGATGGGCCGTCAGAAGTCGAACTCGCGGTGCCGCTCGATGAACGCCCGCGTGCGCGCCTCGGTCGGGTGCTTGAGCACCTGGTCGGGCGTGCCCTGCTCGTGGATCACGCCGTCGTGGAGGAAGAGCACGCGGTTGGCGAAGTGGTACGCGAAGCCGATCTCGTGCGTCACCAGCAGCATGGTGCGGCCTTCCTCGGCGAGCGAGCGGATCACGCGCAGCACCTCGCCCACCAGCTCGGGGTCGAGGGCCGAGGTCGGCTCGTCGAACAGCAGCACCTCGGGGTCCATCGCCAGGGCGCGGGCGATGGCGACGCGCTGCTTCTGTCCGCCCGAGAGCCGCGCCGGGTAGGCCTCGGCCTTGTCGGCGAGGCCGACGCGGGCGAGCTCGGCCCCGGCGCGCGTGCGCGCTTCGGCCTCGCGCTGGCCGCGCACCGTGCGCAGCCCCTCCATCACGTTGCCGAGCGCGGTCATGTGCGGGAACAGGTTGAACTGCTGGAACACCATGCCCACGCGCTGGCGCACGCGCGTCAGCTCGGCTTCGTCGTAGCTGCGCCGGCCGGCGCCGGCCCTGCCCGGCGCGGCGCGGCCGACCGCCTGGCCGGCCAGCGCCACCACGCCGGCGCTCGGCCGCTCCATGAAGTTGAGGCAGCGCAGCAGCGTGCTCTTGCCCGAGCCCGAGGCGCCGAGGATGGCGATGCGGTCGCCGGGCATGACGTCGAGATCGATGCCGCGCAGCACGGCGTGGTCGCCGAAGCGCTTCTCCAGGCCGCGCACGCGCATGAGCGTTGGCGCGCTGCCCGCGGGCGTGCCGCCTCCTGGCGAGGGGGCCGCGGCCGTCGTCATGCGTCCGACCGGCCGAGCCGCCGCTCCAGCGCGTAGGTCGCCTGCACCAGCGGAAACAGGCACAGGAAGAAGACGACGGCGATCACGGTGTAGGTCTCGATCGGGTTGAAGTTCAGCGAGGCGAGGAGCTTGCCCTGCTGCAGCAGTTCGACGTAGGCCACCGCCGAGGCGAGCGTCGTCATCTTGAAGATCTCGATGCCGCGGTTGGTGAGCGCGGGCAGCATCCGGCGCAGCGCTTGCGGCAGCACGATCCGGCGCATCGCCTGCGCCGCCGTCATGCCGAGGGCACGCGCCGCCTCGGCCTGGCCGCGGTCGATCGACTCGATGCCGCCGCGGTAGATCTCGGCCGAGAACGCCGCCGAGTTCAGCGAGATGCCGAGCGCAGCCGCCGTCAGCGGGCTGACCTCGAACGGCAGCAGGATCGGCAGCGCGTAATAGAACCAGAGGATCTGCACCAGCACCGGCGTGTTGCGGAAGAACTCGACGAAGGCCGTCGCCGGCAGATGGACCCCTCTTGATCGCGCATGCCGGCCGAGGCCGACGACGAGCCCGAAGCCGAAGCCGAGCACCACGCAGATGACGAAGAGGCGCAGCGTGCCGAGCGCGCCGGCCCAGAGCACGTCGAGGTTCTCGAGCACCGGCCCGAAGTTCCAGCGGTAGGCGGCACTCATCAGCGCGCCATCCCTTCGCCGCTCGTGGCCAAGCGCCGCTCGAGCAAGTGCACGAGCTGGCTCGCGACGAAGATGACCACGAAGTAGATCAGCGCCGTCACCGTGAACGCCTCGAGCGGCCGGAAGGTCTTCTGCGCCACCTCGTTGGTCTGGAACAGCAGGTCGGCATAGGAGACGATGGCGACCAGCGTCGTCGTCTTCATCAGCTCGATCGCGCGCTCGAGAAAGGCCGGGATCATCCGCTTCACCGCCTGCGGCAGCACGACGCGGCGCATCACCTGCCGCGGCGCCATGCCGAGGGCGCGCCCCGCTTCCCATTGCCCGCGCTCCACCGAGACGATGCCGCCGCGGAAAACCTCGGCGAAGAAGGCGGCCGACTGGACCGAGAACGTGAGCACCGCGGCGACGTAGGGCGTCATCTCGACCCGGATCAGGATCGGCAGCGCGAAGAAGAACCAGAACAGCTGCACCAGCGGCGGCGTGGTGCGGAAGACCTCGATCACCGCGCTCGCCGGCCAGCGCAGCAGGCGCGACGGCGAGAGCCGCATCAGCGCCAGCACCAGGCCGAGCGGCACGCCGAAGGCGAGCGCCGCGCCCGTGACCTTCAGCGTGTTGAGGAGGCCGAGCGCCAGCAGGTCGGCGTTCGCCCACACCGGGGCGAAGTTCCAGACGTGCATCGCGCGGGAGAGAGAGATGGGCTACGACTTGCCGAGCAGTTCCTTCATCACCGGCGGCGAAGCCTTGGGGTCGAGGCCGAAGCCGACCAGGAACTCCTCGTACCACTTCTGCGTCTGGCCGTTTGCATAGAACTTGCCGATCTCCTTGTCGACGTACTCGACCCAGGACTTGTCGGCCTCCTTGCGGACGGCGACGCTCGACGCCTGCGATTGCGCCGGCGTCGGCACGACGATCTTGCCGGTGCCGAGCTTCTGCCGCGCCGCGAGCAGCGGCGGGTGGAAGAGGCACACGGCGTCGGCGCGCCCCGCCTGGAAGGCGGCGATCGCCTCGGCGTTGCCGGGGAAGCGCGAGACCTGCGCCTTGGTCACGTTCTCGGTCAGGAACTTGTCCATGCTGCTCGCCTGCGGCACGGCGATGCGCACGGCCGGCTTGTCGAGATCGGCCCACGCCTGCACCGGCAGGTCGTCGCGCGCCAGCACGGCGAGCGAATAGAACAGCAGCGGCGTCTTCGGGAAGTCGACCGCCTGGGCACGCTCGGGCGTGGCGTCCATCATCGACATCATGTCGATCTTGTTGCCCTGGAGCGCGGCGATCGCCGTGCCCCAGGTCACCTCGACCGGCTCGAACTTCACGCCGAGGCCGGCCGCCATCGCCTTGCCGAGCGAGACACCGACGCCGCTCGACCAGTCGCCCGACTTCGGATCCTTCGAATACCACGGCGGTGCCTGCGTGACGCCGACGCGGAGAGTGCCGCGCTGCTTGATCTGCGCAAGGGTGCTTTCGGAAGAGGCCTGGGCCCAGGCGACGGGCGCCAGGGCCGCGGCGGCGAGCGCCAGGACGGAGCGGCGGTGGAATCGGACGGACATGGCGCGGTACTCCTGAGGGGTCACCCATGATAGAGAGGCTCAGAGTGGGCGAACCGAGACTGCTGCGCAACCGAACGTCGGCGGCCGCGAGACGAAAGGACTAGGCTACGTGTCCGGCACTGATGCCCGCGAGGTAGTCAATGCTAGATCGACGCAATGTGATCGCCGGCGTGGGTGGAGTTCTCCTTGTTCCGGCGCTCGTTTCCCGGGCCCAGCCGGGCAGGATCTGGCGCGTCGGCGTCTTCGACTACAGCCCCGTCAGCCCGCAGCACCCGAACGCGCTCGCGTTCTTCGACGAATTGCAGCGGCGCGGCTATTCGCAGGGGAAGAACCTCGTCGTCGAGCGCCGAGACGCGGGCAGCCAGCCGGAGCGCGTCGCCGAAGTCGCCCGCGAGATGGTGGCCTGGAAGCCCGACGTGATCACGGCGAGCAGCACCGGCCCCAACCTCGCTCTCAAGGCGGCGACGGCCTCGATTCCGATCGTGATGACCGGCGTGGGTGATCCGGTCGCTGCGGGCCTGGCCGCCAGCCTGGCGAGACCGGGCGGCAACATCACCGGCATCACGCCGATCGTGCCGGGGCACTTCGCTGCCAAGCAACTGCAGATGTTGAGCGATGCCGTCCCGGGCGCCAGGCGCATTGCCGTCCTCGTCAATCCCGACAACCCGTCGAACAAGAGCCTGCTGGTGCCGCTGGCGGCTGCGGCGCAGCAATCCGGCCTCGAGCTGCGAGTGTTCGAGGTGCGCTCTCCCGAGGCGGTGGGCGCGGCCATCGGGGCCGCGCAGCGCGAGCGCTGCCATGCGGCGTACGCTCCGGGCGACGCCGTTCTCAACGCCCCCTCGATCGGCCTGGGGAAGCTGTTCACGGAGGCGGGACTGCCCGCGCTCAGCCCCTTGCGCCGGCAGACCGAGACGGGCGGACTGATGTCCTACGGGCCCGACTTCCTCGACCTGTACCGTCGTGCAGCGATCCTCGCCGATCGCCTGCTCAAGGGCGAGCGTCCGGCCGACATTCCGATCGAGCAGCCCTCGAAGTTCGAGCTGGTCGTCAACCAGAAGGCCGCCCGGGCGCTGGGTGTGACCTTGCCGCGGAGCGTGCTGCTGCTCGCCGACGAAGTGATCGAATGAACCTCCGGCGCGATCAGCCGCCGCTTCCCGTGGCGCAGGCGAACGAGGCCGGCGCCGCGGCGTCGCCCGAGCCGAGGTAGCGCGGGAACGCCGGGTAGCGGCACATCGGCCGCCCCGCCGTCTGCGTGTGCGGCGGCTCGTTCTGCAACGACACCTGCACCAGGTCGCCCGGCGGCTGGCCGCGCTCGACCCAGGCGACGAGCACGTCGAGCATGTCGACCATCGTCGGCGCGCCGGTGCCGACGTGGTCGGCCCCCGGCGTCACGTAGAGGCGCATGAACGACTCGGTGCGCCCGGCGCCCAGCCGCTCGACGACGCTCTTCCAGTAGGCGATGCCGGCGTACGGACTCTGCGCGTAGTCGGCCATGTGCTCGCTGACGACCAGCTTGCCGCCGCGATCGGCAAACGTCGCGAGGTCGGGATCGGTCGAGTCCATCAGCGCGGAGACGCGCGCCACCTGGGCGGCGTGCGCCGTGGGCTTGAAGCCGCGCGGATCGGCATTGCCGTCGCGCAGGTAGAACCACTGGATCGCGCCGCTGCCGTAGAGCCAGGCGCGGCTGCTCGCAGGACCGGCCGGCAGCGCTTGCGGCGCGGTGCCCGTCTGCCAGCTCACGTAGCCGCCGACCGGCCCGCCGCCGCTCGCCGCCTCGCCGCCGAAGCCCCAGCCGGGATAGGAGCGCAGGCCGTTGGCGAGCACGACGTCGGACTCGTACGGCGCGTGCAGCGTGCGCACCGCCTCGAGCTGTGCGTCGCCGAGGCAGCCGCCGGTCGCGCCCGCGGCGCAGCGCAGCGGCGCCGGATCGAAGACGCGCCGGCAGCCTTCGTAGTCGCCGACGACGCCGTCGGCCAGCCCGTCGAGGCGATCGCACTGCGCCAGCACCGCGTCGTGCACCACCTTCACGTGCGCGGGCGAGAGCCAGCCCGCGCCCATCTGTGTCGTGCCCATGCGCGTGCCCGCGGCCTGCAGGCCGGTCCAGGCGATCACCGGCACGCGCGAGAAGATGCCGTCGAAGTCGCGCGGATAGCGCTGCGCCATCGTCAGCCCTTCCCGGCCGCCCTCGGAGCTGCCCATGAAGTAGGCCTTGTCGGGGCCCTTGCCGTAGTGGCGCTTCATCAGCTCGAAGGCGACGTCATGCACTTTCTTGTACGACGCGTGCGCGAAGTTCTCGAGCGCCTCGTCGTTCATCGCGAACTGCTGCAGGGGAACGCCGGGCGCGTTGGCATGGCCCGAGTCGGTGCCGGCGGTGACGAAGCCGCGCATCAGCGGCCCCGGGCGGTCGATGCGCCCCGAAGGCGGCAGCGCTAGGCCGGTGATGAGCATGCCGTTGAAGCCGCCGCCGCCGAACTGCAGGTAGCGCCCCGTCCAGCCCTCGGGCAAGTTGACCTGGAAGCGGATCGGCGGCGCCGCTGGGTCCAGCGGTGCGATCCGGCCGACCACGCGGCAGTGCGCCGGCATCGCCGGCACGATCACCGCCTCGGGCGGCGGCGGCACGAACGGCAGCGGGTTGACCGGCGCCTCGGCGCTCGCCGGCACGAAGGTCGCCGCTTCGATGCTCGCGCCGCGCGTCGGCAGGCCGATCGCCGCGGCCGCGATCGGCGTGGACAGCGCGCTGCAGGCAGCGGCCGGATCGACGGCGGCGCTCGGCGTCGAGCCCGGTGGCGACGAGCAGGCGCAGAGCGTCAGCGCGACGGCGGTGGCGGCAAACAAGGAACGAGGAACGCGGGCCGCGGATCGGGCCGGGCGCAGTGAAGCCATGCTTGCCTCCTCTCGATGTCGTGCGGCGAGTATGCCGACATCGGGAGCGGCAGGCATTCAGGTCGGCGGCATCCGGTCGAATTTCGGCACGTCGGGGTCGAGGGTGTCCCAGGCATGACCGCGCAGCGCGTAGGTCACTCCTTGCGGCTTGTATCGGCCCGGGTCGTCGAGGCTCGCTGCGTGCACGGTGAACACCTCGGGCGCGGCAGAGAACGTCATGTAAACCGGCGAGCCGCAGGCGGGGCAGAAGGCGCGGGTCTTCGCGTTGCCGCTGTCGCCGACGATGGCCCAGGGCCGTGCTTCGCCGGTCTGCTTCACGTCCGTGCGCGGGAACGTCAGGTAGGACCCGTGCCCCGTGCCGCTCATCCGCTGGCAGTCGCGACACTGGCAGTCGTTTTGAAACAGCGGTTCGCCGGCGATCTCGAAGCGGATCGCTCCGCAGGCGCAGCCGCCGGTGTAAGGCTCGCTCATCTTCTATCTCCCGGAAGGAACTTCTTTTGGGCCGCGACGGCGGCCGAGGCGAGCAGCCCGGTCGTGAGCAGCATCGCGGCGCTGTGAACGACGACGGCCGCGAGCCCCGTGGCCAGTGCTCCCGAGACGAGTTCGCGCACGGGTGCCCCGGGGGCGCAGAGCGGACCGAGCGTCGGGATGAGCATCAACCCGGCACCCTGCGCCGAGGCCAGCAGGAACGACCACAGGGCGATGCCGGCCTGTCCGGCTGTCGTCGTGGGCCGGGTCCTCGGTCGCACCGATCGACGTCGCCAGCACCACCATGCCGCCGCCGCGACCAGCAGCGTCACGGCCAGGTCGCGCATCAGTCCGCGATCGACCGATCTTCCCAGCGACAAGGCGCAGACCAGCACGCCGATCGACGCGACCTGGCCGAGGCCGATGGGCCACAAGGCCCGCCGCGCATCAGCCCCGTTTCGGCTCCGCAGGCCGCAGGCCGCGGCGAGGGCCCAGCCGTTGGCCGGGCTCACACCGTGAAGGGCGCCGAGGCCGGCGATCGCCAGCCACGACCACAGCTCTGCCATGGCGCACCTCCGGCCGGGCAGCGCGAGCTCAGACCGCCGTGGCGCAGCACGCGCCGGCGGCGGGCGCGGCCTTGGCAGGCTGCGGCTCGTAGCGATCGTGATGGCGCACCCATTCCATCTTGTTGGGCACGTCGCGTTCGCCGCGGCCCTTCGGCACGAGGTCGAGCAGGCGATAGGTGCCCATCATCACTTCGACGCCGCGGCCGAAGGTGGAATAGGTGTGGAAGACCTCGCCCGCATCGTCCTTGCAGAAGACGCTGACGCCCGGCGCTTCCGTGCTCGGGAAGCGGGTCATGCCGTAGTTGTATTCGACCGCGCCGTCGACGCGATCCTCCGGCCCGAAGCTGACGTGGAAGTCGCGGTTGAAGTCGTTGCCCGACGACGAGACCCAGCGGAACTTCCAGCCCATGCGCTGCCTGAAGCGCTCGAGGTCGGCCAGCGGGCCGCGCGAGACGGCGACGAACGAGACGTCGCGGTGCTCGAGGTGCACCAGCATGCCGTCGGTGTGGTCGGCCATGTACGAGCAGCTCGGGCAGCCCTGTTCCCAGCCGGGGCCGAACATGAAGTGCTGCACCAGCAGCTGGCGCCGGCCTTCGAACAGGTCGGCGAGCGAGCGCCGGCCCTCGGGC
>Ga0068864_100001396_pt1 | contig 20006 bp, 15 predicted proteins | sample KBSSwiS72_FD_66586 | JGI IMG/M metagenome (GOLD analysis project Ga0068864, IMG submission 66586) | Switchgrass rhizosphere microbial communities from Kellogg Biological Station, Michigan, USA - KBS Switchgrass S7-2 | ecosystem: Host-associated > Plants > Roots > Rhizosphere > Soil ... | reverse complement strand
CGTGGACCGGGATCCGCGCGGCCGTCGACTATGGACCGCGCTGTCCACAGATCATCCGGGCCGGCATCCTGCTTCCCTCCACCGACACCACGCCCGCGTCCGAGGACTGTCTCGTGCTCAACGTGTGGACCCCTTCCGTCAACGCTGGCGGCGGCCGTCCGGTCATGGTGTGGTTCCACGGCGGCGGGTTCGGCAGCCTGTCCGGCTCGTCGCGGCTCTACGACGGAGTACGGCTGGGCCAGCGCGGCGACGTCGTCGTGGTCACGGTCAACCACCGCATCAACGTCTTCGGGTACCTCCATCTCGACGGCTGCCCGGACGCGGCCAACGCCGGCATGCTCGACCTGGTCCTTGCCCTGCAATGGGTACGGGACAACATCGAACGCTTCGGCGGTGACCCGGGCAACGTCACTGTGTTCGGCGAATCGGGCGGCGGCGCCAAGGTCTGCGTGCTGATGGGCATGCCGGCCGCCAGCGGTCTGTACCACCGGGCGATCGTGCAGAGCGGCGTACACCTGACGTCTCTCAACGAGGAGCAGGCCGCCGCCAACGCGGCCCGGCTGTTGGCGGAGCTCGGTGCGGCCGACGTCCGGACCGCGCCGGCGGACGCGGTGGTCGCCGCCTACGAACGGGTGCTGGCGAGCGGAACCGTGGCGTACAGCCCGGTCGTTGACGGCCGGCACCTGCCGCGCCAACCCTGGCAGCCCGACGCGCCGGAGCCCTCGGCCGCGGTGCCGCTGCTGTTCTGTTCGACTCGCACGGAGACCACGCTGTTGGCCGGCGCCTACGACCGGTCCCTGTTCGACCTGGCCGAGGGCGACCTCGCTCATCGCCTGCGCCGCTGGCTTCCCGCCGACCGGATCGAGGAGGTCGCCGCCGCCTTCGCCGACCTGTACCCGGACGCGTCGGCGAGCGAACGCTTCTTCCTGTTGACCAGCGACCTGTACTCGCGCCTGGGCGGTTGGGCCCTGGCCGACCGCAAGGCGGCTCAGGCCGGGGCTCCCGTGTGGGTTGCCGAGCTCGTCTGGGACACGCCCTTCGACGGCGGCCGGTGGATGTGTCCTCACACCCTGGACATCCCGATGGTCTTCGCCAACGTCGGCCGGGTGGAGTCGGTGGCTGGCACCGGCGATGAGGCGATGCGCGTCTCCGACCAGATGTCGGCCGCCTGGCTCGCCTTCGCCCGTACCGGTGACCCCAACGACGCCGCGATCCCCGACTGGCCCGCCTGGTCGGCGGACAAGCCCGTGACGATGCTGTTCGACGTCGACTCACGGGCGGTGGCCGACTGGCGCGCGGGGGAGCGGCAAGCGCTCGCTGCGGTGCCCTTCCGAACCCCGGACCGTTGACGTACCGTCCCCCTTTCTGTTTAAGGAGCCCGATGAGCCTCGACTTCACCCCGGACCCGGCCGGCGCCGGCTTCGACATCGACCGCCTCCGCCGCATCGATGAGCACCTGCGCACCCGCTACCTCGACCCCGGGAAGATCGCGGCGTGCCAGGTGCTGGTGGCCCGCCGCGGTCGCGTCGCCCACCGGTCCACCCTCGGCACGATGGACCTCAGTACCGAGGAATCCCTTGCAGATCAAGCCATCTGGCGGTGGTACTCGATGACCAAGCCGGTCACCGGCGTGGCGCTGCTGAGCCTCGTGGAGCGGGGCATGGTGAAGCTCCTCGACCCGGTGGACAGGTTCCTGCCCGAGTGGCGTGACGCCAAGGTCGGCGTGCCAAGGTCCGATGGGGGCTCCGAAGACGGTGAGGGGTGGGACCTGGTCGAGCCCGAGCGGCCGATGCGGGTACGCGACGCGCTGATGCACATGACCGGCATCGGCCCCGGTCCGGCCGGGGCCCGGCTCAACCTGGCGGCCATGGCCGACGGCGGGCCGAGGCGCTCGCTTCCACCGGGCACGACGCTCGCCGACCTCAGCGCGATGCTCGCCAAGGAACCGCTGCGCTTCCACCCCGGTCGGCACTGGAGCTACACGTGGTCGACCGATATCTGCGCGCGCCTCGTCGAAGTCGTCTCCGGCCAGTCCTTCGGGGCATACCTGTCCGCCACGGTGTTCGAGCCGCTGGGCATGGCCGACACCGGCTTCTTCGTCCAGCCAGAGGCCGCCGACCGGATCACCACGCTGTACGGCCGCGGCGCCGACAAGCAGCTGCGCGTCATTGACGACCGCGCCAACAGCGGGCTGCTCAAGCCGCCGGCCCTGGAGTCGGGCGGCGGGGGCCTGGTGGGGACCATCGACGACTACGCGCGGTTCTGCCAGATGCTGCTCGCCGGCGGGGCCGGCAACGGCCACCGGATACTGGGCCGGCCGACCGTGGAGCTCATGCGTACCAACCATCTGCCCGGGGGAGCCGAGCTGCGTGACGTGGTACTGCCCGGCAGCTACGGCGAGGTTGGCTTTGGAGGCAACGGCTTCGGTCTCACCGTCGCGGTCGGCCTCGGTCCGGCCGCGACCGCCGGAGCCGGGCCGGCGGGCGACTACATGTGGGGCGGTGCCGCGTCGACGATCTTCTGGATCGACCCGACCGAGGACCTGTTCGCCGTGTTCATGACCCAGCTCATGCCGTCGGGCACCTACGACTTCCGCGGGCAGCTGCGGGCACTGGTGTACGGCGCGATCGCCGACTGACCGTCCGATGTGGACGTTGGCTACAGAGCCAAATGCGAAAATCTGCATGTTGACCACTACCGCCACGTAGTGAACGGGATTAACTTGCGCAAATAGGTCGAAGCCCGAGGCGGGTTTCTTGACTGGTCAGAGGGTCGCGGATACGTTCGGGTGATCGCCGACCGTACACAGCGCGTTTCCCTTTGGTGCCAGGCAATTCAAACGTGGGGTGACTACCCCCGTACCTCCTGGAGGCGACCTTGAAACGAGCAGCGTTGCTTGTTGCGGCGGCGTTAGCGGCCGCGACAGTGCTGTGGGTGGTGGGGACGCAGACCGCGTCTGCCACATCCTCGGCCACCGCGGTGACCGTACCGGTGACGCGCGTCGGGAGCGCGTCGTTGACGCCCGGTTCCGCGTCGACCGACCCAGCCACCGATCTCACCGAGATCGACGCGGCGACCAACGGCGACACGGACTCCGGCAGCACCACCGATGAGAGCGACGGCGTGAACCGATCGCTGCCGGGCGCCACCACTGGTAACGGCAAGGCGGTGAACCCGGGCAAGAAGGCCAAGTCGAACCCGACCCTGGGCACCCACTTCGAAGGACTCAACCTTCACGATCAGCGCTTCGCCAACGGCGGCAACCAGTTCTCGGTCGAACCCCCGGACCAGGCCCTGTGCGCGGGCAACGGGTTCATCGTCGAGGCTGTCAACGACGTGTTCCGCGCGTACCACACCGACGGCAGCGCGGCCACCGGCGTGATCGACCTCAACACGTTCTACAACTACCCGCCGGCCCTCGTCCGGTCCGGCCCGCACGCCGGTGAGCGCGGCCCGTCGATCACCGACCCGGTCTGTCTCTTCGACGCGTCGTCGCAGCGGTTCTTCCTGGTCGTCCTGACCCTCGACCACGTCGGCCTCACCGCCTCGCTCACTGGCACCAACCACCTCGACATCGCGGTCAGCAACACGTCGAACCCGACCGGCGGCTGGACCATCTTCACGCTTCCGGTCCAGAACAACGGCACCCAGGGCACGCCGAACCACAACTGTGGCAGCGGCTTCTGCCTCGGCGACTACCCGCACATCGGCGCCGACGCCAACGGGATCTACCTCACCACCAACGAGTTCGCCTTCTCCGGGCCCGGCTTCTACGGCTCGCAGATGTACGGCATCTCCAAGAACCTGCTCCTGGGCGGCACGGGCAGCGCGGTGCTGTTCAACACGCTCGGCGCGGGACCGGACGGGGCCGGCTTCACGGTCTGGCCGGCGACGGTGCCCGGGACGACCTTCGCGACCGCCAACGGTGGCAGCGAGTACTTCCTGAGCTCTCGGGCCGTCTTCACCGATGACGGCGTCAGCGACTCGATCCTGCAGTGGACGATGAGCAACACGTCATCGCTCAACAGCTCGTCGCCGGCGGTCGGCGTCTCGCTGGCGCAGATCGCGGTTGACGAGTACGCGGTCCCGCCGCGGGCGAACCAGCCGGCCGGCAACCGACCGCTGAGCCAGTGCATCGCGGACACCGTCATCATGCCGAACTGCAACACCGCGATCGCGGGCATCGCGACGCACAACAACGCGACCTTCGGTCCCCCCAACGGTCAGCTCAACTCCAACGACTCCCGCATGCAGCAGGTCATGTACGCCAACGGCAAGCTCTGGGGCGCCCTTGACACCGCTGTGAACGTCGGCGGGCAGTCGAGGGCCGGCATCGCGTACTACGTGGTGAACCCGAGCAACGCCAAGCTTGTGCTGCAAGGACAAGCGGGTCTCACCGCGAGTGACCTGACGTACCCAGCGGTCGGGGTCACCGACTCCGGGCGCGGCGTCATCGCGTTCACGCTCACCGGCGACAACGACTTCCCGAGTGCCGCCTACGCGTCTCTCGACGCTCAGGTTGGCATGGGCGACGTGTCGGTGGCCGCCGCCGGCGCGGGGCCGTGGGACGGCTTCACCAGCTACGTCGCGTTCGGTAGCGGCCGCCCGCGTTGGGGCGACTACGGCGCGACGTCGGTCATCGGCGGCACCATCTACGTCGCCTCTGAGTACGTGGCGCAGACCTGCACGTACGCCCAGTACCTGATGGCTGCTCCGCTGCCAGGCCAGTGCGGCGGCACGCGCGCGCCGCTCGGCAACTGGTCGACGCACATCAGCGCCATCACACCGTAGGTAGAACAGAAATCCCGGTACGGGAGGGCAAGCCCTCCCGTACCGGGGCCTGTCCGTCGGACTAGGAACGCATGCACCGGTTGCGCTCGACAGTCACGCTCGCGGTGGCGGCCGTTCTTCTGGGTGGCTGCGGAACTCCGGGCAGCCCTCCGCCGCCCACCTCTTCGTCCGTCTCTTCGTCTGCCTTGCCGTCGACGGTGGCGACCACCATCACTGCCACTGCCACGGCTTCGGTGTGGCGGCTGCGGTACGCACTGCTGAGCCACTACCCGAACTTCGCCTTCTGCGACCCGGACCTCTACCCGGTCGCCCGCGGAGACCAACAGGCGGCCGCCGATGCCTGGTGGGCCTCGGTCGACCGCGGATCCCCCGAGGTGTTGGCGATCCTCGCGCAACACACGCTTCGCGAGCCGCTCACGGCCGCGCAACGGTTGACCGTGTACAGCGATCACAAGCGGCTGACCGCAATCGCGATGACCCAGGTCGCGTTGGGGTACGAGTACCAGCTGTCCATCAGTACGTCGGGCGGCCAGCCGAACCAGGTCGTCGCCGGCACGATCCTGTTGGACGGCAGCGTCCGCGAGACATCCCGGCGGGCGAGCCCGGGCGGCTGCCCGATCTGCCTCGAGCCGGGCACGCGCATCGCCACTCCCGGCGGTGAGGTATCGGTCGCCCTGATCCGGCCAGGCGACATGGTCTGGACCACCGACGCCGTGGGGAATCGGGTCGCCGCGCCGGTCGAGCAGGTGACCTCGCGCGCGACGCCGGGCCCACATCTCATGCTGCGCCTGGCCCTGTCCGATGGACGGGAGCTGGTCGCGGCCGGCGCCCACCCGGCGGCCGACGGCACCTTCGTGCGGCAGCTGCGGGTGGGAAGTCCTTATGACGGCGCCACCATCGCCGCCGTCGACTGGGTGCAGAGCACGGCGTCGACGACGTTCGACCTTCTCCCGGCCGGGCCGACCGGCACTTACTGGGCGAACGGGATTCTGGTCGGCAGCACGCTGAAGCGATGACACGTCGCCGACGACGTGCCACAAGGCATCCTGGCATTGCCATCTGGCGATATCAAGGCTTTCCCGTAGCGACGATTGTGGAAATAGAACTTTCCCTCTTCCCAACGGCGTGACGACAGGTCAAGACTGACCGTTGGCCGGGGTCTCGCCACCCCCGAGACGCCCCGGTCCGGATCAGTACTGTCCGCGCCGAAGGAGAGTCATGTCCAGAAGAAACCTGATGAGGATCCCGGCCATCGCCGTCGTCCTCGTCGCCGCCGGGGTAGCTGCCCCGGCCAGCGCCGCCACACCGGCGGCCGCGGCACCGTTCGTCCGCACCATCCAACTCGCCGGCACCGTCGCGAACCAACCGCGCCCGGTCGGCAGTGGCGACCTCGCCGCGCTGAACACCGAGATTCCCAAGGCGTTCGGCCCCGAGGCCCACGAGGGTGCCGACACGGCCGCACCCGCTCTCACCGCACCGTCCGCGAAGGGCGCGGGCGTCAACCGCAGCATGGTGCGCCGCCCCGGTGCGCTCGCCGCCGGTCGCGCCGGTGAGGACACCGCCGGCACCGTGCTGAACGACGGCGTGATCGTCCGCAATGGACCGCAGGTGCAGAACAGTTTCGATGGGATCAACCATCGCGACCAGCGCACCGCCAACGGTGGCAACCAGTTCAGCCTCGAGCCGCCCGACCAGGGTCTGTGCGTCGGCGCCGGCCACGTGGTCGAGACCGTCAACACCGTCCTGCGGGTGTTCAACGCCGACGGCACCGGCCAGACCGGTGTGATCGACCTGAACACGTTCTTCGGCTACCCGGCCGAGATCGACCGGGCCACCGGGATCCAGGGCCCGTTCATCACCGACCCGTCCTGCCTGTTCGACCCGACCACGAAGAGCTTCTTCCTGGTCGCGCTCACGCTCGAGGTGGTGCCGGAGACCGGTGACTTCACCGGCGACAACCACCTGGACATCGCGGTGTCCAAGGACCCGCTGGGCAGCTGGAACATCTACCACCTCGACGTGACCGACGACGGCACCAACGGCACCCCGGTGCACCCGCACTGCCCGTGCCTGGGCGACTACCCGCACATGGGCGTCGACGCCAACGGGTTCTACCTCACCACGAACGAGTACTCGTTCTTCGGGCCCGAGTTCAACAGCGCCCAGGTGTACGCGTTCTCCAAGAAGGCGCTCGCCCGCGGCGACGCGAGCGTGCTGGTGACCCAGTTCGACACCACCGGGGTCGACAAGGGCCGCAACGGTTTCACGATCTGGCCGGCCCAGTCGCCGACCGCGGGTGACTTCTCGCGGGCGGCCAACGGGACGGAGTTCTTCCTGTCGTCCAACGCCGCCCAGGAGGCGACCGGCGACGACTCTGGTACGTCCAACTCGATCGTGACCTGGAACCTGACCAACACCAGATCGTTGGACACGAACCATCCGAACGTCGCGCTCAACAACACGCGGGTACGGGTGAGGACGTACTCGGTGCCGCCGCCGGCCACCCAGAAGGCCGGTTCGATACCGCTGGGCGAGTGCCTGAACAGCGACCCCTGCGCGACCATCGTGCTCGGCGCGCCGGACCCGTCCAAGCCCGAGGTGGAGTCCACATTGGACAGCAACGACACCCGCATGCAGCAGGTGACGTTCGCCGACGGCAAGCTGTACGGCGCCCTGGACACCGCGGTCAAGGTCGGCGGGAAGACGCGGGCCGGCATCGGTTGGTACATCGTGCGACCGTCGTCTCGACCGCAGTCCGTCGACGCCGACCTGCTCGCCCAGGGCCAGCTCGGCCTCGCCAACAACGACCTGACCTACCCCGCGATCGGCCTCACCGCCCAGGGCAAGGGCGTGATGGCCTTCACGCTCACCGGTGACGGGTTCTTCCCGTCGTCCGGGTTCGCCGCGTTCGACGGGCGGTCCGGAGCGGGTGACATCTTCGTGGCCAAGGCCGGTGTCGGGCCGCAGGACGGCTTCACCGGGTACAAGGCGTTCGGCGACCCGCCGCGGCCCCGCTGGGGCGACTACGGCGCGACCGCCGTGGACGGCAACACCATCTGGATCGCCAGCGAGTACATCGGACAGACGTGCACGCTGGCCCAGTACCAGACGGCGCCGTTCGGCAGCTGTGGCGGTACCCGTACCACCCTGGCCAACTGGGGCACCCGGATCAGCCAGGTCAAGCCGTAACGCAACCAACGGTGGGGCCGCTCCGGAAGGGGCGGCCCCACCTTTGCGTTCGACCCGTGCCCTAACATCGGTCGGAGTCTGTCGACGGAGGTGGAAGTGACGATCGAACGTACGCGGTTGAGCCCGGACGAGTTGTTGGCGTGGCTGCAGGCGCGGATCGCGGAGGCGCTGTCGTACACCCGGATCCGGCGCCGGCGCTTCCGACGCGGGTCGATCGCGGTCCGCCTCCTGTCGCTGTTGTTGTCGGGCGCGTCTACCGTCATCCTTGGGCTGCAGAACCTGACCTTCTGGGCCAGCCTGGCGTTCTCCCTGGTGGCCGTCACGACCGTGCTCAGCGCCGTCGAGCCGTTCTTCAACTGGCGTTCCCGCTGGGTGCTGATGGAGGACATGCAGGCCCGCCTGCACCGGTTGGACAACGACCTCACCTACCTGGTCGCGAAGACCGGCGCGGACGGCCTGGCGCCCGACCAGCTCGACCCCTACTTCGAACGGTTGCAGGGGATCTGGGAGGAGACCTCGTCCGCCTGGCTCGAGTCCCGGCAGGCCGAAAAGGGCTGAACCCGCGCTAGCTGACCCGGTCTAACTGTCCATTTTGGATAGCTGGGCGCCGGCGGGCCGGGACGGCCGCCACCTGGGCGAACCCGATGACGACGAGCAGCGCCATCGCGAGCCAGAACCCCCACCGCACCGAGACGAGCCGCATCGGCGCGATGTCGGTCGGCGAGATGCCGATGAGGTCCCCGAGTAACGGCCCAACCAGCCGGGCGACCTCGCGGCGCTGGGCCAGCTCGAGCGCGAGCAGGGCGAGGGCGCCGAGCAACGCCGCCGCGGCGACCACCGTTGCCCGGACACGAGCCACCCGGATCGCACTGGCCAGGATGCCGGCTCCGATGAGCGCTACCGCGACGACGCCGTAGGGGCTGCCGGGAAGCGGCGGCTGCGGGTGGCCGTACATCTGCTCATCGCTGACCCGCACCTCGTCGTAGGAACGGCCGTCCGGCCGCATCAGCGTGATGCGGACGTCGGCGGTGCCGCCGAAGACAAGGTCCATGCCGGTGTACGTGATCGACGGTCCGACCGGCGTCGCGGTCGGACCGGTCGGCGACACACCGCCCAGGAGGAACGGCAGCCACAGACACGCGAACGCGACCGCCAGGCCAGCCGGGGCCGACAGACGCAACACACGCTGCACCACGTGGACATCTCACCACAGGCGGCAGCTCAGACCGCCGGCCCGGGTTGCGCAGCGGCTCGCGGTCAGGGCTGGAGGATGCCGCGCTCGCGGGCGGTGTGAACGGCCGCGGTCCGGTTCGCGACGGCGAGCTTGCGGTAGATCGAGCCGAGGTGGTTCCCGACCGTACGACGGCTCAGGTGCAGCCGGTTCGCGATCTCGCCGTCGGCCAGGCCGATCGCCGCGAGGCGCAGCACCTCACACTCGCGTCCGCTGAGCGCATCCCGCGCACGAGTGCTTGGGGTGAGGCCTTCGACCAGAGCGTCCATCGCGGACAGCTGTGCCCCGTCGGCGCGGGCCCGGTCGGCCGCGGCGGGGCCCAGCCGGGCCACCGCCGGCTTCAGTCCACTGTGGATGAACTCGTCGTAGGCCGGACCGGCCGACGTGCCGAGGGAACGGTGGGCCGACTGGGCGGCGCCGGCCAGGCGCAGCGCCCTGGTCGGTTCGCCTTCCGCCACGGCCAGCCGGGCCAGGCCGTCGATCGCGAAGCCGGCGGTGTAGGGCAGCGACTGGACGGACTCCAGCGCGAGCAGGATCTCCAACCGGCTGCGCGCCGACACGACGTCGCCGGCGTCACAGTCCAGGCAGGCGAGGAAGTACATGCTGCGGCTGGCCTCGTCGCTGCCGTGTTCGATCGGTAGCACCGCCAGGCATCGCTCCAGCAGCACGCGGGCGTTGGACGAGTCGCCCTGGTACGCGGCGACGATACCGAGGTAGCTGGCCGCCCCGGCCACGACCGCGGCGTCGCCGACCGCCTCGCCGAGCGCGATGCACTCGCCGAGCACGGCTCGGGCGCGGTCGAACTCGCCGTACCCCTTCCAGTAGCAGCCGAGGTCGCGGAGCGTGGCAGCCAGCCCGGCATCGTCACCGAGCTGCCGGTACAGCACGGCCGCCTGCTCGAACCGCTGCCGCGCATTGTCGATGCCGGCCTGGGCCGACTCGTGCCAGAAGCAGGCCAGCCCGAGCGCGTGCAGGGCGTCGGCCCGGGCGGCCGGGTGGTCGCTCGCCGCGGGACGGTCGAGGAAGCATCGGATCCACCGGGCCCCCTCGGCGAAACGTCCGGCGTACCACCAGTAGCGGCCGAGCAGGCCGACCAGTCGTAGGCCCCGGGCCACGTCGTCGGTCCGGGCCAGGCCGTCAAGGGCGGCGACGATGGTGTCGTGATCGGCGTCGAGCCGTTCGATCCAGCGGCGCTGGTCCACACCGGCCAGGCCACGCGCGGCCGAGCCGGCGAGCTCGATGACCCAGTCGACGAGGGCGACCCGCGCCCGGTCCGCCTCACCGGCCTCGTTGAGCTTGGACTGCCCGTACCGTCGGACGGTCTCCAGCAGCCGGTACCGGGCCGACCCGGCGGCGAGCCTCGGCTCGACGACCACCAGTGACTTGTCCGCCAGTGCGCTCAGTCGCTCCAAAACCGGCTCGCCGGTGACATGCTCGACGGCGTCGAGATCGAACGAGCCCGGAAACACGGACAGCCACCGGAACACCCGCTGTTCGCCGGGAGTGAGCAGACCATGGCTCCAGTCCATTGTGGACATCAAGGTTCGGTGACGGGCGGGCAAGTCGCGTGTGGACACCGCGAGCAGAGCCGGATCGACGGCGAGGCGGTCGAGGATCTGCCCCGCCGACAGCACACGGGCCCGGGCGGCGGCCAGCTCGATCGCCAATGGAAGCCCATCGAGGCGCCGGCACAGTTCGGCCACCGCCTCCGCCTCCCTGTCGTCCGGACTGTAGCCGGGGTTGTCGGCGCAGGCCCGCTGCCGGAACAGCTCCGCCGCGGCCGGGATCGCGAGCGGCGGCACGGGCCAGGTCGTCTCGCCGGTGATCCCGAGCGGTTGCCGGCTGGTCACGAGCAGGCGCAGCGCCGCGACGGCCGACAGGGCCCACTGGGTGAACTCCGCACACGCGTCGAGCAGGTGCTCGCAGTTGTCCAGCACCACAAGCGTCGGCCCCGCGGCCAGCTGCTCGGCGATCGCCGGCCGCAACTCGCGACCGGGCGCGTCAGTCACGCCGATGCCGCGGGCCACCCGGGTCTCGACCTGCGCCGGGTCGGAGGCGGCCGCGAGATCCACCCACCAGACCCGGTCGGCCTCCTGAGCGACCCGCAACGCCAACCGGGTCTTGCCGCTCCCGCCGGACCCGGCCAGCGTCAACAGACGGGTTCGCCGCAGCAGGTGACGGACCTCGTCGATGTCGTGGTCGCGGCCCACCAAGGGGCCCGGTTCACGGGGCAGTGCCATGGCTGACCCTAACCGGTTGGGCGGGACACGGTCTGAGGAGAATTACTCATTCGGCGCCGATCCGATCGGGTAATCCTGTCGATGTGCCGGCCCGACCGGGCGATCTACGGTCGCCGACATGACGACACCGACCTACATCATGGGCCGCACGGACGAAGAGACCCAGCGTCTCATCGCGGCCGCCCGGATCCTCAACCCGTTCACCCGACGCATGCTGATCGACGCCGGCGTGGCGCCCGGGATGCGCGTGCTCGACGTCGGCACCGGCGCCGGCGACGTGGCGCTCATCGCGGCCGAACTCGTCGGCCCGACCGGCGCCGTCGTCGCCGTCGACCAGAACCCCACGATCCTGACCACCGCCTACGAGCGGGCCCAGGCGGCGGGCCTGGACCACATCTCCTTCGTCGCCGGCTCGGCGTCGGACGTGGAGCTGAGCGGCCAGTTCGACGCGATCGTCGGCCGGCTGGTGCTGATGTACGTCGGCGACGCCGCCGGCCTGCTACGCCGGCTCGCCGGCTACCTCGCGCCCGGTGGGGTCATGGCGTTCCAGGACTTCAACTTCAGCCCTTCCTCGGTCCGCAGTACGCCGCCGGTACCACTCTGGGACACGGCGTGGGGTTGGATGACCAACCTCGTCGTCCGGGCCGGGATCTCGCCGACGGCCGGGTTCGATTTGCATCGCATCCTGCGGAGCGCCGGCCTGTCCGCGCCGTCGATGCGACTCGAGTCCGTTGTGGAGAGTGGGCCCGACGCGGTCGGATACGCCTGGATCACCGACGCGCTGCGCAGCATGCTGCCGCTGATCGAACAGCTCGGCGTCGCGACCAGCGCTGAGGTCGACATAGACACGCTCGCCCAGCGCCTGCGGGCGGCCACGGTGGCCGTGGACGCGGTCGTCAAGGCACCCGACGTCGTGAGCGCGTGGGCCCGGCTGGAGCCGTCCACTTTAGAAAGCTGAGGCGCGGGTCAGGGCGATCCGGAGCCGGGGACGGCGACCTCGTGGGCGAAGATCCGGCCGGGCCGGCTGCCGGGCTCGGCCAGGCCGGGCAGCATGCCGGTGAGGACGAACAGGGTGCGCAGGTCCGGCCCGCCCAGGGTGCAGGCGTACACCCGGTCCTCGGTCTCGACGCGGTCGAGCACCTCGCCGCCCTCGGCCACCCGCAGGCAGGCCCGGCCCCGGGCGTCGGCGAACCAGACGCAGCCCTGCTCGTCCAGGCAGATCCCGTCCGGGTACGTGCCGGCCACCGTGGCCCAGGTCCGCTTCTCGCCGAGGGTTCCGTCGTCGGCGATGGTGAAGGCGGTCAGCCCCTCGCCGTAGGTCTCGGCCACGATGAGGGTACGGCCGTCCGGGGTGACGACGCTCCCGTTGGGGAACCGCATCGACGGGTCGCCGACCGCCACCCGCCCGTCGGGGTGGACGATCACCACCTCCGAGGCTGCCGGCCGCGGCATGCCGGGGATGTCACAGCAGCCGACGTACGCCCGGCCACGCGCGTCGACGACCATGTCGTTGCACTCGAAGGACGCGGCCCCGGACAGGTCGGCGTACACGCTGATGGTCTCGTCGGGGGAGAGGGAGAGCAGTTGGCGGCTCTGCGTCGCGACCACGAGCAGCCGGCCGTCGGGGAGCCAGCCCAGCCCGGACGGCGGTCCGCCCGGCACGTGGTCGAGCACGGTCCGGGCCTCACCGTCCGTTGTGACCGCCATGACCCGGCCCGGCTCGTCGGCCTGCCAGCGTTGCAGATCCGAGAACCACAGCTCGCCGTCGCGCCAGCGGGGCCCTTCGGCGAACGTCAGGCCATCGATCACCAACCGCATCTCACACTCCATGTCCCGTCAGCCATCGACGACACGCACAGTCTGCCGCACGGCGCGCCGTTGCGGTACTGAGGGATCAGCCGATGAGGCGGCTGACCAACGCCGCGTCGAGCTGGCGTAGGTAGTTCTCGCCGTCGATGAGCGCCCGGGAGCAGCCACCGCGTTCCACGGTGACCCACGGGGGCGAGCCGTCGACCGGGTGCACCACCGCGAACGGAGCCTCCGGCTGCGCGCAGGCACCGGACGCTCGCGGGGCTTTCGCCACGGCCGCCAGCAGCTCTCCGCCAGCAGCAGCGTCCATTGTGGAGGCACTGGCGAGCTTACCCATCCGGTACGATCTGCCCGTCTCGCCGAGGGTGATGACGTTGCCCGGATCGGGGTCCAGGTCGAAGCGGCACACCCGCAGTTCGCGCGCGGTCGCGTTCACTTCGGTGACCTGGGTGCCGCTGCCGTCGGCCGTCATCGGAATCGTCGGCTTCCACCCGTTGGGGCACCCGGAGCTGACCTCCAACTCGGACCGCGTCTGCCGGATCTTCGTCGTGCCGACCGTCATCCACGACAGCGCGGCGATGGCATCCGTCGCCGCCTTCAACGGTTCGGCGCAGGCGCCGTACGGTACCTGGGGGTGAAACTGGCGGCCGGCCGTGTCGGTCACCGTGATGACGATCGGGGCGTAGGCCACCAAATCACACAGCTGCCCCGCGACCGCCTTCCGCGACGGCAGCCGCAGCGCAGCGGCGAGCCCGTCCAGCCCAGCGGTGGCCTCCTGCTCGAGCCGCGTCAGCCACTCACCGTCGCCCGCCACCGTTCTGGGCTCGAAGAGGCAGCGGGTGGCCTTGACGAGGACGGCGTCCGCCGGCAGCGGGGTCAGCGGCGCCGGAGTCATCATGGGGTTGCCACCGGAGTCGCAGTCCGACCCACCGCTCACCGCACTGAGGCCGGTGTCGTCGTGGCCCACCCCGGCCGCGTTCCCGCGGTCGGGGACCGCACAGCCGCTCAGTAGCGTGACCAACGTCGCGCCAAGCACCGCCGCGATCCGGGCTCGTGTCATCACGACCGTCCTCCCCGTGGTCTATCCGCACCACGGTATTGGATGCGTCAACCCCGGCCCGGGTTCCGGTGGCGGTCGGGATCAACCTCGTGGGCGCCCCGACCGCCACCGGGGGTCACTGCGAGGCGAGCTTGTTGAACAGCACGACCAGCTGATCGAACGACGTCTGCGACGCGACGTAGACGAACAGCCGGCCCTTGCGCGCCACCAGGGCGTTGAGCGGGTCGGACGTGTTGGTGACGGCGTAGGTGAACGCCTCGTCGCCGACGCCGCTCCGATCGGCGACCACGTAGTGCTGGGCGGCCGTCTTGTCCTTGAAGTCGGCGTAGTCGCCGTGGCTGGCGTCGGTCTGCACGCGCAAGGTGACCGAGGTGCTCTCCCCGTTCGCCTTGGTGCCGTTGTAGGAGCAGGCGATCGTGCTCTTACCGAACGGGGCCGGTGCGTCGGTGCCGGTCACGGTGATGCCCAGACCGTCTCCGACGACCGAGTTGGCGGGGCACTGCACACTGTCGCTGGTCTTGCCTGCGGCGCTTCCGGACGTCGCGGCCGGTGCCGGCGGTCCGGCCTGCGGTGACCCGGAAGAACTGGAGCCGCAGCCGGTCAAAAGGGCGAGCGCGAGCAGGGCGGCTGGCCAGGTGGAACGCATGTACGTAGTTCCTCTCGTCAATGGGTGGAGCCCGACGGTACGGGCCGGCCGAGCATCGCGACCACGTGTGATCGGTGGATAAGCCGGCGAAACCTCCGGCGGTTTTCCGGGTACGGTCTGGTCTCGTGATGAACATTCCCGGGATGCCGTTCCCGCTGGTGGCGGTGCCAGCCGATGCGTGGCGAGCCGATTCACACAGCGTCACCGCCATCGCCCCGCCACGGTCGGACATCTTCGTCGACCCCGGCGGTCCTGAGTCGTCGCTCAACGCAGCGACACTGCTCGGCGTCGCCCCGGACGGCGATTTCCAGCTCAGCGCGCGCGTCACCGTGGACTTCGCAACGACCTACGACGCCGGCGTGCTGCTGCTGTGGGTCGACGAACGGCGCTGGGCGAAGCTCTGCTTCGAGTTCTCGCCAACGGCTGAACCGATGATCGTGTCGGTGGTCTGTCGCGGCGTCGCCGACGACGCGAACGCGTTCGTCGTCGCGGGGCGGTCGGTCCGGCTGCGCGTCTCCCGCGTCGGCCCCGCCTACGCGTACCACGCCTGTGTCGACGGTCAGTCCTGGCAGCTGATCCGGTACTTCAGCATCGACGACGACCCGGTGCGGGCGCTGGTCGGCTTCGAAGCCCAGTCGCCGACGGGGGAGGGCTGCTCGGTGACCTTCGACGAGATCCGTTTCGTCAGCGAGCGCCTGGCCCACCTACGCGACGGCTCATGAGACCGCTTGTGTGGGGCGCGTAGCTGGCGGACCTCGTCATCCAGCACGTGCTGCGGGTCCGCAGCTCAGACAACCGGTTCCGGGTCCACCACGACGCCGTGCCGGTGCCGTGATTCCGAGTCAAGTCCACTGTGGAGGCGATTCGACTATTCCCATATCGCTACTGTCGCGGTACCTTGGATCAATCTAGCCATGATCACCCATATGGGAGGTCGTCCATGGCACAGCCGATCGCCAACTCATCCGCCGGCCTGCGTAAGGACGCCATCGGCCTGCGGGAGGCTCTCTTCCAAGGCATCACCGACATGGCGCCGGGCGCGGCGATCGCCGCCTCGATCCCGGCCGGAGCAGCCATCGCCGGCGGATCGCTGCCACTGTCGGTAGTGTTCGCCCTCGTCGCCTGCCTGCTCACCGCATCCAGCGTGGCGGAGCTGGCCCGTAACATCCCGGCCGCGGGAGGGCTGGCGACATACGCCGCGCAGGGAATGCACAGCGTCATCGGGTTCCTCGTGGCCTGGGGCTACGTGCTGGTCGGGGTTCTCATCCCGCCGCTGGTGCTCCTGCAGCTCGGCTTCACCACCGCCACCACCATCAACGGTGAATGGTCGGCGTACCCGGCCGACCTGTGGTGGCCCTGGACCGTGCTCGGTGCACTCATCGTGATGGCCGCCGGGCTCTACGGCATCCGCACGTCCGCCCGGCTCGGCACGGTGCTGGGCATCTTCGAGGTCGCCGTGTTCGTGGTGCTGGCCGTGTTCCTGATCTTCCACGCCGGCAACGCGAACACGTTGAGTGTGTTCGGGACCGGGCACACACCGGACAACGGAGGCATCAGCGCGGTCATCACCGGCTCGATCTTCACGATCCTCGCCTTCGGCGGGTTCGAGGGGGCGACGCCGTTGGCCGAGGAGACCCGCAACCCTCGCCGCACCATCCGCCTGGCCGTGCTCGGCGCGACCCTGTCCATCGGAGTGCTCTACATCTTCACCACGTACGCGGTCGACGTCGCCTTCGGTCCGGACAAGTTCGCCGGTTTCAGCGCGTCCGGCGCCGACTCCTGGGAGGGCATGGCCCGGTCGCTGTACGGGCTGTTCTGGATCCTGGTCTTCCTGGCGATCGTCAACTCGACGGTGGCGAACGCGAACGCCGGCGTCAACGTCTCCACCCGCACCGCGTACGCGATGGGCCGCATCGGCGTCTTCCCGTACGCGTTGGCCCGCCTGGGGTTGCGCCACCGCGCGCCGTACGTGTCAGTGCTGGCGGTGACCGTCGCGACTATCGCGGTCGCCCTTGGCCTGGGGTTCGCCTATGACCCGGTGACGGCCTTCGCGATGACGGGCACCGGTATCGTGATCCTGCTCGTCGCGATCTACATCATCGCGAACGTCACCTGCATCGCGTACTTCCTGCGCCGCCGGCGCGACCAGTTCAACGTGTTCCTGCACGTGGTGGTACCGATTCTGGGCATCGTGGCGTTCACGCCGGCGTGGCTCGCCGCGGCCGGGCTGCCCGTCTTCTCGTTCATCACGACACTGAGCCCACCCCTGTCGTACGCCGGACCCGCGGTCGCGATCTGGATGGGGCTCGGCATCCTCTACCTCATCTGGCTGTTGGTGCGGCACCCGGCGCGCGTCGCCGAGGTGTCGCGCGTCCACCTCGACGAACCCGGCGAACAAGCGAAGCCGGCGTCCCCTGTGGAGGTCACCCCGGCATGACCGATCTCATCGTCCACGCCTACACGCCATCGGCGAACGACTACGCCTGGACCTTCGGCGGAGTCCCGCCGGTGGCGCGGGTGGCCGCCGGCACTGTGCTCGAGCTGTTCAGCGAGGACGCCTTCGGCGGCCGCGTGCGGGGGATCGGCGACCTCGTCTCCGAGGTCATCGAGTTCCCGTACGTCAACCCGCAGACCGGCCCGTTCTACATCGAGGGGGCGGAGCCGGGGGACACGCTGGCCGTCCACTTCGTCTCGATCGAGCCGGCCCGCGACTGGGCCGCGTCGACGACGGTGCCGCTGTTCGGCGCACTCACCTCCACACACACCACCGCGACGCTGCAGGATCCGCTGCCCGAGGTGGTCTGGATCTGGCAGCTGGACGCGGCCCGTCGGCTGTGCCGCTTCGAGTCCCGCTTCGGTGAGTACACAGTGGACCTACCGATGGACCCGATGCACGGCACGGTCGGGGTCGCCCCGCCGAACCTGGAGGCCCGCTCGTCGCTCGTACCGGACCTGCACGGCGGGAACATGGACACGCCGGAGATGCGCGTCGGCGTCACGTGCTACCTCGGCGTCAACGTGCCGGGCGCGCTGTTCTCGCTCGGCGACGGCCACGCCCGCCAGGGGGAGGGCGAGACCTGCGGCGTCGCGGTCGAGTGCGCGATGAACACCGTGGTCATCGTGGACGTGCTGAAGAACCACCCGTGTCCATGGCCCCGCCTGGAGTCGGACACGCACATCATGTCGGTCGGCTCGGCCCGGCCGCTGGAGGACGCGTTCCGCATCGCCCAGCACGACCTCATCCAGTGGGTACACACCGACTACGGCATCCCGGTGCTGGACGCGTACCAGCTGCTCTCCCAGGCGGTCGAGTCGCCGCTGGCCAACGTCGTCGATACGAACTACAGCTCGGTCGCGAAGGTACGCAAGCAGTGGCTACCCAACGTGCCGGCGATGGGGGACACGCACGCGCGCCTGCGGGCCCAGGCCGCCGCGTACCGGGCGCGCTGAACCGTGTGTCAGCCGACCTCGGCCTGGCGGCAGCGGCCGCGCTGCCGGCCAAGCCCCTCGATCTCGAGCTCCATCACGTCGCCATCGGCCAGGTACGGGAACCGGCCGGACAACGCAACGCCCTCCGGCGTGCCGGTGTTGATCAGGTCGCCCGGCTCCAGCACGGTGAACTGGCTCAGGTGCCAGATCAGCTCGGCCACACCGAAGACCATGTCGGCCGTACTGGAGTCCTGGCGCAGCTCGCCGTTGACGTAGGTACGCAGCCGCAGCGCCTGCGGGTCGGGCACCTCGCTCGCCGGCACCAGCCACGGACCTAGCGGGTTGAACGTCTCGCAGCTTTTGCCCTTCGACCACTGACCGCCGGACTGGGCCAGCTGGAAGTCGCGCTCCGACACGTCGTTGGACACCACGTACCCGGCCACGTGGTCGAGCGCCTCCTTGGGGGAGGCGAGGTACCGCGTCCGCCGGCCGATGACGACGCCGAGCTCCACCTCCCAGTCCGTCTTGGTCGCGCCGACCGGGATGAACACGTCGTCGTCCGGTCCGACCACGGTGTTGGGCGCCTTGTAGAACATGATCGGCACGCTCGGCGGCGCCGAGCCGGACTCGGCGGCGTGTGCGGCGTAGTTCATGCCGATGCAGAGCACCGCCTGCGGCCGGGCGAGCGGGGCGCCGACGCGACGACCTGAGATGTCCACTGTGGGCAGTGTGCCGTTGTGACAGGCGTCGAGCGCCTCCTGGTACCGGGCGGAGCCGAGGAACGCACCGTCGATGTCGGCCGTGACCGGTCGCAGGTCGTACACGCGGTCGTCGCTCAGCCAGGCCACCGGCATCTCGGAACCGGGGTCGCCCACTCGCATCAGTCTCACGTGTCCTCGCCTCTCCTCATGTCACTCCTCATGTCATGAACTGTCCGGCCCGGTCGAACAGGGCCCGGCACATCGCGTGCAGCCGGTCCCCGACCGCCTTACCGGCCAGGCCGGCACAGGCACGAGCGTACGTGCCCTCGAGCACGATGCCGAGCTTGAAGCAGGCCAGCACCGCGTACCAGGTGATCGCCGACAGATCCCGTTCGGACTGCTGCGCGTACCGCTCGACCAGCTCAGACGTGGTCGGCAGGTTCCCCTTGGCCCCCAACGCTCCGCCGGTGTCCACCCGGTCGCCGGACGGCCAGGTCGCCATCAGCCAGCCCAGGTCGACCAGCGGGTCGCCGATCGTGCACATCTCCCAGTCGACGATCGCGGCCACCCTCGGCTCATCCTTGGCGTAGAGCAGATTGGCCAGGTGGTAGTCACCGTGCATGATGCCGGGCCGAAACGCGGCCGGCCGGTTTGCCTCCAGCCAGGCCGAGACCACGGCCAGGTTGGGGATGTCCGGGCCCGGGTACCCCTCGAGGTCTCCGTAGGTGTCCAGTTCGGACAGCCACCGCCCGACCTGGCGCTCGAGGAAGCCTTCCGGGCGGCCCACGTCGCCGAGACCGACAGCGACGTGGTCGACCGCGCCGAGGGTCGCCAACGCGTCAACCGCGGACAGGCCCATCGCGAACCGGTTGTCCTTGTCTTCGGCGTACGCCGGGAGGCTCACACTCGG
>Ga0068864_100001394_pt1 | contig 20029 bp, 15 predicted proteins | sample KBSSwiS72_FD_66586 | JGI IMG/M metagenome (GOLD analysis project Ga0068864, IMG submission 66586) | Switchgrass rhizosphere microbial communities from Kellogg Biological Station, Michigan, USA - KBS Switchgrass S7-2 | ecosystem: Host-associated > Plants > Roots > Rhizosphere > Soil ... | reverse complement strand
CCGTCTCCCGTCTCCCGTCTATAGCTTCCCCAGCACCTCCATCGCCGCGTTCCGCCCGTTGATCCCGATCACGCTTCCGCCGGGATGGGTGCAGGCGCCGCAGAGGTATACCCCCTCCATCGGTGTGCGGTATTCGAGACGATTGCTCCACATGTACGGCGGCAGGCACTCGCCCTGGAAGATATGTCCCCCCGTTAGCCCCACCTTGGCCTCCACGTCGGGTGGCCCCAAGGTTTCCATCTCGAGGATCGCGTCGGGGATATTGCTGCAGAAGCGGCCGATCGAATCAACCACCAGCTTTCCCGCCGCCGCACGGTGGGTGTCCCAGTTGCCCTGCGCGAAAGTGTGCGGCACATACTGCGAGAAGACGCTCATGATATGACGGCCCGGGGGCGCCACACTCGGATCATACGCCGTCTGCAGGTAGATCTCGGTCCACAACCGTTTCGGGAGCCGTCCGGCTACCGCGTCGGCGTAGCACTCCTTCCACTCGGCTTTGGTGAGCGGCGTATTGATGGTCGCCAGGTGGTGTGGCATCCTGGTGCCCGGCCTCGCCTTGAAGTTGGGCAGCTCGGCGAGCGCCGCATTCACCTTCACCGTACAGCTCCGCATAGGCACCGCATCGACCCGCCTGCGCCAGCCGGCATCAGTGGAGTCTCCCAGCAGGCGGGACGTCACGATGGGATCCGCGTTGGAAACCACCACTGGCGCCTGAATCCGATCCCCGCCAGCCAGCTCAACTCCTTCGCCGGGGAGTATTCGGCTCACCGGTACTCCCGCCGCAACCACCGCTCCCGCTTCGATCGCGGCGTCATGGATCAGGAACGAGACCGTCCCCATTCCACCGGTGACGTAGCCCCAGCCACCGGGTTCTCCACCATCGAGTCTGCCGCAGTAGTGATGGAAGTAGATGGATGCAGTGCCTGGATCGTACGGGCTCGCAAACGTCCCTACCACGCCCTGACCCATGTACGCGGTCTGCATCCGCTCGTCGGTCAGATACCGCTCCATCAGGTCGGCCATGGTCCATTCAAACAAGAGGCCGATCGCGTCGGGGTCGTGTCCCAGCCGGTCTTCGAGCTGCTCCCGGGTCGGAGCCCGGCCGATCCACACATCCCGATCTCCCAGTGGACGAATCGCGTCGCACACCCGGTGCATCAGGCGGTGCATGGCGTGACGCCCTTCGACATCCCTGGGACTGAAGCGCTTCAGCTCCTCATCCGCCTTCGCCTCATCGTCCCATAGCTGGAGACTCGTGCCGTCGTCGAACGGGACGAAATAGCCGCCCATCGCCGGGGTCCAGCGGTATCCCCGTCGAGGCAGCTCCAATTCTTCGATGACCAGAGGATGCAACAAGCCCACGACATATGCGCAGGGAGAGACTCGGAAACCGGGCCAGGTCTCTTCCAGTGTACAGGCGCCTCCGATCCGCTCCCGCGCCTCGAGCACCAGCACCTTCTTGCCCGCCCGAGCGAGATAGAAAGCGCAGGTGAGCCCGTTGTGCCCGCCGCCCACGATGATGACGTCCCATCGCCGTGAGGCGAGGTCCTTGAGCGGGGCGGGCAGGCCGATCTTGCCGAGGACGGAGGTGGCGCTGGTGGACATTTTTCTGTGTCGTGGGTCGTGAGTCGTAGGTCTCGCGTCGATAACAAGACGAAGGCTCAGGACGCGAGACTCACGGCCTAAGACTCAAGACCACAAGAGGTCGGTCGCCCGCTCTGTTGAGCGGTGAGGGGAGCGACAAATTGTGGAACGAGAAGGAACAGGGCGGAGGCAGAATTGCTTGGTTATGAGCATCCCGGAAAGCTACCCGAGCCCTCATTCGGCGGAAGATGGGATACCGTCACTGTGACGTCCGAAATCCGGCCCGAGGCCCGGCGTATCACAGAGGCGACCAGCGAATACAGCTCAGTCCACGCTGCGCGCGTCGCGGGGGTGAAATCGAGCCCCAGCGAACGGTCGAGAGTCCACAGCAAGGCCTCTCCCGCCATTTCGTAATTCCTGCTGCTCAGGTTCCGATTGGCATGCTGGCGTCCCAGCTGCGCCGCTTCGCGGATCAGATCGTCGGGCTGGTCCGCGAACCGCACCAGGAGGTCGAGCGTCGCGATGAACTTGGTCCGCTGCCGGTGGAAATCGGTATCGTGGAACATTTCCCGCAGCCCCGGCTCGAGCTCGAACAACCGGCCGTAGAACATCACCGCGGTCAGCTCGCGCCGGGTGGAGATCTGGTGCCAGGAGACGCGGATCAGTCGTACCGCTTCGGGATTCACGCCGTTCTCCTGGCAAGGCCGAGGTTTTTCGACATCACTGTGATCACATGGCCATTGAGTTCCAGCTGCTCGCACTCGACCCAGCCGAGACGCTGGTAGAAGTCGACCCGGCTCGCGGTCTGGAGATAGAGCTGCTCCATCCCCAGCCAGCTCGCTTGAGCCAGGACTCTTCCGATCAGCGCGGTGGCGATTCCGGCCCGGCGGTATCTGGGCAACACGTACACCGAGGCCAGCCACGGCGACAGGGCGGGGCGTTCGGGAAGATCCGAGGCGATCAGGCTCGCGGTCCCCAGCAATCCGGGGCCCTCGCTCGCCACGAAGGTCGTAGGGATTCCATCCCGCATCAGGGTGCTCCTGAACTCGGCTAGCCACGCATCCAACCCGACGGTCGCGAATTCTTCCGCCCACTCCTGATAGATCCAGGTCGCCACCGGCATGATGAATTCCGGCCGGTCCGCGAGATACTCGAGGCGCATCGTTCTACTTCTCCGTCCTCAGGTAGACCGTGGGTGCCAGTCTGCCGCTGGTCCGCTCTGCCGGCCTCGTGGTACGCTCGTCGCTCAGATGCGAAACGCGTTCATTGTTCTGCATGATGCTCCTACCGTCCCAAGGTGCTCGATCCCAGGATCTGGTTCATGGTCCGTAACGCCCGCCACCAGGCGAACAGCGACCGGACTCGGTTGAATGTCTGCATGTTCAACTCCTACTGCCTCAGGGTTAGAGGTGCCGTTGGCGCGCTCGGCGTGGCGCTGAAGGTGCCAGAGACCGTCACCGCGCGCGTTTCATCATCCATGTCTTCCGCCAGAAAACCTTCCGCGTGCATCTCAAAGCTGCCAACGATCCGTTCCACCGAGGAGGAAGTGACCGTGATCGTGCCGCTCTTGATCCGGAACACGCCGGTCGGATGGCTGGATTCGCCGGTAACCACCACTCCGTGAAATGCCCCGTCATCTTTGATGGTTTCCGGGGTGATGTGATAGACCCCGGTGCCCGGACGAGCCACGATGTTACGCGAGAGCACAACCGCCGCCTCGGTATTGGTCCCCATCGTCAGCGAGAACCGGTTCCCTTCACTCGACCAGGCCGTGCCGAATTCCGACTCGCCGTTGACCGCAATCCCAACCGCACCACGGATCGCGGCGCGGAAGGTCGAGGGCATCGAGCTCGCCCTTGCTGCAAATGAGCCGCGCACCGTGATCTCCCGCTCTTCATTGTTCATGTCGGTCGCCATAAACCCGACGGCGCGCAGCTCATAGCGTCCCACGATCCGCTCGGGGGATGACTGAGTGATCGTGACCGTACCGCTCATTCCGCGGAACACTCCCACCGGATTCCCGGCCGAGCCCAGCGATACCAGGGCGTGGAACTCGTCATCCATTTCCGGCCCGCCGGTGAAGGCCGTTACCCGATAGGTTCCCAGCTTCGGCTGTCCCGTGGCAACCCGGCTGAACACGACCGCCCCATTGTCGCTATAGGCGCCAAGCGTCAGCGAAAAGGATCCCGGGATGTTGGTCGGGCTCCGGACCGGACCGAAGACCGCATTCCCGGACAGAACGGTCTGGACCGATCCGCTCACTGCTGCGGTGAAGGAGGGACCTTCGATTCGCGCGACTGTTGCCATCGTCAGGACCGTCAGGGGCGGCAGAATCAAGGACTTCATTGGGACCTCTCCTTCGCTGGGTTGCGCGTTTGCCGTTCATTGCCGGCAGCTTCAACGAGGCCTAGTATAAAGAGCGCCCTCACCGCGAAGTCCCGCCCAGGACGCGGAAAAATCACTCGAAAGTCACCTGACATAACTTGCTTTACATCAATGTCTTAGGTGCACTTTACGTCATGCAGGCTGGACGCCCGGTGGCTGGCGCGGCGGCCCAGCCGCGGCGTCTTGCCCTGCTGGCAATGCTGGGTGTGGCGGGTGATCGGGGACTGACCCGGGACAAAATCATCGGTTTTCTCTGGCCCGACGCCGATGAAGAGCGGGCCCGGCGCGCCCTGACCCAGGCCCTCTACGCCTTGCGTCAGGACCTCGGCTCCGAGGAGGCGTTTCTCGGGGTCAAAGACCTCCGGCTGAATCCCGAAATCATTTCTGCCGATGTGGTGGAATTCCGGGCGGCGATGGCTGCCGGGGCGCTGGAGCGTGCGGTCGAGTTGTACCGTGGTCCTTTCCTCGACGGGTTCCATCTCCCCGGCGCCGAAGAGTTCGAACGCTGGAGCGAGCAGGAGCGGCAGACTTTGGCCCGGGAGTACGGCGACCTGCTCGAACAGCTGGGCCAACGCGCAACCGCGGCGGGCGACCATCGTGCCGCGGTAGCCTGGTTCAAGAAGCTCGCGGGGCTGGATCCTCTCAATGCCAAGGTCGCGGTTGCTCTGATGCGAGCTCACGTGGCGCAGGGCGACCACGCCGCAGCACTCCAGCACGCGAAGGTCTACGAAGCCCTGCTGCAACAGGAGCTGGATCTCCCGCCAGACCGGGAAGTGATCGCCTTTGCCGAGGAACTGCGTCGGGTCGCTCGGAGCGATCCGGGCCTCAAGCGGGAGGCCGCGCCCATCGTGCCGTCTCCTTCGGAACCCAGTTCAACAAGTGAATTCCTCAGCGAAGCGGTCACCGGTTCCAGACATACGAGTGGGTGGGCGGCAATCAGTTCGCCGACGGGGCCCGAACCCCCAGCAATACCACGTCGCCGGATCACGGGTCGGAAGTGGTATTCGCTGGCGCTGTTCGTCGTGGTTGGCGCCTTGCTGCTCGGTGTGGGATGGGTGGCAGGACGCCGCCTTGTGTCGGGGCGGAGGGGTACAGCGAGTCCGCCAGATGCTCTGACTTCCTCCTCCGCCTCGACGCTGGTCGCGGTCGGCCGGATCACCGACTACACGAAGACCGGTGGAAAGCCGATCGCGGGCCTGCCGCTCTCCGACATGCTGGCGACCAACCTGGCCCGCGCGAGCGGAGTGCAGGTGGTAAGCAGCGCCCGGATGTACGAGCTGCTCCGCCAGCTCGCGAGGGGAGGAGACACCGCGGCTGTCGTCGTCGAGGCGGCTCGAAAGGCCGGCGCGAATGAACTGGTGGACGGCGCGCTTTATCAGGTGGGTCCGGGCAAGCTCAGGCTCGATCTTCGCCGAGTGGACCTGGGAACCGGCGCCGTGCTGCAGGCCTACACCGTTCAGGGGAACGACCTCTTTGCACTGGCCGATACCGGCACTCGCCGGCTGGCGCAGGATCTGGGTGCCAGCGCTCCAGAGGGCTCGCTGGCCAGTGTCTCCACCCGATCGGTGGCGGCGTATCGCTATTACGAGGAAGGACTCCGAACCTATTTCGCGAGCAATCTGCCTCAGGCAGAGCAGCTCTTCGCCAAGGCGCTTAAGGAGGATTCGGCCTTTGCGATGGCGCAGTTCTACTACGCCAACAGCAATTCAGCCGGGACTCGCACGGAATACTTCCGCAGGCTCCGCCGGGCCGTGAACCTGTCTGCTGGCGCCAGCGACCGGGAACGCCTCCTCATCGCGGCCAGCTGGGCCTTGGCCAACTCTTCGCCGGGGCTGCGAGCCATCGCGGAGACCCTCACCGTTCGCTACCCCTCGGAGCTCGAAGGCTATCTGTACACGGGGCAGGGTGCGCTGCTGGCCCTCGATTGGGCCGGTGCAAGGAAGCCGCTCGAGGAGGTGATCGCACGGGACTCTCTGGGCCTCGTGGGGCGCAGCCCGCGCTGTATGGCCTGCGAGGGACTGGTGGCGCTCAGCGAGTCCTACCTGCTGGCCGACTCCATCGCCGGAGCCCTGGGCGTCGCGCGACTCTGGACTCGACTCCAACCCGGTTCCGCACAGGCCTGGCGATACTATGCCAACGTCCTGGCCCAGCGTGCGTGGGCCGACAGCTCGCTTGCGGCACTCCATGTAGCCGATTCTCTCGGGTCGGACGGCTTCCAGTCTGCCCACACCCTCATGGCAATCCATCTGTTCACCGGCGCCTACGGCGAGGCGGAGCAGATCATGCGGGTGGAGCTGCAGAGTGGCCCGCCCAAGACCCGGCTGGAAGCCGGGTGGCAGCTGGCCAACGTGCTACGCCAGGAAGGCCGCTACACCGAGGCGCTGGATTTAGCGAGCCGCTACCGGCGAGACCTTGCCGAGCCAACACCGCCCGGAAGCGCGCCGACCAGTGCCTACCTCGAGGCCCAGGTGCTGTTCGACCGCGGCCAGTATCAGGCTTCGGCTGCCCTCTTCGATTCGATCGCGAAATCCGCTATCGGGTTTGAGGATCCTTCGGCGCTGGCGCGGAACCGGGTCTGGGCCTGGACTCATATGGCCGATGCATTGGCCTCGATGGGTGATACCATCGGGCTCAGCGTTCTGGCCGATTCTGTCCGTACTCTAGCCGAGGCGAGCGGTTTTGCCCGGGATACGCGGCTGCACTATCACATCCGTGGGCTGTTGCTCGCGTCTCGCGGCTTCTCGTTCGAGGCCGCTCAGGCGTTCGAAAAGGCGATGACCTCGCCGAGCGACGGCTTCAGCCGGACCAACTATGAGCTGGCCGCGATCTGGTTGCGTCTAAAACGGCCGAAGGATGCGATTCCGATGCTACAGGCGGCGATTCGCGGCAGTTTCGAAGGGGGGAATCTGTACGTCACGCGGACCGAGCTGCACGAGCGGCTGGCGGAAGCCTGGGAGGCTGCCGGTAGAAAGGACAGCGCGGCGGTGCACTATCGTGAAGTGGTGCGGGCATGGGAGAAGGCTGATTCCCTATTGATACCGCGGAGAGCGGGTGCCGCGCGGGCGCTCACGCGACTCACTGCGAGTCGCTGATCGGCCGGGTTTCCCTCCCTGGAAATCAGCCTCTCAGGGAGCGACCGCGCGGCTTTTTCGCTGTCGATTCACCGAAGCGAAGCTTGGCTCCGCCTTTGATATCCCCGCGAGGCGCGAGATCCTCCAGCCGAATGACCTCCTCGGCGGCTTTCTCGTCCTTCCGGGGTTTACGGTTCTGGGGTGTCATACGCCAGATCCTACTTGATCAGAGGGCCGGCGATCCCCGCCGGGAGTGACCAACGGGGATCGCTGGAGGGGGTTGCCCTACAGGTTCGGCTTCTTCACGGGCGTCGCAATGGTGCCGCCCTTGACCTGATCCGCCTTGTTGTCGGGGATCTTACGCTCGGGCAGATCGCGTACTTCTTTGTCCTTGCTCGTCATACTTCCTCCTCGAGGTGGAAATACGATGGATCCATTCCCTTACAGTCGGTGCCTACTTCAGTCGCTGCTTAGTTCGGGAGCTTCGGCTTTGCGGTCGCGATGTACCCGCCCTTGACGTTGGCCGCTTTCTTCGGGTCAATCGCCTTCCGGGGCAGATCCTTAACCTTGGGGCTCTTCTTGGCGGCCATACATCCTCCTGAAATTTGAACTGCGGGTTGGAGCGGGAGAGTTGCTCTCGGCCGGCGGCTCCGGCCTTGCGACCGCTTCTAAAGCAGACCGCGTGCCGCACCGAAGAGGAAATCGCAAGTCAAGCAGTGATCCTCACTTCCGTCCTGAGCGCCCGATCTCGGTTAGAGCTAACGGTTCGAATCTGAAACTAGCGCTGGTTCTAACTTCGGGCCGATAGTCTCAGGACGAGACAGCTAGACTCCAGCCTCGGCGGGTCATTCGCCGTGAAGCTTGCGGTCGAGAGTCGAGCGGGAAAGGCCGAGGGCGCGGGCCGCCCGCCGCTTGTTGCCATGGTAGGAGTCGAGCACCGCGTGGATGTGGCGGAGCTCAGCGGCCCGAAGGGAGAGGTCGGAGAGGGAGGCTGACGCGGCTCCGGAAGTCGGCTCCGGATGGTCTGCCCCGTTGCTATGTCCAGCCTGGACCGCTTCGACCGAGGTCTCGAGGAGGATCGCTTCGGGCGGGATTACCTCGCCTTCGGTGATCGCCACCGCTGTGTGAATCACCCGCTGGAGTTCCCGAAGATTCCCCGGCCAGTCATAGCTCAGGAGGCGGTCGGCGGCGGGCCGGCTCAGTCCGACGATCGACTTCTCGAGCGCCGCACTGGCTGTGGCGATCGCCGCAGCCATGATGGTGCGGAGATCGTTAGGCCTCTGCCGCAACGACGGCAGCCTGAGCGTGATGCCGCTGATCCGATAGAACAGATCCTTCCGGAAGTGATCGGTCTCCAGATAGCGCGCTAGAGGCAGGTGGGTTGCCGAGATGAGTCGGACGTCGGCCTGGAGCAGTTGCTCGCTGCCCAGCCGCTCGAACTCGCCGTACTCGACCGCCCGGAGGATCTTGGCCTGCGCCGCCGGAGTCATGTCCGCGATTTCGTCCAGAAAGAGCGTACCGTGGTCCGCCAGCTCGAACTTTCCTTTGACTCTTCGAATCGCGCCGGTAAAGGCGCCTTTCTCGTGGCCAAACAGTTGGCTGTCGAGGAGGGTGTCGCTGAGGGCGGCGGAGTTGAAGGCGATGAAGGGATGGGTTGAGCGGCGGGAGGAGTTGTGAATCGCCCGGGCGAGCAGGGTCTTCCCGGTGCCGGTCTCTCCCAGGATCAAAATGGGCAGCTCGGTGCGCGCCGCGATCCGGGCGAGTCCAAGGCAGGTGGCCATGGGCTCGTCGTCGCTCTGGAAGTCCTCGAGACTATGGTGCCACTCTCGGTGGCGTTCTCCGTTGTGCCCTGGCTCCGTCATCGAGCGGGTGGCTCCGCAAAGTTTTCCCGCAGGGCGCGAATCGGCTCGAAGGCATAGCTCACCAGCGACCGCTTGCCGATCACGATGTCCGCGCGCCCGCCCATGCCGGGTAGCAGGGCCTGCAGCTGACCGTGGACCCGGATGGAATCGTCCGCGAGATCTACCAAGGCGCGGAATTCTCCGCTGTCCCGAGCGGTCGACCCGGCGGGTCCCAGCCATCGCACCGTGGCAAACCGCACGCCATAGCGTTGATAGGGGAAGGCGTCGTAGCGCAGCTTGACACCTTGTCCGGGCCGGACCTGGGCCACTCCGGCCTCCGGCACCCTCAGCTCCCCCTGGAGCCGGTCGCCAGCGCAAGCGATCTCGCTCAGGATGTCCCCCTCCTGCACTACCGCGCCGGGGGCATTGACGTGCAACCGCAGCACCGCACCGTCGCACGGGGCCATCACCGAGAAGCCGCCCTCCGTGGCATTGACCAGGTCCCGCTGGAGAGACGTGGCCCGGATCCGGCCGGCCTCGATGGCTTCGGTGAGGCCCCGCCGGGTCTCTTCGTATTCCAGGTCCCTCGCCTTGCCGTCCTCCTCCAGCCTGGTGATGTCGGATCTCGCCTCGGCCAGATCGTTTCGTGCCCCGTCTACTTCTTCCTGGAGCGTGCTGTACTCCAGCTCCAGCCGGCTTGCTTCCAGCTTGCCGATGGCTCCCCGCTTGGCGCCGGAGGAGGAGCTGTCAGCCAGCTCCTTGGTCAACGCGAGGCGCTTGCCCTTGGAGGAAATCAGCCCCTCGAGAAACTGGATCCGATTCGCCAGCCGCCGGCCCTCTGCCTCATCCGAGCGCTTGCGGGTGTCATACTGGCTCTTGAGGATGGTCAGCCGCTGTTCATTGGCTCGCAGCTGACTTTCCAGCGTGAGACGGTCCGCCGCCCGATCGCTCATGCTGGCAGAGCGGAGAAGGAAGAGGGTCGAGCCGCGGGTCACGTTGTCACCTTCGGCGACGCGCACCTCGATCAGCACCCCGCTCTTCACCGCCCGCACCGGATCGGTTCCCCGGATCGGCACCAGGGTAAAGGGTCCCGAAACTGTCTCGGGCACCTTCACCAGAACCGCGGCTACCAGAGTCAGCGCAAAGGCGGCGATGATGACGTGCGCCAGCCCCCGCGCCACCCAGTGGGGTGGTGTGGTGTCGAGGTAGGGTTGAGCGGATTCGTCGGGCATCTCTCAAATGGTCGAATGAGTGAATGGCGGAATAGCGGAATGGTGGTGCGCGCGCTGAGGACTCATTCCGCCATTCCTCCATTCCGCCATTCGGGAATTGATCACAGTCCTAACTGCTGGCTGACCAGGAAGTAGTAGAGCCCCTGCCGATTCATCAGATCATCATGGGTGCCGCTCTCGACCAGCCGGCCCTTCTCCAGCACCAGGATCACGTCGGCATCGCGCACGGTGCTGAGCCGGTGGGCGATCACGAACGAGGTGCGCCCCTCGAGCAGCTGATCGATGTTCTCCTTCACCGCGCGTTCGGATTCGGCGTCGAGCGCGCTGGTGGCCTCGTCGAAGATGAGGACCGGAGGCCGGGTGTAGATGGCCCGCGCAATCGCGATGCGCTGCCGCTGCCCGCCCGAAAGGCCAATGCCCGACTCCCCGATCCGGGTGTCATACCCCATCGGGAGCCGCTCGATAAACTCCCGCGCATTGGCGGTCTGGGCCGCCCACATCACGCCGTCGAAGTCGGGCTCCTCTTCGCCAAAGCCGATGTTACGGGCGATGCTGTCGTCGAACAGGTGATTCTCCTGGAGCACGAACCCGATTTTCCGCCGGAGATCCCGGTAGTTGAGGGACTTGAGGTCCACCCCGTCGTAGAGGATGGTCCCCTCCGTCGGCTCCAGCAGCCCAGCCAAGCATTTGATCAGGGTGGTCTTCCCACATCCGCTGCGGCCGACGATCGCCACCATGGTGTTGGGCGGAACGTCGAAGGTGATGTCGTCCAAAATCGGGGGAGACTCGGGACCACCATAGCGGAAGCCCAGGTGGCGGAGACTAATCCTCCCCTCGAGAGACTTCACCGGTAGGAGGCGGGAGCGATCCTCGCCCTGCTCCGGCTCCTGCTGGAAGATGTCGTCCAGCCGGTTCAGGTAGACCGTGGCCTGCTGGAGATTGTCCCACAGGGTGAGCAGAGTGAGGAGCGGAGCATTGGCCAGCGCCACCAGAGAGTTGAACGCCACCAGTCCGCCGATCGACAGCCGCCCGTTCATCACCTGGTAGGAACCCACCAGGAGGAACAGCACCACCGACAGCAGCGTCACCGTGTAGATGGAACCGTTGTAGGTCATCAGGGTGAAATCCGCCTTGAATCGCTTGCGGGCGACGCTGTTGAATTGCGCCAGCATCAAGTCCCGGAAGGCAGACTCGGCGCCCAGGGATTTGACCGTCTCGATGCCCTTGATGGCATCGATCTGGAAGGACTGGTACTTCCCGTGCGATTCCTCGAGCTCGGAGTAGAGCGGGAAAAGCCAGCTCGAGGAGTACCGCATCAGCAGGACGAACAGCGGCACCGTGGACAGGAAGACCAGCGTCAGCAGCGGGCTGTACACCAGCATCAAGCCGACCGAGGCCAGCAGTTGGGCGGTGGCGGTGAGCCCTGCTACGCCGTGCTCTACCAGGAACTCGCGGACCAGCCAGATCCCCTGTAGCCGGCGCTGGATGTCCCCGGTGCGCCGGGTATTGAAATAGTTCATCGGGAGGCTCAGCAGCCTCCTAGTGAGGAAGTCGAGCGTTGCCGAGTCGACCCGGACTGCGGCAAAGCTGAGAAGGTAGCGCTGGATGACCGTGGCCATCAGGGTGAAGACGATCACCCCGCCCATTCCTGCGATCAGGATGTTGAGCAGGCTGAGATCGCGCTCGACCAGGACCCGGTCCACAATGACCTGGGTAAAGACCGGGATGACCATCTGGAGCAGACTCACGATGAGCGCCAGGCCCGCGGCTTGGAGGAGCAGGGCCCGGTGTGGCTTGAAAAACGGGAGCAGCCAGGCGATCCCGAGTTTGGTATCCTTGTTCTTCTCGAACTCGGTGGTGTAATCGAACAGTGCCGCGTAGCCGCTCCATTTTGCTTCGAAGTCGGCTCGAGTAAGCCGGCGCCGGCCACTGGACGGGTCGGAAACCCTGACGTGAGTCTCATCCACGTCGTACAGCACCACCCAGTGATTACCGTCCCAATGCACGATGGCGGGAAGCGGCATCTGGGCCAGGTTGGTGACTGAGGCCTTCACCGCCCGGGCAGCGAGTCCCAGTTCAGTCGCGGACTGGCAGATCGCCCGGAGACTGGTCCCATCGAGGCTGGTGTGGCTCAGCTGACGAATCCGCGCGAGACTCACTGCCTTGCCGTAGTGCCGGCATACGATCGCCAGACTCGCCGCCCCACAATCCATCTCGTCGATCTGCAAGACGTGGGGGAACTTGCGGATCCGTTTCTTTCGCTTGACGAAGCGCCCTTCTTCGTCGGCGAAGGGGGCCGCTTCGGGCTCGGGAACCGGAGCCTGTTCCGTGCCGGACGGCTGAGCCGCCTCGGGACGAGGCGGGATCGCCCACATGCGCGTCAGGTCCTGGTCGACCTGGTCGTCTCCTACTTTGCTGAGCACCGACGCCTCGGCCGGCAGCATCTCCCGGAACATGTCGATCGGGATCTGCGCCGTATGCATGAAATCGTACTGCGCGATACGCCCTTCGATTTCGTCCCGGAAGGCCTGGTGCTGCTCCAGGAGCTCCTGATAAGTCTCCCGGGTGAGCCGCAGCAGGCGGCACTGGGTCACCGCCTCGACGGTTGAATCCCGTGGCACATCGCGGATCACCGACAACTCGCCGAAGAACTCCCCTCGCCGTAGGAAGGCGACGTTGCGGCGCCGGCCGTCCACTCCGACGTGGATCCGGCAGCGACCCTCTTCGATGATGTACATCGGGCCGGGAGGATCCCCCTCGCGGATGACCACGTCGCCCTGGCGATACTCGATCGGCTCCAGGTTGGCGAGCAGGTCGTTCAGAGCCTCGGGCGGGAGTTTCGCGAAGACGGTGAACTGCCGGAAGAAGAACTGCAGGTTACGGAGGCGGGACTGGAGCTCGAAAAACTGGCGCACCTCCGGCCGCCGCCGCAGGAGCGCGTCGAAGACCGATCGATCGAGCCGGACGACCTCCACGTCCCCGCTGGCTCGCACTGTGGCAGGATGGGCCGTGTGGTCGCTGAAGCCGCCTTCACCGAAGGTCTCCCCGGGCCGGAGAGCGCCGAGGGATATTTCATCCCCGTTCTCCGCTCGCTTGACCATGCGTACCCGCCCCGAGACCAGTACGTACAGCGCGTCGGACGCATCGCCTTCCTGGACGATGGCCTGGCCAAAGGTGTAACTGGCAGGGACGAAACTGGCGACCACGATTTCCCGCACATCGTGCGGAAGACCCGCGAGCACCGGGAGACTCTGGAGTACCGCGTCGAGGGAATCGGTATCCATTCCGGTCACCAGGCCAACTGCCACTTCACCCGCTGCTGGGCCTGAGCGGCCACGAGGCGCCCCTCAACGCCCGTTTCGGCCCGCCGCAGAATTTCCGGGTCTTGCTCGGAGGGCATCACCTTGTCCGTCACGCGAAACACCGTATGGGCTCCTTCGAAGAGGATGGGTCCCAGCAGGTCGACCGCCCGCGCCGCGAGAAACATCGGGCGGACTTCGGGGTCGAGATCGTCGAGATAGAAGCGCGACTCGGACACCGTCGCGTGCGCCGCGGCGGCGACCTCATCGAGCGGGAGCCCGTCTTCCCTCAGACACAAGGCTCCTTCCCGGGCTCCAGCCTCATCGTCGAAGGCGATAGCCCGGCAGTCGATCCTGATCCATTCGGTGTGGTGATGCCCAATCTCGCGCCGGATTGCCTCAGGCGTAATCGAGCTCTGCCGGAACTGCTCTGCACCCTCTTCAATTCGGGCCAGCAGTTGAACCCGTTCCCGGACCAGCTCGACCGACAGTCCGGGAGGAAGTCTGGTCGGGAGCACCCCCTCTTCGGACGGCGATACCTCGGTAGCTGAGCTCGCGGCGGCCGCGGCCGCCGCTGCACGTCTCGCGAGCTCGAGGGCGAGTTCCTCTCCTGCTCCTGAGCAGATCAAATCCACGCGGAGTGCGTTATCGAGCTGATCCGGATCGGCAGGGTGGCGCGCTACCAATGCAGCCAGTCCGCTGGTACGGGACCGCGCCACCGAACGGCGGATATGGTCCATCCACTCCCGGGTGCTGACCTCACGGGCCGCGAGCCAGTGCTCCATTTCCCGGGCGGTGACCAGTTCCCGCTGATAACGGAACTCCTGGGCAGCCTCGTCCACGGCCGCCTCGAATGCGTCGTCCTCAGGAGAAGTTTCGATCTTCTCCAAGGCGGCGAATCCCTCGCGAGCTTCCTGCTCCAGACCTGACCATTTTCCGCGCCGGATCGCGTCGAGCACCACGTCTTCCCAGAAGAACGTGTCGCCCTCGACCACGAAGACCGGGCGCCCGTAAAGAGCCTGCATCGTGGTGGCGCCAAGCTTTGAAAAAAGGTGAGCCCGCTCACGTAGTATGCGGTCTGGAACGCGGGCCGCAAGGTGGAGGGTTTCCGGCAAGGCGTCGGGGAGATATGGGTCACCAGTGGATTGACAAATCGGCCTTGTCAGGGGGTCCCGGCGGTGCCATCCAGTCAGGCTTGAGGGAGCTCGAGAGATTCCCCGCGGACTGGCGCCCCGGCACCTATCCGGGAATGTTAGGTCCGATGCCCGCCTTCCTGGTTGTCCCCGCAGGCCTTGCTGAGCGCGCGTACTTCCCGATCCGTCACGCTGGGAGAAAGTCATGAAGGACGGCGTGCTTTCGCTGAGCGAAGCCCTGGGCAGCCGCTACCGACTCGAGCGCGAGCTGGGTCAGGGCGGCATGGCGACGGTCTACCTGGCCGAGGACCTCAAACACGGCCGCAGAGTCGCCATCAAGGTCCTCCGGCCCGACCTCGCCGCAGTGATCGGGGCCGAGCGGTTCCTGCGTGAGATCAAGACCATCGCCGTCCTGCAGCATCCCCACATCCTCGGGCTCATCGATTCCGGTGAGGTGCAGGGCTCGGCGTACTATGTCATGCCCTTCGTCGAGGGCGAATCCCTCCGGGACCGGCTCAACCGGGAAAAACAGCTCCCGATCCCCGAGGCTATCCGGATCGCAACCGAGGTTGCCAGTGCCTTGGACTACGCCCACCGGCACGGCGTCATCCACCGCGACATCAAGCCCGAGAACATCCTGCTGCATGATGACACCGCCCTGGTGGCGGACTTCGGGATCGCGCTCGCGGTGAGCAGCGCCGGCGGAACCCGGATGACCGAGACGGGATTGAGCCTGGGTACTCCCCACTACATGTCCCCCGAACAGTCGATGGGGGAGCGGGAGATCACCGCCCGCTCAGATGTTTACGCGCTGGGCTGCGTCACTTACGAGATGCTGACCGGCGATCCGCCGTTCACCGGTTCCACCGCGCAGGCCATCGTGGCCAAGGTGATGACCGAGAAGCCGGCCTCGATCCGACGGCTTCGCGAGCGGGTTCCTCAGCAGGTAGAAGACGCGGTGCTTACCGCGCTGGAGAAGCTGCCCGCCGACCGCTTCGGCAGCGCGGGAGAATTCGCCCAGGCGATAACCAGTACCTCCTCCGGCCGGTTTTCGGTCGCGCGTCCCGCTGGAACCGTGGCCCGCGGGCCATCACGCGGGCGATCCGGCCTGTATGTGGGCTTGGGCGCCGCCTTCATGCTCGCCCTTCTCGGGGGGACGTTCGTCGTTGGCAGGAGGCTCGGTCGGGGTGAAGCCGTCCTGCCCCCATCACGACTCGCCATCCTGGCTCCGTCTCTGGGCGGGACCGGTCAGGCCTCCCTCTTTCGGCAAATCGCGGTCATGCCGGACGGTAGTGGAATCATCTTCGTCTCCCAGAACCGTCAGGGCAACAACGCGCTCGCGTATGAGGCGATGGATGCGGCGGCTCCGGTTGAGATTGCAGGCAGCCAATTCATGCTGAGTCCCCAGATCTCCCCGGATGGACGCTGGCTGATCGGCTGGGCTGCCGCCTTATCCGGCAGCGATCGGGCGTACCGCATACCGGTTAGCGGAGGCACACCGGAGCCCCTACCGCTGGAGGTCCGGTCCCAACAAGCCGCCTGGGATTCAAAGGGGAATTTCTGGTTTACCCAGACGCCGGGAGGACGCGGCATCGCCCGGCTCACGCCTGATGGAAAAGTCGGCACTGAACTGGCAGCCAAGACGGTTGGCCTGCTTCTCCAACAGATTCTGCCGGGTGACCAGTATGCCCTGACCGTACGGGCGCCCTTCGGCTCAGGCGCGGGTCCCTGTGTCCTGCTCGACCTTCGAAGCGGAGAGCAGCGAACTCTCCTCGACCTGGCCATGGTCGAGGCCAGGTATACCAGTGGCAACCTGATCTACGTCCAGCCCAACGGCACCCTGTGGGCAGTCCCCTTCCACGCTCCCAACGGCGTCGTCTCCGGAGGGGCGGTGCAACTCGCCGACAATGTCACCAACAGCGGTAATGCGAGTGCTCAGCTCGCGGTTGCTCCGAACGGTTTGGTTGCCTACATCCCGGAAGAGCCGCGAACTCTGGTCTTCGCCGACCGAAATGGGAGCTTCCGTCCCGTGGTTGACGGAAGGCAAAGCTTCCACGCCCCGCAGTTCTCCCCCGACGGCCGCCGGATCAGCGTGGACTTCACCTCGGGCGAAGGGCGGGACGTCTGGGTGCTCTCGCTCGATCAGCGAACGCTCTCTCGGGCCACGTTTGTCCGGGACGGGCATGACGCAGTCTGGTCGCCCGACGGCCAGACGATTCTCTTCACCTCCTTTGCCAAAGGAGTGTTTGGCCTGATGCGCACGAGGCCAGGCAGCACCACGCCGCCCGAGTCCCTGCTTGCTTCTGCTCACCTCGGCTACACCGGGAAGTGGCTACCGGACGGGCACACCCTGGTGACCACAGGAATCGAGCTCGAGCCTGGCTCGGGCAACGACATCGTCGAGGTGGAAAATGATGGCCGCGGGCCCATCAAACCGCTTCAGGTGAACCCGTTCATAACCAGATATGCGGCACCTTCTCCGGATGGCCGTTGGCTGGCCTTTGCGTCCGACCAGTCGGGAGCTCAACAGGTCTATGTGGGCGCGATGTCCGGCGAGGGCGACTTGGTGCAAATGTCGCAGTCTGGAGGATCGGAGCCGATCTGGTCCCCGGATGGGAAGGAGCTGTTCTACCGGGGGCTCATTGCTGGTCGGGTCGAGTTGACCGTTGCAGAGGTACGAACAACGCCGAGGTTCGAGATCGTCTCCCAGAAGCGTCTCTTCGATTTGGAGGACATACTCGGCGCAACTCCTCACGCGAATTACGATATCTCGCCCGATGGGAAGACCTTCGTGATGGTTCGGCGGAGCCCGGCCACCCGGATCGTAGTGATTCAGAATCTCCCCGAGATGGTTCGCCGGCTACGGAGCACGGGCTCCCAGTAGCGGCACTGCAGAGACACAGAGGGCACAGAGGATCCGAAAAAACTTTACCGCTGAGCACGCGGAGAACGCGGAACACGCGGAAAGGCGTAAGAAAGTCCGCCTGATCAGTGTTGGTATTTAGGAGGACGTAGGCGCTCCAAGGTTTCCGGAATTCAACACGAAGACACAAAGAACACGAAGTACTGCAACTCGACCCATTTCTGCGTCATCCGCGTGCTCCGCGTTCTCAGCGGTAAGCAGTTAGGCCGTCTCGGCCCACACCGCTAAGTGCAAGCTGCAACAGATGTTAATCCCCCTAGTAAAACCCGCTCCGGGGGACCAGATTTCTCCGCCCAATGACTCTCCACCAGTATCCCGATTCGCCGGTTTTCTACCGGAAGCTCACCCGGCGCTATCCCCTCATCACCAGGGGAGAAGGCTGCTGGCTGATCGATGAAGATGGGAAGCGCTATCTCGACGGGTCCGGCGGTGCCTTCGTCGCCAACATCGGTCACGGGGTCCGGGAAATCGGCGCCGCCATGGCGGAGCAGGCGTCGAAGATTGCCTACCTGAACGGCACCGCGTTCACCAGCCAACCGGTAGAGGAACTCGCGGCGGAGCTCTCCGCGCTCGCTCCCGGCGACCTGAAGAAGGTCTATTTTCTCTCCAGTGGCTCCGAGGCCGTCGAAGCCGCCCTCAAGCTGGCCCGCCAATACTGGGTGGAAACCGGCAAGCCGTCGAAACACAAAATCATCGCGCTGTTCCCTGCATATCACGGCAATACGCTCCTCGCGCTGTCGGCGTCCGCCCGGGAGCACTACAAGACTTACTATCGTGAATGGCTGGTGGACGTCGTGCGGATTCCTGCGCCCTACAGCTACAGGTGTGAGTGTGGAGGACTGAGGACTGAGGCGAAAGCCGGGATTCCCGCATGTCCGATATGCAGTGGCTCGGTGCTGGAGGATGCAATCCTGCGCGCCGGACCGGAGAACGTAGCTGCCTTTATTGCCGAACCAGTTGGCGGAAGCTCGACCGGAGCGTCGGTTCCTGCGCCGGGATATTTCCGCCGGGTTCGCGAGATCTGCGACAAATACAAGGTGCTGTTCATTGCCGATGAGGTCCTGTCGGGGGCCGGTCGCACCGGAACCTGGTCCGCGATCGAGCCGTACGGCGTGATACCGGACATCCAGGTGTTGGGGAAGGGGATCACCGGCGGCTACGCGCCGCTCTCGGCGGTTCTCGCTCCGACCCGGCTGCTCGATCCGATCGCGAAGGGCTCCGGCAGCCTGCTTCATGCCCAGACCTTTTCGCATCACGCGGTGCTCTGCGCGACGGGACTCGCCGCGGTGCGCTACATCAAGAGGAACGGCCTGATGGAGCGGTGTGGCGAGATGGGACGCAGCTTTCATAGAAAGCTGGAGCAACTGCGCGACCTGCCGCATGTTGGAGACGTTCGTGGCAAAGGTCTCCTCGCCGGCATCGAGTTCGTGGAGGACAAGGGCAGCCGCGCTGCCTTTCCTCGGAAGCAAAAATTCGCCGAGCGATTTGCCGATGCTGCTTTGGAGGAAGGGCTGATGGTTTGGCCCAACGTAGGACAGGCCAACGGTACCGACGGAGACCTGGCACTGCTGGCGCCGCCGTTTGTGATATCAGAGGATGAGATTGATGAATTAGTGCGACGGTTCGCTGGCGCACTGCAGAGAGTCACAGGGAGTCCTCAGGTAGTAGGTAGTAGGGAGTAGGGAGTAGGGCGCTTCTCGGGATCACGCCCTACACCCTACCACCTACTCCCCACTCCCTCTTTCGGATTCCCGCATCACGGTCAGGAGAAACACCATGACTGCCACCGCACCCCAACAGAAAGTCACCTACACCAGCACCAACGTGGACCTCACCGCCTTCCACAAGGCGTATGACGACGCGTTGGCGGCGGTTCGAGCCGCGGCGGGCAGGAGTTATCCGCTCTACATCAACGGCAAGCCGGTGGAATCGCCGGGACAGGAACCGATCGTAGACGTCTCGCCGATCGATACCGGTCTCGTCCTGGGCCGCTTCGCGTGTGCCACGGCCGAGCACGTCGATCAGGCGGTGAAGGCTGCGCATACCGAGCAGAAGGCGTGGGCCAGTCGGCCGTGGCAGGAACGGGTGGCGATCCTCCGGAAGGCAGCCGAGCTGATCAGGGAGCGGAAGTTCGATCTCGCGGCGGTGATGAGCCTCGAGGTCGGCAAGTCCCGCTTCGAGGCGATGGGAGACGCCGAAGAGTCCGCCGACCTGATCGAGTACTACGCACTCCAGGTCGAGGAGACCGACGGCTTCACCCGTCCGATGGCGAAGATGACTCCGGTCGAAAAGAACACCGAGATGCTCCGGCCCTACGGCGTCTTCGTGTGCATCGCACCATTCAACTTCCCGCTGGCCCTATCCACCGGTATGTCATCGGCGGCATTGCTGGCCGGGAATGCGGTGGTGTACAAGCCGGCCGAGGACACGCCGTGGACCGGACTCAAGCTGTACGAGGTCTATCGTGACGCGGGTGTCCCCGCCGGAGTCTTCAACTACATCAGCGGCCACGGGCGGGAAATCGGCGATCCACTCTGGCAGCATCCCCTCACCGATGGCGT